>WNFW01001769.1_pt1 | contig 14585 bp, 13 predicted proteins | sample 5400131 | NCBI WGS metagenome assembly WNFW01 (sample SAMN13153362, study PRJNA577476) | soil metagenome | isolation source: 20 cm soil or saprolite under grassland replicate 1 | place: USA:California | collected 2016-06-15 | reverse complement strand
CGGCCTAATCCTGCCATCATGGACGGTGAATTGGTCGAATTTTTCTTCGCGGTTGGTGCCGCATGGCGCGACCGAACTCGCCTGCGGTCTCGTCCCGCCCATCGCGTTGCTGACTGGGTTTCTTGTGAACGGTCGCGCCATCCTGAAGAAAATTCGTTGGGAAACGGCTTTGCTTTTCGTCGTCTTCATTCTTGCAATGAGTCCCACCGCCGGTGCTTTCCGTTGGAGTTTTCGCTGGCTCCCCCTACTCCATCTCGTCCTCGCCCTCTGTGCCGCTGAAGCTCTCTCATCGTTTTCGCCGAAACAAAGGCGCTTCACCGCGTTCCTCATGCTCCTGCTCGTAATCATGCTTATCATCGGCGTCTTAGTTTTGCGAACTAGCGGCGACCATCTCTTCCCTCTCGGCTGGATTTTCCTCGGCCTCGCTCTGGGTTGGCTGCTGGTCGAGTCCCTCCAACGTAATTTCTTGTGTGAATGGGCTCCCGCAGCTGTCGTTTTCGCCGCGCTTCTCGCGACTTACATCTGCATTCCGCCAAACTCCGGCGTCCCCAAATACAATCTTGCCCAATCCTTGTTAGAGCCGCAGCCACTCGATCCACATCGTCTCTATCTCAGCGTTTATCCCACACCGGCAACATTCTATCGAGTGGAGGCGAAACCGGGACCGGTTGGACAAATTGTCCGCCTCGGCAGCACCTCAATGTGGGCCGGCTTGCGTTTCGTCAACGGTTACAGCCCAATCCGTCCTGCCGGCGTTGCGCGCGAATTCGCCAGCGCCATTCACGGCGAAGTCGATCCCGATCTGGCGCAATGGTTCTTACAGCATCAGGCCGGTGAAAACGGACTGCTCGAGCGCATCGGCATCGATGGAATCATTGTCGCGCGAGAGTTCAATTTCACCCCGCAACCGGCAGCCGAATGGGAATTGGCAACCGAGGCCGATGAAGGCCGCGTTTTTCATCGCCGTGGCCAGCCGATCCCAACAGTTCGTTCCGTGAATTTCTCTGGAAAAAACTCGATCGCGAAAATCACGGATATCGTGGCGGGGCGAAATTACGTCAGTGCATTCGTTGTCGCTCCCGATGGAGATCGGCCAGCCTTGATCGCAGTCTCTCGCCCGTTTTTTCCAGGCTATCGCGCGCAAATCGATCGGCGCGACCTTGCCGTCTTTTCTGAGCGCAGTTTGATTCCGCTGATCGACGTTCCCCCGGGAACGCACGGTCGTCTCACCCTTTATTACCGGCCCGATTGGCTCATTTACGGGAGCGCGCTGGCAATCATTTCGGCCGCCGTTTGCCTCATCTTCGCCTTTTTCGCAATCCGAAACCCTCGCAAACGAGAGACATCTGTTTAACCACACCCGCCGTCGCGAAAAAATCCGGGGAGCGCGTACCATCCAACCGGTGTTAAGCTAGCGAATGCGGTTGAGCTCAATCCGCGAGCGTAAAACTTCCACCGGCGCATCTACCCCTTTAATCTGCTGCGGAGTTAACGCCCGCAAGGTGATCGATCGCGAGAGATGATCTTTGGTCCCCTTCCTTAAGAGCAATGACGTGCTTTAAAGGAGCGGCGGTTTGTAACCGCAGTTTATTTAAATCTAGAGACCGCCACGCCTTGGCTCGTCTGTCCCCCGCTCAAAATAACTTAGGGAGTGATCGTGATCCACTCGTTGCGGGCACGGGAATCGGCGACTGCTTGCACTACTCGCATGTAGCGCAACCCGTCTTCAAAAGTCGGATAGGGTCGCTCGTCATCGCCTGCTTTCAAGGCATCGAGGAAATCATTCTCGACCGTCCATTGCCGGGCGAGTTCCGTCGGCACTTCCACTTCATGCAAGGCGCGATCGCCTACTCGACCGGCTTTGATCACATCGGCAGTGAAATCGTAAACCAAGGTCCCGGCCGAGCCGTAAACTTCCAGGCAATCACCAGTGGCATGAGCGTGGATACCGCTGAATTCGAGGACGCCTTCCGCGCCATTGGCGAAATGGCAGAGCACTGATAGCGCGTCGGGGATGATAACGCTGTAACCCCCGCGATCGGGATACAGAATTTTTCCGCGCGCGAACAATCCATCGATATCACCGAACCAGCGCTGCAGCACTTCGACGTAAATCCCAAGCGTCATGACATTGAGCCCGCTTATTTCGATGCGTTGCCGCCAGTGGGCCGGCGCGTTCGGGTTCAAATAATTCCCGTTAAAACTTTGCAGCCGAATGGTGTGCAGTTGTCCGAGAAAATTTTCCGCGAGCAATTTTTTCACAACACGATCGCCGCGCAGACCGTAGGGCGGCGGGCACAACATGGTCACTTGCTTGGGAAAGCGGCGCGAAGCTGTCAGCATTTCTTCCGCTTCGGCGCGATCGTTCGCCATTCGGGCCTGACAAAACACATGTTTGCCCGCTTCAAGCGCAGAAACGGTGACGGCGGAATGCATATAGGGGGGCGTTCCAATCCAGACGATATCGATGTCTGGCAAAGCGACGAGGTCGGGCCAGTTAGCGATGGGGACAGCGGTCGGAACATTTTCCTGGCAGAACTTTTCGGCGCTTTCATAAGTGGAATTTGAAATCGCCACGATTTCCACGTCGGACCGGCGTTTGAATGCGGGCAGATGCCGTCGCTTCACGATCCCACCCGCCCCGATGATTCCGATCCGTAATTTGCGGTTGCCGTTTCGACTCATTGTATGTGCTTGGTAGAAGAATCTTTGACCACAGTGCGGCCCTACTGTTCAAGTCTGAAAGTATTTCACTCTGTTGAAAAGATTAGAGCCTCCGGCTGTCATAGATCGCCGATATAGCGGAGGAACGCACTTCTGGGCGTCGGGGACATGCAGAAGTATGTCCCTCCACAACGCTAGTGCGTTCGCTCTGCCGGATAAGATGGGTCGTGCACCCCACAGGCCGGTCGCCAGTGCACCAAGAATCGCTTGACCAAAACAAACCGACAACGCACCTTACGCTCTCGTTTTTATAATCCGAGCGATTGCGTCAATCGTCTACCTTCCGCCATGTCTAAAGTTTGCAGCATCACTGGGTCCCGCGTCACGCGCGGTAGCACCATCCATCGCCGTGGTATGGCGAAGAAAAAAGGCGGCGTTGGTCGGCACGTCACAAAAAATGTGCGGCGCGAATTTCATCCGAACCTGCACGAACACCGGATCTGGGTGCCGGAGCTGAAAAAATTCGTGCGCATCCGGGTGACGGCGCGAGGACTCAAGACGATCAACAAGAACGGCGCGTATCGGGCTTTAAAAAAGGCCGGCGTCGTCGCGGGTTAGGGCTTCGGGAAAGCGGCGGGAGGTTAGGCGCAATGCAATTGACGCTTCTGAAATCGAAAATTCATCGTGCCATGGTGACGGGGGCGAGTTTGTATTACGAAGGCAGCCTCACTGTTTTCGTCCGAGCTGGTTGAGCTGCGCGAATACGAGAAGATTCTCGTTGGCAACTTGAGCAACGGCGAACGCTTTGAGACTTACCTGATTTACGGCGAGTCGCAGAAAAGTTTGATCGAACTCAACGGCGCGACCGCGCATCTCGGGACCGCATTACGATCATGAATTTCGGGAGTTATTCGGCGGAGGAAGCAGCCAGACACCAGCCGCATATTCTCGTGCTCGATGAGAAAATCGGGTCGTCCGGCAGGAAGGCATCGAGCCGTCACTCAAAGTCGTCGGGGAATAGTTTTTTCTTTGTCATCCCGAGCGAATGAGGGACCTCACATTTGGTCACCCACATCCGGACCCTCGCGAGGTCCCTCGGTCCGAGCCGGACTGGCATTATCTTCGCGGCTCGGGATGACGGCGGAAACATCAGTGCTGCCGCCAGTGACGGCGGCAGCTACAAGGCTTTGCTCAGTTGTCGGTGCATCCGTTAGAGTTGCCGCGGGCTCTGTTGTAGCTGCCGCCGTCTCTAGCGGCAGGTCGGTGCCGACTTCGCTAGGTTCCTTTTTTGGCGGCTTTGCCCTGGGTAAATCAAGCGATCCGTCATTGAATTCGATGACATATCCCTCGCGAATCATCCAATGCAAATCAGACGCGAGCGCCAGTTTCGTTTTCTCGGCTTCGGCCACCTCAGTATCCGGTCTAATGAATTTTTCCGCGAGTTCCTTGCGATTAATTCGCGGCGAAGTTTTGAGTGTTTCTAAAATCTGACGAACTGAATCGGATACCGCGGTTTCATCGATCGCTTTCAACCGAATGGGCGAGACGAAAAGGATTCCTTTGCGATGCCGGAAAATTTGCAGACCCGCACCGCGGAAACGGCCGGCCAGCTCCTGCATCATATTGGAGGGTGAGCGGACCTCCGCTGACCAGGCGTTTTCAATCACGCGCGCAATCCCCCGATCCGATAACTTGCGACTGGTAACGCCGTCGATCTCCGTCTCGCCCGTCTCGGAAATCAGCGTTGGAAGATATTTCTCGCGAAAATGCCGTTCCGTTTCGGTTTCGGCATTGAAAGTTTGGGGCGGCTCCTCCTGCCGCGTGGTGAATGTCGTTACTTTGCGCGCTTCTTCCTTCCATTGCTCGACCAACGCCGGATCGCTCACGATTTCGATTTGCCGTTGAAAATCAGTGAAGGTCATGCGCCGGCTGAAACGCTGTTCGTAAAGACGGCGCAGCTGCGGCTGGTAACCGTGATGATTGGTTGGTCCCAGCAAAGTTCCGGTCGTCCTCTCCCGTGCAACGCTGCTGAAATCGCCCTTGATCGGATCATTCAAAGTAACGTTGGTGGTGTAAAAATTATCCCGGAGCACGCGAAAGGCGGAGTTTTCGAGACCGTTTCGATTCGTCGCGATGGCGTTCGATTCGCCCAAACGAAAAAGCGGGCTCGCGTTCTTCGTTTTTACCCGGACGTGATAGCGCTCCGGTTTCTGCAGAAACAGACGCGCCAACGCATAAACAGAATACGCCGCGGTCCCGGTTTTAATCTGGGCGGCGACGTTTTCAAAGGCGGCTGCTTGCGGAAGAAAATGGACGTCGAGCTGCGGCAACACAGGAGGCGCCGGCGCTTCGCGTCGCGCCGGAAAATCGCTGGAACGTTTCCGATCCTTGCGATCGAGCGGCTTGCGCTGGTCTCGTTCTCCTCGATCACGCCGACGGTGATTCTTCTCGTCGTCACGCCGGTAACGCGGCGGACGAGGGCGTCGCTCCATGCCTTCGGGCGACCAGTGGGCCCGTTCTTCTTCTCCTTCAAATCCGGCATGGCGCGTCGCGGACCAATCTTCCTTCACCCACGCGGGAAGAAATTTCAGGTCGATCAAATCGATGGGCTCGCCGGATGATGGCACATTTCTCATGTACCGCATCGGATCGAGAAGTAAACCGGAGCAGCACCGTTGTTGACGCGTCGAAAGGATGAAGGGTTAAAGCGGTCGGAGCAGATCGTCGAGCCTTCTTCGCATATTTAACCGGTAATCCCAACTCCACGTGCCATAACCTCAGCTGTTGTCATCGTGAACGAAGTGAAGAACCCTCTGCTACTGAAATTGCGTGACACAAACTTTTTTGCGTGATGATCATTTCATTGTGAAGTCCCTCGCCTCCGCTCGGGATAACAATGCATAGGAACATAGGCCTTTGGCCTGTGTGCCCAGCGGGTTTGCAACCCGCTGCATCGCTAGCACAAAAGGCACGATCTACTCATGCGATCGGCGGAGCGTAAACTCCGCCGGGCGCACAGACTGCAAGTCTGTGTTCCGTCGTCGGATGTAGTCCCCGCCCGCGGTCACTCCCCGCTCGAAAATCATTGACAAGAATTTGAATTGATTTACTTGCCATCCTGTTCAGCCCGCGTTATCGCGGGCGGACAGAACAACCGAATTTTATGGCCGACAAATCAATCGAAGAGAAGGTTAAGGACATCATCGTGGAACAACTGGGCGTTAATCCGGAACAGGTAACGCCACAGGCTTCGTTCATCGAGGATTTGGGGGCGGACTCGCTCGACATCGTGGAGCTGGTGATGGCGTTCGAGGAGGAATTTTCGGTGGAAGTGCCCGACGAAGACGCCGAGAAATTGCAGACCGTCGGCGATGTCATCAAATACATCCAGGAGCGGGCGAAGCCGAAGGAATAGATGACTGGGTGAGGCGATCTCCAAGTCGCCCAGCTAAACAGCAGGCAAACCTCGGCGGCTCGGCAGCCGGCGCTTCCAGTGGCTCACGTTTTTGGTTGCGTCGGGCAATTGGAATCACAGTGTAGAGGGTGCAATACTTCGACGAGCCCTTATTTCGGATCGGCGGTAACTATGTCACCGCCAAGGGTCTGATTGCGTTCGCTATCTTTTTCGGAGTTGGCTTGTCCCTGGCCAAGATTTTTCAAAGCGAACAATTCCGGCGCTTGCTCACCCGGCTTAAGCTCGGGAAAAATTTCGCGTCGATTGTCCCGACGATTTTCGGTCTCGCTACCCTGATCTTTTTCACCGTCACCGCGATCAATGCTGCGGGTGTTCCATTGGCGTGGAATCAGCCCCTGCCCGGCATTTCGCTTACTCTCGTTCAAATTTTCCTGCTCGTTGCCCTGCTCCTGGGGGTTTTCTGGATATCGGCGCGCACCAAGTCATTTCTGTTTAACCGCTTCCTGGTAAACAGCGGGCTGGATCGGTCGCTGCAATACGCTATTGCGCAAATCGTCAGCAACATCGTCCTGGTCGTTGGCGTTTTCATAGTGCTGGACAATGCCGGCATTCATCTCGGGACGTTGACGGTTTTTGCCGGTGCAGTCGGCGTAGGCATTGGATTCGGATTGCAAAACATCGCCAGCAATTTCATTAGCGGCTTGGTTATTCTGGCCGAACGCCCAATCACGATCGGCGATCGGGTGGAAGTAGCCGGTGTCGCCGGTCAGGTACAGCAAATTCGTGCGCGCAGCACGGTTATTCTGACCAACGATAACATCACCATGATCGTGCCGAACACCAAGTTCATCGATTCGCCGGTGACAAACTGGACTTATGGCGATCCGCGCGTCCGTTTTCGCATTCCGATTGGTGTCGCCTATGGCAGCGATCTGGAGAAAGTACGGAACGCCTTGCTTGAGGTAGCGCGAGAAGACTCGCATGTGCTGCCCCAGCCGGAGCCGACAGTATTTTTGGAAACGTTCGGGGGAAGCTCGATCAACCTTGAATTGGTGGTGTGGAGCAAGGAAATGAGTTATCGGCCCCGCCGGTTCCGGAGCGATTTGAACTTCGCCATTGCGCAAAAGTTACGCGAAGCGGGCATCGAAATTCCAGGCCCGCAGCGCGATCTCCATTTCCGAGACGGTGTTGTGCGCGTCGAAATGACGGCGTCGGAAAAAACGCCGCAGCGCGCCGTGGCGGATGGTGCGTGAGAGATGACGCCATTTTCTTTTAAGGACGGCACTGCTGCCGTCGTCTCGCCCAATGAGCTTCGGCAATATGAAGACTGGCCCCACGCTTTTCACGACTGCTGCAAAGACCATCGCTTCTACGAAATCATTGAGAAGACACTGGCCAATGATTTCGACTATCAATACCTGATCCTGCGCGATCTCACCGGAAAGATGCGCGGCATCCAGCCTTTCTTTTTTGTGCAGCAAAATCTGGTGGAAGGAATTCCGGGCGGGCCACGGCGGCTGGTTGATTCTATTCGTAAAAAATTTCCGCGATTTCTCACCATGCGTGTGCTGATGGTCGGCTGCGCCGCTGGTGAAGGTCATCTCGGCGCCCTCTCCCCGGTCGATTCAATCTGGATCGCCGAAGCGCTGCATGAGTGTCTGCCTCAAGTCGCCCGCGCCGCCAAAGCGTCACTGGTCGTCTTGAAGGATTTTCCCTCCAAGTACCGCGACACTCTCGCCGGATTTTCCCGGAACGGTTTCACCCGCGTTCCGAGCATGCCGATGACGCGGCTGGCGCTTAACTTTCGTGACTTTGATGATTACCTCGCGCATTTGAGTTATGGCACGCGCAAAAGTTTGCGGCGGAAGTTTCGAAAAACCGAGAGCGCCGCCAAAATCGAGCTTGAAATCGTTAGCGACATCACCCCGCATCTGGACGAGGTCTATCCTCTTTATCTGGCGGTGCGTGAGCGTTCGCCAATGAAGTTTGAAAAGTTAACCAAGGAGTATCTTTTAAAACTCGGCCAGCTCATGCCCGAACGCGTGCGTTTTTTCATCTGGCGACTCGATTATCGCATCATCGCCTTCAGCATTTGCATGGTGCACGATAGTACGATCTATGACGAATATCTCGGCCTGGACTATTCCGTTGCGCTCGATCTCCACCTTTATTTTTACACGCTGCGGGACATTCTGCGCTGGGCCATCGAGAATCGGTTGACCTTCTATTGTAGCAGCCCCCTTAATTACGACCCGAAGCTGCATCTTGGTTGCGATCTCGCGCCGCTCGATCTTTACGTGAGGCATACCCAGCCCCTGCTGAATCCGATTTTTCGACATGTGGTTAGATTGCTGGAGCCAACGCGACACGATCCGGTCCTGCCGAAATTCTCCAACGCGGCCGAGCTTTACGAATGATTCTGCAGGTTGCGTGCGCGCCTGCAAAAGAGCGCGTCGCGGAAATACAGCTTTCGGGCGGTCGCGCGCTGGTCTTCGAGCATGCTCGCGATGTCCCGATGGAATTTTGGGCGCGCGGTTTTTCGAACACACCAAAAGATTTCCAATACTACGAGTTGATCGAGCAGACGATGGGCTCGGCCTTCGAATATCGTTACCTCGCGGTATTCGATCGGACCAATCGATCAGTCGCCTTGCAACCGCTTGTCCTTACCACCCAGGACCTGGCCGTCTCCGCCAGCGAAGCCATCGTGCGATTCGTCACCAAATTGCGCACGGTCTGGCCACGTCTTTGGCGAAGCCGTATGGCCCTCGCCGGCTGTTTGGTGGGTGAAGGGGAAACCGGCGCGATTGAGCCTGTCGAAGTCGCAATTCCGCTGGTGGCCGAGTCGCTGGAAAAATATGCGCGGAGCCAGGGCATCTTCCTGGTGGGATTCAAGGATTTTCCGACGAAAATGCGCAGCGCCTTTTCCTGTCTAAGCCGCTGGGGTTACGCTCGTATCGCTGGTTTTCCACCGCTAACTTTGGAGCTCAATTTCGCTTCGTTCGATGAATACATGGCAATGCAACTGAGCCGGGCGACCCGAAAAAATTTACGTCGAAAATTTCGCGCAGCTGATGATGCCTCGCCTCCGCTTGCGCTCGAGGTCTGGACCGATGCGGAGCAGATCATTGATGAAATTTATCCGCTTTATCTCGCCGTCGCTCAGACCAGCGCGATTCGGTTCGAGGTTTTTACCCGCGAATATTTTCTCGAAGCAGGGCGATGCGCGCCAGGAAAATTCCGCTATTTCATTTGGCGACAAGGTGGCCGCGCAGTCGCCTTTAGTTTTTGCGCGATCTGGAATGGAACACTCTACGATAACGATATTGGTCTGGATTACACGGTCGCGTACGAGCTGAATCTCTATTACGTCACGTTTCGCGATCTGCTGAACTGGGCGCTGGCCAACGGGCTCCGACGCTATGCCAGTGCGCCATTCAACTATGACCCGAAGCTGCGACTGCGCCTCCAACTGCAGCCGGTTGATGTTTACGTGAAGCATATTTCGCCCTGGCTCAATCCATTGATCAAAGTATTGGCCCTGCTTTTCGAACCGGCGCGCACCGATCCGGTGTTGCGGCGCCAGCGTCACCTTCTCCGATGATTCAAAAGACAAAGAAACTTTTGCTCAACCCATGGTTTCAGCTCGTTTTGAGCGTGCTCTTTGTCACCACCTCGGAAGTGTTTCTTAAACGCGGCGCGGTGGAAGCACCGCGCTTGCCGGACGAAGTGAACTGGACCGGCGTTTCCGGTCTGGCTTTGCCCGATGTCTGGTACGGGATCCTTTTCGTCATCGCGAGTTTCATCAGCTGGCTCTATGTCCTGCGCTTCATTCCGTTAACGATCGCCTACCCGCTCTCGAACGTTGTTCACGTGCTCGTGCCGTTGGCCTCCTGGTTTTTTCTCAACGAACATATTTCGGTCCAGCGCTGGAGCGGGATCGCGCTCGTCCTGCTCGGTGTTCTGATCGTGGCCAAGCCGGTAGCACGAATGGAGGAAAACTTGTGACACCAGTTTCCGCTCTCCTTATTTTCGTCGCGCTGATTCTTTACATTCTCGGTCAACTTTTCCTCAAGCACGCGATGGAGGACGACCTTGGCAGCGCGCGGTTCAAAAAAAATTTCGCCGTCGGTCTCTCGACCATGACCGTTTCATTTTTTATTACCCTCGGATTACTCCAGCATTTTGAGCTCAGTTATCTCTATCCCTTTCAGGGATTGAGTGTCGTCATCATCAGCCTTCTGGCGGCGGCGATTTTGCGGGAAAAATTAACGCCGCGTCTTTTCATCGGCGCGGCGTTGATTAGCGCCGGCGTTGTGCTCGTCTCACTGAGTTAGTGCGGGCCAGAGCGCTTCGAAAGCCTGGCGATTGATCGCGCGAATGGTATCGGCCGAGGGAAAATCGAATTTCGGATGATCGAATTCCGAAACGAATCGCTGTTTCCGCCGCGCATAAGTCGGCACGGAGTACGCGCCGCACATGTCGCCGGCCACGACGCGTGCATGCTGCCGTAAGGTCGCCAGTCCCCACCGCACATCCTCGAAATCAAACTTCCCGTTTTCCCAGTTGGTCCAGGCTAAATTCGGCGCCAGACAATCCAGATCGATGGTCACGTAAATATTCGAACCATTCAGGCCACGGGCGAAATTTTCAAATTTTTCCCGCCAATTTTCGCGCAAGATCGCTCCGCGCCGTTTCCGCGCCCGCGCCGGCCGATCATCCGCCCATGGGTGCACCATGAGCATGCCGGTGCGTTCCGCTTCGCGATTCCCGAAAAGCTGATGCGGCCACCAGCACTCGAAATTCCCGCAACCCCAAATCGCGACCTGCCGGACATGCGGCAACTCCAGCGCGCGATTAATCCAGGCGCCGCAACACCAGCGCGGCGGACGCACATCCCAATCGGGGTGATTGTCGAAGGAAACGAGCGTGACCGGTTCGTGCGTCGTTCGAAGCCACAACCCGGTCAAATGATGAAAGTCACCCGAGCCATAAAGGATAAATTTCGCGAGTTGCGGTTCGATCTCGCGATAAAATTGCTCGACCATTGTCGGCGAAGTAGAGAAGCGGAGGCGCGGTCCCCACTTCGTGGCATCAATGGTGGACAAGCCGTGGGAAATCTCGTGCCAGGCGGCGTCGAGATTAAGGTGAACGGCCGCATTGGCCGGGGCGTTCACGGCTTGAGCCGCGATTGAAAACGCGATTCGCTCGCGCGCGCGATGCGCAAATTTTCTGCTGCCTCAGCGAAGTCCGGCTTGAGTTCGAGCGCCTGATCGAACCGCACGATTGCCTGCGAAGTCTGACCTTGCCGCAGAAAGGTTATTCCAAGCCCGTTCACGGCGTCGGCGCGACCCGGCGCTTGCTTGACCACGGTCTCAAATTCGGAACGTGCTGCATCGAAATCACCGTGGGCCAGGAGAGCCTGGGCAAGCGCGAAGCGCGCTTCGATAAAAGTGGGCTCCTTCTCTACCGCCTTGCGCAAATCCGAGATTGCGTCGTCTGATTTTCCTTGCGCCTGCAAATAAAAGCTGCGCCGATAAAGTGCCCGCGGAGAATTTGGATTAATCTCGAGCGCGGCCGCAACTTGTTTGGCCGCTTCCTCACCACGACCCAAACGTTCCAAGATGTAAGAGTAGTCGTAACGCAAGTCGGCGTTTCTTGGATCCAGTGGCAGCGCCGCTTCGTATTGTTCAGCGGCAGCGTCAAATTTCGATTGATCTTGCCGCAGCAAAGCCAGGGCATAACGCGCGCCCGCATGTTTCGGATCGAACTTTAGAGTGGCATCAAGTTCGTGGGCTGCCGCGTCGAGCTGGCCGGCGTGATAAAGGCTCTTGGCGTACTCGTAATGCTGGCGCGCGCCTACCGGTAAATCTTGCACTATCCAGGCCGTGCGCTGCAAAGCCGGCACCGAACTATGTACTTGCCAAATCCATAATGCCCCGAGCGGGACAACAAATGCCGCCACCCATTTCGCGCCGTGCAAGACCCAACCGTGAAAAATTCCGTGCGGGGAAACTTCGGCCGTGCCGCCGCTCAGCCCCAGTGCTTGCCGGGTCGAACTCTCCCGTACTTTCCAGATGAAACCGTCATAATAAAAATGAAGGAGCGTGGAAGCGGAAACAACCCCGGTCAGCACGCGCTTGATCGTTTCAATTTGTAATTGGGAATTGAAATAAGCGAGCGAGCCGTAGGCAAAAATGAGGCCGAGATAAAGTCCAACAAGCGAACCACTGCGACGGAAAATGAAGCGCATGAATCCGCCGATGTTCTGATCTTTTTCGACGCGGTTGCGATTATAAATCCAGACCAAAGAAAGGTACTGCACGTCGTGAAAGACTTCGAACAACGCGATCCCAACGAGAAGGTTTGAAACGAGGTTGTTGCAGTACCACCAGAAGCTGATGCTGGTGATCAACAGCACGAGTTTGACGGGATTAGGTCGCTTCGCCCGCGTCGACATCCAGACAAAATTCGCCACGAACAAGATGGAGACAGCGAGTGCGAGAAAAACAAAGCCACGTTGCATTGCGTGCAAGATCCACGGCTGAATGAAGGGCCCGCCGCTGGAATAGAACGCGTCCAATGTGTCCGTCATCCGCATTGGCGACAACACGACCGCCGCTGCAAACCAGATTGCGCAAAGCCAGAAGTCGAGCCGACGATTGAGGCCAGCGAACGAGCCGGTTTTCGCATCGTAAATGCGACAAAAACCGTAGGTCTGCATCATCCCATGCCAGACGCCCCAGAAAAAAACAACCAGGATGATTCCTTTGAGGTCCCACCAGTAAAAGGCGACACAGGTCACTAAAAGAAAGAGCGGCGCAAGGATGAAGCGCCAGCGGAAGCGCTCGAACAAGGCGCGGTCGCCGTATGCTCGGATCATTCCCGGGAGGTGATGTCCCATCGCGCCGAAAGCGGCGACGAAAAGGTAAATGTCCTGTGGGCTCCAGCGCGATTGCGCGAGCGCGAACACCGGCAGAATGAGGAGCGGCGTGCCGACGTAAAGAATCAGGTCGCGCCAACTATTCAGGATCCAAAGGTTCGGGCGCGACCGCGCGGCGGGAACTGCCGGAACGGTTTGTGGCCGCGAAAAGGCGGTGACGTGTTGCATGTGGAGAAGCGCGCTAATTATTCCCTAGAAGCGGTGAAAATCAACGTTCCACGCACTCTCAGCGATCTGGGAAGACGCGCAAACGTGGTTGCCGCTGCGATGAAAAGACGAGCCATGCCATTAAATAACAGCAAAAAACCGCAGGAGCGGGATGTTTTTTGTCGGGTGCGGGATGGCTTCCGTCACTTTGCGCACAAGTCTGCCGCGGTGCTCGGATCGGCCTGGGCCTTTATCGGCGCGATTTTTATCATTGCCGTATGGGGTTTAACCGGACCTGCCTTCCACTTTTCCGATACCTGGCAACTGATTATTAATACTGGCACCACTATCGTCACTTTTCTCATGGTTTTCCTCATTCAAAACACGCAGAACCGCGACGCCAAAGCGATGCACCTAAAGCTCGATGAATTGATTCGCGCCATTCAAGGGGCACGCAATCGGCTGGTTGATCTGGAAAAATTATCGGATGACGAGCTAAAGAAACTCGAGGAGCAATTCACCCGCGTGCGCAATAAGGCGGCAGAGCGCGAGCCCGAAATGAACCCAGACGAAGAGACTTAAGTCGAAGAGCCGCGGCCGGCGATCACGGCTACAGCAAAAGCGGTGGTTTTCAGAATTTTGTAGGGCAGGCGCTCCCGCCTGCCGTTCTTAATCAAGGCAACCGGGAGCGGTTGCCCTACAATGTCGCAGTTGATGTGAGAGACGCGCGAGAGCCCCTAACTGGGAGGAGCGACTCCAAGTCGCCCAGCAAAACACATACGAGCTACGCCTTCTTTGCTTCACCTTTGCGCAGAAAAATCCTTCCGCTCGGGCAAAGCGCGAACACTTCGCAGTTTGCACAATCGGGTTTGCGCGCGAAACAGCGGCGACGCCCGTGCCAGATGAGCCAGTGACTCCACAGCGTCCAATCGCGCTGCGGCACAATTTTCATCAAATCGCGCTCGATTTTTTCTGCATCCCCGTTTTTCGTTAGTTTAAAGCGCTGCGACAAACGAATAACGTGAGTGTCGACCACGATTCCTTCGTTTTTCCCAAAAGCATTCCCGAGTACGACATTCGCCGTTTTTCGCCCAACACCGGGGAGAGCACACAATTCCTCCATCGAATCAGGAACTTTCCCCGCGTGCTTGAAGACAATGGCCTGGCATGCACCCAGGATACTTTTGGTTTTGCTTCGAAAAAAACCGGTCGAGCGAATTTCACTTTCGAATGTAGCTGGCCTTGCCTTGGCGAACGCCCGCGCGTCGGGATATTTCTTGAACAGCGCAGGCGTAACCATGTTTACCCGCTTATCGGTACATTGCGCGCTTAAAATGGTTGCAATCAAAAGCTGCAACGGATTCCCGAAATCGAGCTCGCAATGCGCGTCGGGATAAATTTTCCGAAAGCGTTGTG
>WNFW01028902.1_pt1 | contig 14588 bp, 17 predicted proteins | sample 5400131 | NCBI WGS metagenome assembly WNFW01 (sample SAMN13153362, study PRJNA577476) | soil metagenome | isolation source: 20 cm soil or saprolite under grassland replicate 1 | place: USA:California | collected 2016-06-15 | reverse complement strand
CAGGCTTGTTGCAATTGGTGAGATCGCTCATAGAACCGGCTGCGCGATAGGTATGCCCGATCGAATTTAGTCTCACAGTTTAAAACTAGAAACATGAAATACTTGGTGTCGTGCGTTGTGCTGATGCTGATGTTGTCGATCGGCATGAGCTTGAGCCCAAGGCGGCTGCTGGAAAATTGGGGGCGCCTGACACCCTCGCTCTGGGCGCGATTGGTGGCAGGGACATTTCTCGTGCCGCCATTTCTCGCCTTGGCGCTCGGAAATTTACTCCCGTTAGATCGTCCGATAATGGCGGGTTTGTTCCTCATCGCCGTCGTGCCGGGCGCGCCACTAATGACTCGTGGTGCGGCGCAGAAAGGCTTCGATCTGCAACTGGCGGCGAGCTACCAGGTTTGGGGCGCGCTGCTCACGCCCGTGATCGTTCCGTTGTTGATTGCGCTTGGCGGCTGGATGTATGGACGGGACATCTGGGTGCCGCCGATGAAGTTGCTGGCGGTGATCGCGGAGCAGCAGTTCGTGCCGCTGATTGTCGGCATGACGCTAATGTGGCTCGCACCCGCGTTCTCCACGCATGCCCAACGTATCCTTAATATAATCGGTAATACGTTGCTCCTGGTCGTCCTGGTGGGGCTACTTTACAAAATTGGTCTCGCTTTGTGGAAGGAGAGCCCGTGGGTAATTGTGGCCGCGCTGCTGCTTGCCACGGGATGTCTGCTGGGGATGCGCCTGCTCCTGGGCCGGCCCTCCGCTACTGTTCACACCTTGTCCGTCTGCAATGCCAACCGGCACGTCGGCCTCGCTCTTTTGCTTTCGGGGCAGCAAAGCCGCGACGGTCGCGCAGTGCCGGTGATCGCGGCCTACGCCCTCGCGGCCCTGCTGGTAATGTGGCTTTACGCAAAGTTTGCTCGCTGCAAAAGGGAGGCCGTGGCGGCATAAAATGCGGCTGCTACTTTGGGCCAAGCCGCGGAATTGCTGCGACAACACGGCTAACAACAGTATTGATCGCATCGGCGTTCTTTTCCTCCGTATTCACTTTAGCGCTGCCGATGCCGCGGAAGACGAGTTCGCGAGAGGTGGCATCAACAAAATCGATTATGAGTGAGCCGTAGGTGTATTCTGTCATTTCCGGTGCCTGCACGATGCCCGCTGTTCCTGAGTAGCGTCCGAAATTTGAGGGAAAATAGGCACGCCCGGCTATAGCGGAACCAATCTGCTTTTGCTCCGTGGCAAGGCTGCAGACAACAAGAAGGTTTGCCTGGTCGCCCGCCACTTCCTTGAGCCCACGCGCGCCAAGACGTGCACGCAACGATTCTTCCAGAGTGTGCTTACCAAGTGGACCGAGTTCGGCTGGGGTCAGGTCGACGGCAAAGGTATGGTATTTTTCGAAAGAAGTCGACTTGTCGTAACTCGTATGGATCGGAATGCGGCTGCCGCACGAACCAAGGAGCAAGACAAGACAACAAACGACGGCTGGTAAGCAGATCGACTTAAACGTCATTTTACTTGCAGGTATCCGTTCGGTCAGGTCTCTGGTTATTAGGTGTGGATTCGCAAATTCATCTGTCGGACTTTGGCCTTACCGTTACCGCAACTCGGCTGCGATGAACTTGCTTAGCATGCTAGCAACGGTATCGGGCGGCCTCATCACTCGTGAAGTGGATCCGTAAAAATGGGTAAGACTAAAGGCCGATAGGAGAGATGTCTCGACATGTGCATGGTATATATGGCGCCCACTGTGCAAACGACTACTCTTGGCGAAGCGCGTTTCACTCCGCAACCGGACAACCGGAGCGGTTCGCGAAACTACAACAATAAAAATAGACGATCATGCCCATCGAAATCGAATACGAACCTAACGACATTTATGTGCTGCGCATTAGCGGCACCCTGAAACAAAGTGAGTTCGCGGCTGAACAGGCTGACATTGCACGCAGAATCGACAGTGGATCGAAACCCCGCGTGCTCGTCATTGGAGAGAAGTTTGAAGGCTGGGAACGCGGCGCGGATTGGAATGATCTCGATTTCTCTTCTCGCATGCCAATAAAATTTCCAAGATCGCCATCGTCGCCGAGCGACGTTGGGAGCCTCTCGCGCTTGCTTTTGCAGGAGCGGGAGTCCGTCGCACGCCAGTGAAGTTTTTTCCGTCTAACGAACTCGAGCAGGCGCGAAAGTGGTTGGCCGAATAAGCTGCCATTATAGGCCGGCATACGCGATCTTGGCGAACGCCTCCGCACCTGGCTTTTTGGGCGCGCCTCGTTTTTGCCTCGCTGGTGCCGAAAAAACTCGTGCGGACGGCTTCAGACACAGCCTGAGCGGATGCGACCTTGGTCCCATATCCAATCACGAGGTCATTTCAGACATTAGGATGCGCGATGAATTCTCCTGACGACTCCGTCGGTTCGAAAGCCTCGCGCGCGATTTCGAAGAGTGTGCCCGGTCCGGATTTTTGCGTTACTATCCCGCTAACCGACTCATGGCCTGGCAACCACGGGGGCACACTGGACGATCTCATGCTAGACCAAATCGCTGAGTGGCTGGTCGACATCGAAAAAGCATCCCTTCCGTTCAAGTGCTTCGTGGATCTCAGTCGGTTGACGACTGTTGCGGTTCGCTCCCGTCACGTTTTTGAATTTGCGCGAAAGAGAGCGGAGCAATTCACCGGAGCCGAGCCGGTGCGGACTGCGTTGTTTTCCGAAGACTGGGTCGCCTTTGGCATCGCCTGTTTCTACGAGTCGCTGATGGAAAACACACTGATCGAGGCGCGCGCATTTCGCGATCTCGCCAGGGCGGCGAAATGGCTCGCCATTCCAGTCGACGTTTTAACGCTGAAGGATTTTGCCCGCGCCTCACATTGGAGCCACTCCTGGGAAACATTCTTGAAGCGAAGCGTGTAAGACCAAAGTCCCATTGTTGACGGGTCTTGCTTTTTGCACGCTCTCTCGCTTAACAAATTAATATATGAACAAGTATATCGCCGAATTCATCGGAACTTTCTTCCTTGTCCTGACAATTGGCTGCACGGGAATTGGCGCGGGTGCGGGTGTTATTGCACCGCTCGCCATCGGCGCGGCTCTCATGGTGATGGTTTTCGCGGGCGGCCACATCTCAGGCGCGCATTACAACGGGCCGGTGTCGCGGTCACTCCGATAACGCCGCATGTTGGTCCGGCGCTGCTTGCGGAGTTTCTTTTTACGTTCGCGCTGGTGTATGTGGTGTTGAACGCGGCTACTGCGGAAGGGACTTCCGGCAATTCATTCTATGGCCTCGCTATTGGCATGACGGTGATGACCGGTGCATTCGCCGTGGGAGACATTTCGGGCGGCGCATTTAACCCCGCCGTCGCCTTCGGCATCTGCGTTCTTGGTATTTCAAGTTGGGGCAATATCTGGATTTATCTGCTGGCCGATTTCGCTGCTGCCGTCGTCGCGGCCGTAATTTTCCAGATGATCAATCAGCCAATGCAAACCACCCCGATCGCAACCGCCGAGCCGCCTTACGAAACGCCGCGGTAACTCTGCATCTTCTTAGTGCTCGTTGATTGTCAGTTCGAAGAAATCGAGCCTTTACGTCACGCTTTCCCGCCTCTCCCCTTAGGCAAGGGGAGAGGACTAAGGTGAGGGCTTTCGAGTACATCCATTGGTTCAGTTGCCGTGTAGGCAAACCCTCACCCTCCCCCTCTCCCTGCGAGGGCGAGGCGACCCATGCGCCGCGGCGTCTCCCACACCCCAACGACGCGAACTGACAATTGACCAACAGTACCCCGCATCTTCTCGGGGCGAATATTCGTCTTGACGATCCGACGCCAAAAGTCTGTAATTTCAAAGGACTCTTTTCTTCTCCGCGCAACTCAACCACAACCATTCAAACCAATATGACCCGAAATAAATTCAACACAGTCATCGCTATAATTTGCGGGTGCTTTGCGGCTTTGTCTTTGAATGCAGCCACGATCCCCGCCGGGACAACAGTGACAGTAACGACGGTTAGCCTTCTCACCGCGCAGGATGTAGTGGGCAGAAGCTTCGAGGCGAAAATCGCCCAGGACGTTTCGGTGAAGGGAAATGTTTTATTGAAAGCTGGAACAAAGGCCTTCGGCAAGATTCGCTCTTCTCGCGCTAATCCGCGCAAATCCGGGCCGCTCACTGTGGAATTGACGTCGGTCTCGGTGAACGGACGCAATGTCGCGGTGAAGACGAACAGTGTCCAACCGGGAGGCCCACCCCAGACAGCGCGACAGGCCCAGTATGGACATACCGCCGGCACAACAGTGGTTAATCCCGGTAGCAAAATGCAGTTCCAGCTTTTACAAGCCGCTACTCTTTAAGGAAGCGTGTTCAGAAGCTGTTTCGCGCGTTCGGCCGAGATTGTTTTCGATCAGGGTCTAGGTGATTTATTCGCACTCAGAGTGGCTGGCAACGCGATCGATGGTCACGCCTCGAGAAGCATCGAGGACGCAGTCGATGAGGCGGTGAGCGCGGTCAGTAATTCGTTAGGTCACCACGGAATCAAAAACGGAAAATTTGCCTGTAGTGGAAGGCCAAGAACCTCATGTCTGGAGTGTATTACGTGCATGGGGTGTTATTGCTATCGCTGACGCCTACGTCACAGAGTTGGCAAGCTAGGGGCAAAACTGGATGCGATCAAAAGGTTTCATTCGCGTGCAAATTGGGACGCTTATAGCCGCGACGAGCGTCATCCAACTTGCCAACGGTTTCTATGGTACTTTCATCTCCCTACGGGTGGCGATCGAGAGTTTCGACGCAATCATGGCCGGCCTAGTGCTTAGCAGTTATTTCGCCGGTTTCACGTTGGCCGCGTTGTTCTGCGGAAGAATCATCGAGCGCATTGGGCACATCCGCGCCTACGCAGCATTTGCCGGTGTCGTTGCCAGCGCAACTGCGTGCATGCCGTTGTGGGTTGGACCGCTCTCCTGGATTATTCTACGCGCGATTGTCGGTTTCGGATGCGCCGGGATCTTCGTGACGACTGAGAGTTGGCTGAACGCCAAGGCTCCGCGATCGGAACGCGGTCGAGTGTTCTCGATCTATATGGTCGGGACGTTCCTAGCGCTCGCAATCGGGCAGCTTCTGATCGGCAGGGCCAACATTCAGACGGCAGCGCCTTTCAACGCGATCGTCGCCTTGTTCGCGATGGCGCTGGTGATGGTCACCACGACCCGGGCCGAGCCGCCCCAGGCAACCGCTACCGAACGGCTGCCCTATGGTCAACTCTCGCGCGCCGCACCCGTCGCAGTCGTTGGTTGCGTGCTTAGTGGCCTCATCGCCGGTACCTTCTACTCATTGGTTCCAGCATGGATGCAGGACGTGGGCATTGAACGCGGACGTATCGCGCTGTACATGCTTGTGGCCGTCCTCGGCGGGTTCGCATTCCAGATTCCAATTGGCTGGATATCGGACCGTTTCGACCGGCGTGTTGTGCTCGCGGCGCTCGGGCTCGGCTTCGCAGGCACGGCACTTGCCCTAGTCGGCCTGCCACACTCTCTGCCAGTGGTCGCTTCAACCGCGGTGCTGCTCGGAGGCTTCATGTCGACCCTCTACCCTGTGTGCGTGGCCCACGCGCACGACCGCATGCCGATGGACCGAGTCGTTGCGGTAAGCGGCCGGCTCATCCTTGTGAGCGGGTTGGGCTCCGTGCTTGGCCCACTCATAGGCTCGAGCATAATGTCGCGCCTCGACATTGACGGGGTGTTCTATTTCATGGCTGCCGCCGCGCTGCTGCTCGGGCTAGTGGCCGGAGGGAGAAGTTTGACGACTGCGCCCCCGCAGCACCTAAGACGGCCTTTTGAAATCCTGGCACCGCAGGCGGCACCGCTCGCGCATGACACGCAACGTTCTCTGGATGAATCACCATAACCACATTCCCCAGCGACTGCCTGATAATCAGACCCGGCACGAGATTGCAATTCCAAACTTCTAAAAAGCCGCCACTTTTTAAGAAAGCGTGAGCCGAAGCGGTTTGAGGACGTGGGGCCATCACCTTTCTTGACGAGAAGTAAGCTCCTCAACAAACAAACGCCGTCCGCTGCCAAACTCTAGTGGGCGAGCTGGTGAAGTGACGACAAGACGATAGCGTCTACTATTGGAATGATTTGAAACTTCCCGCTCACGTTCTGTTTCCGACTTGTCGGCGCTTGACGCCGTTGATCTGAATTTTGACTTCGTCTTTCACGTTGCGCTTGGCCGGCGTCTCTCGGCCGCACCCAGGCCCGCAGTGAAATCCGCCTTCTACGTAACGAGCCCGGACAGCACGCATTACGTCAAACTGCACGCCATGCTGACCGATTATTCGCCGCTCCACGTTGCCCTGTTCACGGATCGCGCCGCCGCTGCGAAGTGGCTCGGCGTTCCGCTCGAGGCGTTATCGTAATAAGAGCCCAGGCGGTGTTACGATTCTGTTATAAAAATCTCCGTGCCAAATAAAGGGTTGTCGCGATGGGCTCACTTGCATGATCTCTCCGACCGTGAGGCCGTTTACCAATAGCGGTAATAACCTGCACGCCCATTAACGCCGACAACCCAACCCCGGTGCCGATAGTAGTGCCCGTGATAGTGGTATCGGTAGTAATGCCCTCGGTACGAATATCGGTAGTAACGGCCTCCGTAATAATAAGCCGAAGCTTGTGCCGGAACAAAACAGGCAACACCGAGCACCACAGCAAACAGTAGCGGAAGAAGATTTTTCATAAGTTTCCTGACTATTAAACGCGGTGACTGCTTTGTTGTCGCGAAATATTTTTGCGGCTCTACTGAAATCGCAAGATAGCGGGCGTCACCGACTCTCCAGCGAGTTTTGTGAATATCACATAAACTAGATTGCTCAGTGGCTCCTTGTACTTGGTCCACGGCCCGATCAATGCTCTTCCCAATTGCTCCAGCTCCTGTGTGTAACAGAACAATGCGAACAAACCGATAACTAAAGCAAGGTAGCGGGAGGTAGGTATCTGGAATTCCGGCCTTCGCACAATAAAGACGAAGCCAAAAACAGAGGTCGCCAGGACGAAGGACATGCGGGCGACAAATAGAAGGATATGGCCAACGAATGTGCTACGAAGTTGCGGGAGCGACTGCCGAAGTCGGCGGCCTATCCAATAACCTGTCTGCATCAACGTGATCGCCGACAACGACCATACCAAATTCTCCGGTCGCGGTACATGACTGCCCGGGTCTAGAAGAACTTGCCTGACGAGCGGCACGGCATACCACAGAAGGATGGCGGTCCCTGTCGTTTGCAGGGCGAACAAAAAGAAGTAGCGCAAGGCACCGCGGCTCTTCCCTCCGCGCCCGGAAGCGGCCATCGGATCGTGCGGTCCGGTCATTGACATCCAACTTAGCGCACAATGCGCATGACCGCCCTGCAGATCGGCAGGCAGGGAAAAATTCATAAAACAGTCGCGACAATCAGCACCTGCGCAGGATACACGCGCGATAAACGAGCAACTTTGCGGCAGCGTGTGCAAATATGTCTATTGTTACGATTTCGTTACAAAATTTTCCTACTGAAAAATAACGCTTTCCCCGATGAACTCCGCTATATACAGTCGCGAGCCGAGGGGGAAATCCGGTTGATACGGCGATTCATTAGCCAGTGCTTTTTCGCGGGCATTTTCTTGTCAGCTTGGACTGCTTTGGCTGGAACTGAGAGCTACGACTACAAACAAGCGCCGCCTCCTCCTCCGCCCTCCTGGTGTGAAACGCCTCCGACATTCGAAATCCGCGTCGGTGCTCCCGGGTGGTTGGCCGGAATATCCGGCGATACTGGAGTACTGGGATTAGTCGACTCCACGGACATTTATGAAGGAGTTATCCTAAGCATTTTCAATAATGGTGACGCGCGCCTCGTCATTCTTCGTCAATTACTGGGAATCCGCAACAAGTTGGCGGTCTCGGGTTCGACCGATTGGGTCGATCCCGTGATCGGGGTGCGCGGAAAAGTGAGGATTTGGAAGGCGACATCTCTTTATGCCGAAGGCGATATCGGTGGGTTTGACGCCAATTCTGACTCGGCTTTTGATATACATCGCCAGGGACGCACACTCGTAAAAACGCCGATATCAAGCGAGGATTGGAGCTATCAGCTTCAAGGCGGCTTTGAATTTCAAGTTAGCAGGTGGTTCTGGACGCAGGTCGGCTGGCGCTGGCTGCGGACAGACTTTGTCTCTGGCGGTTTTACCAATAAGACCGACTTGAATGGGCCATTCGTCCAGGGCGGCGTGAATTTTTAGACTGCTTCCGTTAATCAAATCAATCCGGCCGGAGGGGCGACATCGACATCGAGGGTGAGAGCTGAGTCATCGTCGGAAGACAACCCACACTTATGAAAGCTATGCACTTAGGATTATGACCAGAGAACTTATGAAACAAAAATTCCAGATTATCTTTATCTCCTGTATTGCCGGCCTCGCTTTGCCAGCGTTCGCCGCCGAGCAACCCATAACAGATGTAGGCACGCTCGATGAGACATCGGCCAAGCAGGCGTTTCCCGAAAGGCCGCCGTATTCGCCTTACGCTGGGCGCAACTTTCCCACGCGGCCGTTTTTCGGCGATACGCACGTCCATACTTCGTTCTCAATGGACGCGGGCGCGTTCGGATGCCGACTGGGACCGGCTGATGCATATCGTTTCGCCAAAGGTCAGGAGGTAACGGCTTCCAGCGGTCAGCGTGCGAGGCTGGCGCGCCCACTTGACTTCATTGTTGTAACCGATCACTCGGATGGCTTCGGATTTTTCCCACAGTTACTTGGCGCTAATCCCGAGTTGCTGGCATATCCACAAGGCCGGAAGTGGTACGACATGATCAATTCCGGCCACGGTGCGGCCGCGGCGGTCGATATCATCCAGAGTTTTTCACAGGGGACCATGGCCAAAGGGTTACTGCCCGTTCCCGGCACGTCTACCTATCGCGGAGCATGGCAGGAAGTAATTAAGGCTGCGGATGAGGCGAATGATCCAGGCCACTTCACCGCTTTCATTGGCTATGAGTGGACGTCGACTACTAGCGGAAACAACCTCCATCGCAATGTCATCTTCCGGGAGAACGGGCTCTGGGCCGGTCAGGTCGAACCTTACACAACTCAGAAACCGCTCGGCAGCGATAACCCGCGCGACCTGTGGAAATGGATGGCGGCCTACGAACAAAAAACCGGCGGTAACGTGCTCGCTCTCGCCCACAACGGCAATCTAAGCAACGGCATCATGTTCCCGATCATCGAATCGTTCACGGGGAAGAAGATCGATCGCGAATATGCCGAGAATCGCATGCGATGGGAGCCGCTCTATGAATGCACACAAATTAAAGGCGACGGCGAGACACATCCATTCCTTTCGCCTAACGATGAGTTTGCCAACTTCGAGCGTTGGGACAAAGGCAATCTCGACCTGAGCGTGTTGAAAAAGCCTGAGATGCTGGAGTTCGAGTATGCGCGCTCTGCGCTTAAGAACGGCCTCAAAATGGAGGCCGAGCTTGCAGTTAATCCTTACAAGTTCGGGCTGGTCGGTTCCACTGACACTCATACCGCGCTAGCTACCGCTGATGACGACAACTTCTTCGGCAAGACTTCTAACTCGGAGCCAAGCGCAACCCGCGCTACGCATCCATTCATCAAGACTGATAAGGCGACAATCATGAGCTGGGAAGAAACTGCGTCCGGCTATGCTGCCGTATGGGCAACCGAGAATACGCGGGAAGCACTTTTCGACGCCATGAAGCGCCGCGAGACCTACGCCACTACTGGTCCGCGCATGATCGTGCGCTTCTTCGGCGGCTTCGACCTTGAAGAGAAGGACGCGCAGGATCGCATGCCTGCACGTATCGCTTACACCAAAGGCGTGCCGATGGGCGGCGATCTTCGCGCCGCTCCCGCTGGCAAGTCGCCAACGTTCCTCGTTGCCGCTCTCAAAGACCCAATCGGCGCAAATCTTGATCGAATCCAAATCATCAAAGGCTGGTTAGATAAGGCGGGCAAGACTCAGGAAAAAGTTTACGACGTAGTCTGGAGCGGCGATCGCAAACCGGGCAGCGACGGAAAGGTTCCGTTGGTTGGGAATACCGTCGACGTGCCGAACGCGACCTACACTAACAGCATCGGCGCGCCCGAGCTAATCAAAGTCTGGAAAGACCCGGACTTCGATCCGGCATTGCGCGCGTTCTACTACGTGCGCGTGATTGAGATTCCCACGCCGCGGTGGACGGCATATGACGCCAAATACTTCGGTGTGAAAATGCCGCCGGAAGTTCCGATGACTACGACGGAGCGCGCCTATACATCGCCGATCTGGTACACGCCAACTAACAAGATCGAGGGCCGAACCAATTGAAAACTACCCTAACAAGAACACGACGAAGCTACTCTTCTTGCCTCGCAAAGAATTGCTCCAACGCCGCGCAGACTTCGGGCACATGAACGGTTGCGACTTCCCAGACGATCTTCAGGTTCACGTTTGCGTACTCGTGGGCAACGATGTTGCGCATGCCTCGAGGATATCGCGCAGGCGTCCAAGTTGATCAGCTTCCATGGAGGCACACTGCGGTGGAAAGAATGTGATCCCGGGCAAATCGATTCGGCGACTGCTCGAGCGAGGAACGCAGGACAAAATCGACCGCCGCGCCGACGATCTCTTCCGCTTCGCCAGCCATCTCCAGCAACTGCGAGGTCGATACCGGTGCCGACAATGTTACCAAGAGATCGACATCGCTCTTCGGTTCCATCTCGCCACGCGCCGCAGATCCGAAGACTTCCAACTTGCGGATTGGATGTTTCGCGTAAAACGGGCCTAGTCGTTTCCGCAGCACGGAAAGCGAGAGCGTGTTGGTTTTGCTATGCACAGCCTGAACTTAACCGCCAACCAGGCACAATATCAAGCTCCTCTCCTTCGATCACCGCCAGCACCATTTCGTACACGCCGCGGACCTAAACTCGACTACAACAATCATCCAAAGGAAAAATAACATGAGAACTACGATCATTCGGAAGCTGACCCTCGCGCGCTCGGCTATGTTGTTACTGGGTCTCACGAGCCTCAGTTTGGCAGCGCGGTCTTTGGCGCAAGATGTGGATGTCAATCCAAAGAACGTCACGCTCGGCAAAGCCGAATACTGCCCTTACCTCGACCATGCTTACCCTGATCGCGTATACTTTGGGGACACACATCTGCACACGTCCTACTCGACTGATGCGGGCATGATCGGTTGCACGCTCGGTCCGGATGAGGCTTACCGATTCGCACGGGGCGAAGAGGTCACCTCGAGCACGGGCGTCCGCGCGCGCCTACAGCGCCCGCTGGATTTCCTGGTTGTGTCCGACCACTCCGAGAATCTCGGCCTTGCTCCAATGATCGCCGAATCGAATCCTGATCTGCTCAAGACGGAGTGGGGGCGCATGGTTCATGATCTTGTGAAGAGTGGCAAGGGAGGACTGGCATATAACACATGGGGTGAAGCACTGCTCAAGCGGCAAGACCCCTTGAAGGGTAACGATGCCGTCACACGCGCGATGTGGGAGCGCATCACGACTTCCGCCGAAAAATATAACGAGCCGGGCAAGTTCACGGCCTTCATCGGCTTTGAGTGGACCTCCGCCCCTAACGGAAACAATCTCCACCGCAACGTCATCTTTCGCGACGGTAAGGCTAAGGCGGATCAGATCATACCGATCTCGCAGTATGACACTCAGGACGCCGAGGAATTGTGGAAATGGATGAATGCCTATGAGCAGAAGACCGGCGGCCGCCTCTTAGCTATCCCACACAACGGCAATCTCTCCTGTGGCATGATGTTCGACGATGTTACCTTGACTACTAAAAAGCCGCTCGACCGCAACTACGCGCTACAGCGGATGCACTGGGAGCCGATCTACGAAGTGACACAAATGAAGGGCGACGGCGAGACACACCCAGCGGTTTCGCCCGGCGATGAGTTCGCCAATTTCGAAACCTGGGACAAAGGTGGCTTTGGGAGTACCGTCCACACACGAGACATGCTCCCGCGCGAGTACGCCCGCGAGGCGCTCAAGCGCGGTCTGAAGTATGAGGAGAAAATTGGGGCGAACCCATTCAAGTTCGGGATGATCGGTTCGACCGATTCGCACACTGCGCTTTCGACTGCGACCGAGGACAACTTCTTTGGCAAAGTTACGCCTCTTGAGCCTTCCGCCAGGCCCGACCGCTTCGACGAGATCATCACCGGTCGCCTTTCAAAGGATCCGTCGCAGCGGCAATATGCCTGGCAGACGAGCGCCTCCGGCATTGCCGCGGTTTGGGCGACGGACAACACCCGCGAGGCATTGTGGGATGCCATGTCGCGCAAGGAAGTCTATGCCACCACCGGCACACGGCTGATCGTGCGCATTTTCGCCGGCTGGGATTTCGTCCCTGATGACGCGGAGCGGCACGACTTTGCCAAATACGGTTACCAGAAAGGAGTGCCGATGGGCGGCGACCTCACCGCTGCACCGGAAGGTAAAGCTCCAACTTTCTTGATCCGCGCGCTGCGAGACGTTGATGGCGCAAACCTCGACCGCGTGCAGGTCATCAAGGGTTGGCTCGATACCAAAAGCGAAACGCATGAACAGATCTGGGACGTGGCCGTGTCCGGGGACCGCAAGATCGAAGCAGATGGCCGTTGTAAGACGCCTATCGGTAATACGGTGAACGTCGCAGATGCCAGCTACCAAAACACCATCGGCTCGCCCATGTTACTGGGCTACTGGAAGGATCCGAACTTCAACGGCGCGCCTTCTACTACGTACGGGTGATCGAGATTCCCACGCCACGTTGGACGACATACGACGCAAAAATCTTCGGCACGAAGCCACCCGCAAATTGTCCAACCTCAATCCAGGATCGCGCCTACACATCGCCCATTTGGTACACACGCGCTAAATCATAATTCCGCTTATGAAAAAACTTATTCGCGAACCATTCATTCACTTCCTTCTTCTCGGGGCGGCTATTTTTCTGGCAAATCATTTTCTTTCTGCGCGCGCCGATAATCAGCCGGGCAAGATTGTCATTACCCAAGGCGACATCACATCGATAGTGATCGGCTTCTCGCGCACCTGGCAGCGCCCACCCACACGTGAAGAGCTGGACGGCTTGATCCGCGATCGCGTGCGCGAAGAAGTCTATTACCGGGAAGCAATGGCAATGGGTTTGGATCGGGACGACCCAGTTATCCGGCGCCGGCTGCAACAAAAGCTGCAATTTGTTACTGACGATGTCGCAGCGGCGCCTGAGCCCACAGACGCTGAGTTGACAGAGTATTTGAAAGCACATGCCAAAGGTTTCCGCGCGGATCGTAAGTTTACCTTCAGCCAGGTGTATCTCGATCCGAGTAAGCACGGCGATCATCTTGCCCAGGATGCGAATGAACTCCTGATTCAGTTGCAACAGCAAAGACGCGATGTCGACCTTTCCTCCTTAGGCGACGCCTTTCTATTGGAGCACCGGTTCGAAGCGGCGCCGACCACCGAGATCGCAAAACAGTTTGGCGATAAGTTCGTGGCGGAACTGGCCGACGTTCCAATCGGACAATGGTTCGGTCCGGTCGAATCCGGTTATGGCAAGCATCTGGTCCTTGCCGAAAACCGTACCGAGGGGCGTCTGCCTGAGTTAGCTGAAGTTCATGACGCTGTTCTGCGCGACTGGACCAATGCTCGCCGGCTGGAATCGAACGAGAAGTTTTTCCAAAGCCTGATCAAGCACTACCAGGTAGTGGTCGAAACATTTGATCCGGCGAAAGCTGACCAAAAAGTCGCAAACGCAAAATGAATTTGAAATCGTTGGAGTGCCCTCACCCTCACCCTCTCCCCGAGGGAGAAGGAATATTCGCTGCAACTGGCCGATGGGAACGCATCCAGCTGTCGAGCACCTCTTCCAAGACCGGCGAGGCCGAAGTGACATCCGAAGCTTCAAGAGCCTCGCGTAGCTGTTCCCTCTCCCCGTGGGAGAGGGTGAGGGCGAGATTTCCGTTACTAATCGCTTTTCTTTTGTTCGTGACTTCGTTCTGCGCTTCGGCGCACGAAGTCCGCCCAGCGTATCTCGAACTGCGCCAGACGGCGACCGACAACAACGATGTTCTGTGGAAGGTGCCGGCGCGTGGCGACAATATGCGGCTTGGCATCTACGTGCAGTTCCCACCCGGGACAAGTAACGTTACTACACCACGAACCTTATTTGCTAACGACGCCTCGACTGAACGGTGGAGCATAAAACGACCAGGTGGTCTAACCGGTGACAAGGTTCACATTACTGGTCTCGAGGCCACGTTGACCGACGTGTTGGTGCGGATCGAGAATCTCGATAGCACAACTCAGGTAACTCGTGTTACTCCATCATCGCCGTCGTTTGTTGTAGCAGCTGCGCCCGGTGCGTTAGAAGTGTGCCGCACTTACCTCGTGCTCGGGGTCGAGCACATTCTATTCGGCATCGATCATCTGTTGTTTGTGCTAGCTTTGCTTGTTCTGGTAAAGGGATGGCGAAAGCTTGTCGGAACCATCACTGCGTTCACGATCGCGCACAGTATCACACTAGCGGCCGCCACATTGGGATTCGTGCACGTCCCAAGCAAGCCGG
>WNFW01001868.1_pt1 | contig 14588 bp, 11 predicted proteins | sample 5400131 | NCBI WGS metagenome assembly WNFW01 (sample SAMN13153362, study PRJNA577476) | soil metagenome | isolation source: 20 cm soil or saprolite under grassland replicate 1 | place: USA:California | collected 2016-06-15 | reverse complement strand
GCTTGGTGAGCTTGGGGGACACGGTGGCGATGAACGCCTCGCGCGGCACGATGTCCTGCCCCTTTACCTTGACGGGCGTGAGATCGAGGAGGCCGAGCTCGCGGATCGGTCGCATGATCCCGATGTGCCCCGGGTAGCGCAGCGTCTTGTACTCCATCGTGCGCACCTTGCCCTGATACGTCCACGGCAGCGTCGAGATGCCGCCACCGGTGTGAAACGCCTCGAGCTGGCCCACCGGCGGCGGAAACGTCACATGCTCGAGCTCGGAGAGGGCGTCTACGCGCGCCGGCTTGCCGTCGCGCAGCACCCAGGATGGCGTCGTGTAGTAGTCGAGCGCGCCCTCGAGCGAGTACACGATCTGGTAGTTGAGCGGGGGCTCGGGATGCTGCGGCAACCCGCCGACGTAGATCTTCACGGACTCCGCGACGCCGACCCGCCGGATCCCTTCAGCCGCGAGGACGTTGACCATCCCGGGCGCGAGGCCGCAGTCCGGGATCAGCGAGACGTTCCGCCCCTTCGCCTCGGCGTCCAGCTCCTTCTGCTGGAAGACGATCTCCGTGTTGCCGCCCAGGTCGGCGCAGTGGACGCCGGCGTGTACCGCGGCCCGGGAGACCTCGAGGTTGAAGTAGTACGGTGCCGCGTTCTGGACCGCTTGGTGACCGACCATCGCCGCGCGCAGCGCGCCGCCATCCTGCACGTCCAGCTTCAGGAGCGCGAGCCGCTTCCCGACGTGAGACTCGAGGAAGCCGGGAATCCGCTCGGGCTCGAGATCGGCGATCGTGACCCGCTCGACGGCGGGTTGCCGCAACAGATCGTAGGCACAGGCGGATCCTTGAAGTCCCGCGCCCAGCACCAGCATACGCATCGCGCACCGCCTCCACCCGAATACCGAGGAACATGAGCGGCGGAAAGCTAGACGGTCGCGGCAGGCGATGGTAGCCCGCGTTAGATTCGCCTCCGATGACCCAGGCCGATCTCACCCGCGAGCGGCTCGTGCGAGCGGCGCTCGAGCTGTTCACCGCGCGGGGCTACCACGAGACCACTACGCCACAAATCGCGAAGCAGGCCGGCGTAGCGGAGGGCACGATCTACCGTCATTTCACCAGCAAGCAGCACTGCTTCAACGAGCTGTTCCGCACGGCGGCACGCTGGGCGGGACAGTTCATCAAGGACGTCGAGGCGCTCAAGGTGGGACCGCGCGAGAAGCTCGCCGAGCTCGCCCGCGGGCTCGTGACGGGGGCGGCACAGGAGGCGGCCCTCGCTCGGCTGTTCTTCATCCAGCGTCACGAGGACCTGCTGGACGAGGAGAGCCGCAAGACCGCGCGTGACTTCCGACTTGGCCTCGAGAGCCTGATCGCGCAGGGCAAGGCCGACGGCTCGGTGAAGGCAGGCGCCGCGGAGGTGTGGGCCGGCGTGTGGCTCGGCGTGGTGACGCACGTGATCGATCGAGTGTCGGCCAAGGAATGGCCGGAGACGCACCCGGGGGTGAAGCTGGCCCTGGACGGAGCCTGGGACGCTATCGCCGCGACGCGCGGGTGATCGCCCACCCGAGCCCGGCTCCGCGACAAAAAGACGCAGTCGCTGCGCCGGGCTCGGGCGGGCTCTCACCGGCCAGCATTGACGACGTCGGGGTCTCACGGAGCGACTGCTTCGTTTTGTCGCGAAGTGGGACCCCGACGATCTCACCCCCGCCGCAGCTCGAAGAGCTCGATTTCCGGCGGCGCGAATACGCGGATCGGCACGCCCACCACGCCGATCCCGCGGCTCACGTACAGCTGGCTGTTCCCTCGCTGGAAGTGCCCCATCACGTACTTGGTGATCAGACTTCCGGTCGACCACCCGATCAGCGGCAGGTAGAACTGCCCGCCGTGGATGTGCCCCGCGAGCGTGAGCGGGATGCCGCGCGGGGCGGCCGTGTCCCACGCTCCGGGACGATGGGCCAGCAGCACCTGAAACGCGTCCGGCGGCGCGGCACGCAGGGCCGCGTCCACATCGGCCTGTTGCGGATCGTCCGTGGTCCAGTTGTGCGGGTCGTCGATACCCAGGAGGGCGAGCACCGCGCCGTGCCGCTCGACCAGGTGGCAGCCGTTCTGTACGAACACCTGGCCCGCATCGCGACAGCCCTGGATGACGTCACGCTCGCCGGTGTAGCGGTCGTGGTTACCGAGCACCGTGACGACGCCGAGCGGCGCCGAGAGCTCGCGGAACGCGCGCACGTAAGGCGGGATGTAGGAGCGGGAGATGTCGATCATGTCGCCCGTCTGCACGATCAGATCGGGCCGGAGCGCGTTTGCCTGCGCCACGATCTCCTGCATCGTGTCCTCGCCGAGGTGCATGCCGGCGTGCAGGTCCGAGAGGTGAAGCAGCTTGAGCCCGTCGAGCCCGTGCGGGAGGTCGGGGAATGCAAGCGTCCGGTGGGTGACCTGGGGGAGCCGGTAGGCGCTCCAGATGCCATAAGACGACAGCGCGACGCCGGCGCCGGCGTAGGCGTAGGTGGCGCGAGCGAGGAAGCGGCGACGAGAGACGACTGCGTGGTGCGTGGTGAGTGGTTGCTCCCGATGCGGCTCCGAGGGACGGTTGACACCGGCTTGAACCACGTACCACGCACCACGCACTTTGGTCGCGAGCCACCATACCGCCTTGCCGAGCAGGTAGACGGTGACGAGCGCGCAGAAAATCCATCCCAACAGCTGCCACGCGATCCACGGGCCCGTGAACGGGATCCGGCCCACGCCCCACATGCTGCCGCCGAACACCACACGCTCGCCCACGACGAGCCACGGGAGATTGAACACGACGAAGATCGCGGCCAGCAGGGCGCGCACCCGGTGCGCCCGACTGGGCCGGGTAGGGTCGGAAAGGCGCTCGCGCAAGTACAGATAGATCAGCACCTGCGGTGCCAGGAAGAGAAGGAGATAGATTAGGCGCGTGAACACTCCGTCGAGGCTCCTCGCGTGTCTGGTCGTGGCGGCGCTCGCTGTTCCGCCCCGGCGGGGGGTCGCCGCGCAACAGCTCACTGCCGCCGAGCGCGCGGCGGCGGTCGCCTCGGTGTGGGCGGAGGCGCGCTACAACTTCGCCTACTGGGACCGCGTGCGGGCCGATTGGGACTCGGGACTGATCGCGAACCTGAAGCTCGCGGCCGAGCCGCAATCGGACCTGCTCTTCTACCGCCGGTTGCGACGCCTCGTCGCCCTGCTGGGCGACGGGCGCGCTGCTGTGACCGCGCCCCCGCCGCTGCGCTCCCGCATCGCGCGGCCGCCACTCCTCGTGTCCAGCGTCGAGCGCCGGGTTTTCATCCTGGACTACGCCGAGAACGACGAAATGCGCGTGGCGCGTCCTCCGCGACTCGGCGAGATCCTCGCCGTCCAGGGCATTCCGGTCGAGACCTGGATCCGCGACTCAGTGCTGCCGGAGGTCTCGGCCGCCACCCCGGCCGACCGCTGGCAGCGCGCCGCCGCGTGGATGCTCCAGGGCGACAAGGGCACCACCGTCCATCTGCTCGTTCGCGTACCGGGGGCCGAGCCCCGCGGTCTCAGCGTCACGCGCAGCCTCTCCCTCAACGACCGCTGGCCGCTCGACCCGCCGCCTTTCGCCACGGAGTCGCTGCCGGGCGGTGTCACCGTCGTGCGTATCGCCTCCCTGGCGGACGGAGATGTCGTGCGCGAGTTCGACCGCGCGTTTCCCGACTTCAGCCGTGTCCAGGCGCTGGTGCTGGACCTGCGCCGCGCCGCGGACGGCAAGACGGAATACGCGTACCAGATCCTCGCCCGCCTCACCGACCGCCCGTTCCCCGCGGTGCGCTGGAGAACACCCCAGTACCGGGCCGTGTTCCGGGCATGGAACCTGGGCGACTCCGCTACCTCTTGGTACGGACCGGAGACGGGAACGGTTGCGCCTCGCGCGGACCGGCCGCCATACGGCGGGCCGATCGCCGTGCTGGCCTCGAGCGCCACGGCCGGCGCGGCGGAGGACTTGCTGGCCGCGTTCCGCGCCGCTGGTCGCGGCGTGATCGTCGGGGAGCCGTCCGGCGGGAGTCCCGGCGACGTCGCCACATTCGCGCTGCCGAAGAGCTGGGGCGTGCAATTCTCGGTCACGCGCCACGAAGGTCCCGACGGGACCGGGTTCGCGGGGGTCGGCGTGCGGCCCGACCTCGTCGTGCCACGGACGGTGAACGATCTGCTGGCGGGAAACGAGCCCGCGCTGGAGAAGGCGAGAGAATACTTGACGGGCGGTACAGGACGGTAGAGGACGGTAGAAGACGGTAGAGGCTCTACCGTCTTCTAGCGCCCCAGGCTCTCCCGGAAGAACCCTACCACTGCCTTCCACGCGCTGTCCGCGACTTCCGGCTTTTCACGGGTCCGCAGGAAGCCGTGCCCGACGCCGGGATAGACGGTGTGGCGGTAGGTCTTGTGGTACGTCCGGATCGCCGCGTCCACGTCGGCCAGGCCCGCGTTGATGCGGGCGTCGTTCTCCGCGTAGACGCCGAGTCCCTTCGCGCGAATGCGCGCAATCGATACGGCGTCGGGGCCCGGCCCGTAGCAGACGACGAACGCCCCGAGCGACGGGTTGTTCGTGGCATAGCGGAAGCTCTGGCCGCCGCCCCAGCAGAACCCGATGACGCCCACCCGGTCGGGCCGGGCCGCCTTGAGACGCTTCACGTACGCCACGGTCGCGTCGAGATCCTGCGTGACCGTGTCGGGGGCGAGCGCCGCGACGAGCTTGCGGGCGTCGTCCGCCGACGGCGGCGTCCCACCGTGATGCGACAACAGATCGGGAGCGATCGCCACGAAGCCGTCCTTGGCGAGCTGCTCCGCAGTCTGGCGGATGAAGTCCGACATACCGAAGATCTCGTGGATCACCACGACGGCGGGTGCCGGATCCTTGCGCTCGGGATAGGCGAGGTAGGCCGTGATGGTATCGCGACCGCTGGGGAACTTGACGTACTCGGAGTGAATATCCATCGGTGGAGGACGGTGGAGGATGGTGGAGGGTGGTGGAGGAGCCGTCGCGCAAAGGACCGCGCCGCAGAGCCCGCCCCATCCCACAACCTGCACCATCCTCCACCGACCTCCACCGACCTCCACCGCCCTATGGTCCATAGCTCACCCTCCAGATCCGGTCGCCGGTATCGTCGCTCACCAGCAGCGCACCATCCGGCATCACCAGCAACCCGACCGGTCTCCCCCAGCGGGATCCGTCGGGCAGCTGCCACCCGGTGACGAAGTCCTCGGCCGAGACGGGCCGGCCGTTCTGAACGCGCACGTGTACGACCTTGGCACCCGTCGGCACCGCACGGTTCCAGGACCCGTGATAGGTCATGAACGCATCACCCTGGTAGTCGGCGGGAAACATCGCCCCCGCGTAGAACGCGAGTCCGAGCGGCGCCGAATGCGCCTGCACCGTCAGCGCCGGAGGCTCGACGCCCGAGCAATCGGCACCGGCGAACTCGGGGTTCGGCCGGTTGGGAAGATAGCACTGCGGCCAGCCGTACCACTTGCCGTCCTTGAGGATGTTCAGATGCTCGGGCGGGACGTTGTCGCCCAGGTTGTCGCGGTCGTTGTTGTTCGCCCAAAGCTCGCCGGTGGAGGGGTGAAAGGCGAGGCCCACCGAGTTGCGGAGCCCCCGGGCGAAGATGCGCCCCCCGGACCCGTCCAGGTTGAAGCGCGTCACCGCCGCGCGCATCGAATCCTGCGTTGACTCGACGCACACGTTGCACGACGAGCCGACCGCGACGTACATACGGTCGTCCGGACCGATCACCAGGGTGCGGGTGCCGTGGCCGCCGCCCGGGAGGCTCGACACCAGAGTGAGCGGGGTGGTCGCTCCCGGGTCGAGCCGCTTGACGGTGGTCTGCTCCGCGAAGTACATGGTGTCGCCGCGGAACGTGATGCCGAACGGAGCATTGAGCCCGCTCAGCACCACCTGCTCCGGCGCGTCGGCGACGCCGTCGCGGTTCGCGTCCACCAGCCGGACGATCTGGCCTCCGCTCGGCAATGAGGCGTACACCGCACCGCCGGGACCGAGCGCCAGGTAGCGAACGCCGTTCAGGCCTTCGGCGAACAGATTGACCGTGAAGCCCCGCGGCACGTACAACGCGTGCCCGGCGATGACGACGGTGTCCTGACCACCGGGCGGGGAGGACGGGGGGTTCTCCGCCGCCGGCGCCCGGCAGGCGAGGACGACCGAGGCGAGCACGAGGAGTCGATTCATCGCCGTTGCTTCCCTCGCATCGCTACCCCGCCGAGCGACGGACGTTCGCTGCTACCGGCCGTTCGTCGCATACACGCCCTGCAGCGCGCTCTCGCCGGGCGGCATCGCTTCGCGGCTTTGGAGCGCCTGTGCCGCGGCGTGCTCGACCTCGGCCGTGACGTGCGCTTCGATCTCCTCGAGCTGCCTCACGCTGATCCCGTCCCCCTTCAGGTGCTCCTCGTACATCCCGATCGGATCCCGCCTGCCCCAGTGCTCGAACAGCTCGCGGGGAAAGGTGTCGCGCGCCTCGCGCTCGTCGTGGGTCGCGTGCCCCCCCATTCGGAACGTCTGGGCGACGAGCAGCGCCGGTCCGCCGCCCCGGCGGCAGCGCTCGGCCGCGCGGTTCGTCGCCGCATACGCGTCGAGCACGTTGTTGCCGTCGAACGCGGCGCCCGGGATACCGTAACTCGCGGCCCAGTCGTCGAAGTTGCCGGGGAGGTGGTGCTGGTCGAGCCGGGTGCCGAGGGCGACCTGATTGTTCTGGATGATGAAGATCGCCGGAAGCTTCTGCACCGCGGCGAAGTTCGTACCTTCGTGCGCCGCCGCGGTCTTGGTAGCGCCGTCCCCCACCCAGGTGAGGGCGACGCGCGGCTCCTGCCGGATCTTGAAGGCGAGCGCGATGCCGCTGGTGACCGGGACCATATCGCCCACGTGCGAGATGGGCTGCAGCACACCCTGTGGCCAGGCGCCGACGTGGAGGTCACGGCCGCGGGCCGGCGAATCCGCGCTGCCGAGATAGGCGCGCAGCATGTCGCTGACGGGCAGCCCCAGCTCGCAGCAGGCCGCGGCGTTGCGGATCATCGGCGCGACCACGTCCCGACCGCGCTCGAGCGCATGCACCGGGCCGACGGTGGTGGCTTCCTCCCCGGTCCCGAGCCACGCCTTGGAGATGACGCCCGTGCGCACCCAGCGCTTGAGCTGGATGTCGTGCAACCGCGCGCGCAGCAGTCCGGCGTACAGCCCGAGCTTGGTCTCGACGGGAAGACGGGCGATCACGGCGGCCCGTTCGGGATCCCGCTCGATCGTCTCCCGGAAGCCGCGCACGAGCGCGGGGTCCGGCTGCCACTCGACGTACTCGGGCGGATCGAACGCGGGAAGGCGCCTTATTTCAGCTTCTCCTTGATTCTCGACAAGAAGCCGCCGGCGTGGGACGCCGTGAGCGCGTCGGCGAATTCGAGCGCCGTGGTGTAGCGTGCGTCGGGGTTCGCCTCCATCGCGCGGGCCAGCGCGCTCTCCAGGCCCTCGGGGAGATCGGCGCGGACCTGACGCAGCTTCTGTGGCTGGCCGCGCAGCCGCGCGATCATCATCTCCTGGGCGTTCCGTCCCTGGAACGGCAACTTGCCGGTGAACATCTCGAAGGCAACGATGCCGAGGGCGTAGATGTCGGAGCGGGCGTCGAGCGGCTTGCCCCGGATCTGCTCCGGGCTCATGAACTCCGGCGTCCCGAGGATGATCCCGGTCGCGGTGAGCTTGGCGATGGCCGGATCGGCGCGGCGCTCCTTCGCGAGGCCGAAGTCCATGACCACCGCCCGGTCGCGGCCGCTGTCCTCGGCCACGAGCATGATGTTCTCCGGCTTCAGGTCGCGGTGCACGATCTGCAGCTCGTGCGCGTGATGCAGCCCGGCGCACACCTGACGCAGGATCTCGATCCCGGCGGCGAGACTCATCGGCCCGACCTTCACCTCCCGGTCGGAGAGCAGCTCCCCGTTCAGGAAGGGCATCACCAGGTAGATCAGCCCATCCTCGGACTCGCCGAGGCGCAGGATGCGACAGACATTCGAGTGGTCGAGTCGCATGGCGAGCCCGGCCTCGCGTCGCAGCCGCTCCACCGAGCTCTTGTCGGTGGCGAGCTTGGGGGAGAGCACCTTGATCGCGACGTCGTGCCCGCTCCCCACCTCGCGCGCGAGGTAAACGAACGACATGCCCCCTTCGCCCAGCTTCTTCTGAACTTCGTAGCGCGAGTCGAGCACCTCTCCCAAGAGAGAGGACGCGCGATCGAGCCCCGGTTTCGCCTGCGGCGGTGTGCGGGCGGTCGTGCCGCCCATCGAGGGGGGGCCGGGGGAGGAAGGGGGCCGCGGCGTGGGGGGCTTTGCCTGCACCTCCACGAGCATGTTGCCGTCGCGGGGGCAGAACCGGGCGCTGTCGGCGTACACGGTCCCACACTTGGGACAGCGGCGTTCGCTCATTGACGCACCAAGTTGCGCCCTTCGTTCTTGGCGCGATAGAGGGCCTGGTCGGCGAGCGCCACGAAGCTGTCGGCGCTGGACACCCGGTCATCGGGGAACGACGCCAGGCCGATCGAAATTGTGAGACGGAGCGGGTCCTCCCCCGGGTCGGCGAAGTCGTGGTTCATCACGCGCCGCCGCAGGCGCTCGGCGAAGATCGCCGAACCATGGAGCGCCGTCTCCGGCATGACGACGACGAATTCTTCCCCTCCGTAGCGGGCGACCAGGTCCACCGACCGCGCTTCCCGTCGCAGGATCTCCCCGACCTGACGGAGGACGGAATCCCCCGCGATGTGGCCTCGCGTATCGTTCACCAGCTTGAACCGGTCGATGTCGGCGAGCAGGATGGTGAGTGCCAGATTGTACCGGCGGGCGCGATCGAGCTCGGCTTCGAGCTCTTCCGACAGCGCTCGGCGGTTGAGGCAGCCGGTCAGCGCATCCGTGGCGGCGAGCTTCTCGAGCCGCTTCTTGTCCGACACGGCGGTTTCGAAATCGTAGGCCTTCTCGATCGCCGCGACGGCCGTGCGGATCACCGTCTCCGCGAACTGGGCATCGGCGCGGGTGAGCGGCGGATCCTCGCCCGTCGTCCGCAAGAAGAACACGCCGAGCTGCTGGTCTTTCATGGAGAACGGAAGGGCGACGGCGGAGCGGGTGGGCACGGTGATTTGCTCGCGCCGCCACCGCACCCGTTCTTCCTGGTAGAGCGGATCCGCCGCCACGTCTTCGACCAGCACCGAGCGGCTGGTGGTCAGGGCGCGCTGGATCTCGGGGTAGCGGATCAGCTCGATCTGGAGGTTGCGGAGCATGGGGTTTTCGTACGCCGCCACGACCACGCCCAGCTGGTCGCCGGGCTTGGCGAGCACCATGGAGCACTTCGAGATCTGCAGCACGCGCGCCACGCGGCGCACCAGGATGTGATAAATCTCGTCGGGCTTGAGGGAGTCGGTGACCTCGTGCAGGATGTCGACGATGGCGGCGCGGCTCTGCGCCTCGTCGCGCGCCCGCGCCAGCTCCTGCGCCGAGCGGATGTGGGCCTTCACCCGCGCCAGCAGCTCCCGCACCCGGAACGGCTTGGAGATGAAGTCCGCCGCGCCCAGCCCCAGCGACTTCACCGTCGCCTCTTCCGGGGGCATCGAGGAGATCATCAACACGGGAACGTCCCGGAACCGATCGTCGGCCTTCATTCGCGCGAGCAGCTGGAGCCCGTCGACCTTCGGCATCATGATGTCGAGGAGCAGCAGGCTGGGGCGCTCCTCCTCGAGCTTGCCCATAAGCCCCTCGCCGCCGGGCGCGATCACCACCTCGTATCCATTTTCCTTCAGGATCCAGGTCAAGGTCCGCACCAGCGACTGATCGTCGTCGGCGACGAGGATCTTGGCGGCGGGCTCGGGCATCGGGTCTTCAGTCCTCGAGCAGCGAGGGATCGACGTTGCCGCCGCTCACCACGAGCACCGTGGGGGGCACGGGATGGAGGGCGCCGGAGCGCAGCGCGGCCGTGGTCGCGGCGCCCGACGGCTCGACCGCCAAATGGCAGTGCTGCCACAGAAAATGCACTGCCTCGCGCAGCGTGTCATCGTCCACGAGCGCGACGCCCGCCACGCGGTCGCGCTGCGCGGCGAGCTGCGCGAACGGGACCGCACCCACGCTGAGGGTGATCAGGCCGTCCGCGATGCTGGTGGTACGCTCGAGCCGCACCGGGCGGCCGGCCTCGAGGGAACGCTTGAGCTTCGGCGCGCCGACGGGCTCGACCCCCCACACCGTCGCGGGACTGCCCGCCGCCGCAAGCCCCGTCACCACACCCGCGATGAGGCCGCCTCCGCCCACGGGCACCACCACCGTTCGGACGTCGGCAAGCTGCTCGGCGATCTCGAGCCCTACCGTCGCCTGCCCGGCCACGATGTCCGGGTGGTCGAACGGGGGCACCATGGCGAGCCCGTCTCGCGCGGCGATGTCCTCCGCCGCACGCTGCCGGTCGTCCGAGGTGCGGCCCGCCAGCACCACCTCGCCACCCCACTTCTTCACCCCCGCGACTTTCACCGCCGGCGCCGTTTCGGGCATGACGACCACCGCGCGGACCCCCACGAGCTGCGCGGCGTACGCCAGCGCCTGACCGTGGTTCCCGCTCGAGTAGGTGATGACGCCCTTGCGGCTGGCGGCTTGCGGCAGGCGTCTGATCGCATTGTACGCCCCCCGCAGCTTGAAGGCGCCGATGGGCTGCAGGCTCTCGAGCTTCAGGTAGGCGCCGAGCGCCTCGACGAAGCGCAAAGGCGTGCGAACCGCCACGCCGGCGAGCCCCGCTGCCGCCTCCCGGACGTCCTCGGCGGTGACCACGCTACTTTTTCTTCTTTTTGGGCTGCGCCTTCGGCTTGGCCGGGGCCTTCTTGCCCTTGGCGGACGCGCGCGACGCGCCGTCGTCGTCCGCGTCGCCCTCGCCGTCGTCCGCTTCGTCTTCCTTCACGACGCGGGCCACGTCCACGACCAGATCGCCGGGCGTCAGATTCATGATCTTCACACCCTGCGTGTTGCGGCCCGAGATCCGGATCCCCTCGACGGGCACGCGAATCATGATCCCCTTCTTGGTGATCATCATGAGCTCGTCGTCGGGGAGCACTTCCTTGAGCGCGACGATGTCGCCGGTCTTGTCGGCGCGCTTCAGCGTGATGATGCCACGGCCGCCGCGGTGCTGCACGCGGTACTCGTCCAGCTCCGAGCGCTTGCCCATGCCCTTCTCGGTAACCGTGAGGAGCGTGGACTTCCGGCGCACGACCACCATGTCGATCACCTGGTCCTTCTTGTCGAGCTCGATTCCCTTCACGCCGGTGGCCGTGCGTCCCATGTCGCGCACGTCCTTCTCGTGGAACCGGATACTCATCCCGTGACAGGTGGCGAGCACGATGTCGTTCCGCCCGTCCGTCACCTGGACGTCGATCAGCTCGTCGCCCTTCTCGATGTTGATCGCGCGGATGCCGACCGAGCGCGGATTGCCGAACTCGGAGAGCCGCGTCTTCTTCACGACGCCCTCCTTCGTGGCGAACAGGAGGTATTGGTCCTCGGAGAACTCGCGCACGGGCACCAGGGACGCGAGGCGCTCGTCCGGCTTCATGGCGATGCAGGAGATGATCGGCTTGCCCCGCGCCGCCCGGGCCGCCTGCGGGATCTCGTGCACCTTGAGCCAGTAGCACTGCCCCTGTTGCGTGAAAAACATCACGTAGTCGTGCGTCGAGGCGATGAACAGGTGCTCGACCCAGTCGTCTTCTTTGGTGTGGGCGGAGATGACGCCCTTCCCGCCGCGCCGCTGGCGGCGGTAGGCGGACACGGGGAGCCGCTTGATGTAGCCGGCGTGGGACACGGTGATGACCATGTCCTCTTCGGCGATCAGGTCCTCGATCGAGAACTCGCCCTGGTCGGCGACGATTTCCGTGCGCCGCTCGTCGCCGAAGCCGTGCGCCAGCTCGGAGAGCTCCTCCTTCAGGATCTTGAGGCGACGCGGCTTCGACCCGAGAATCTCCTTGCACTCCTTGATGAACTTGCGGACTTCCTTGAGCTCGTCCTCGAGCTTGGTGATCTCGAGGGCGGTGAGGCGGGCGAGCCGCATGTTGAGGATTTCCGCCGACTGCTTTTCCGACAGTTTGAAGCGCTTGCGGAGCGCCGCGTCCGCCGTAGGCGTGTCCTTGGACTTGCGGATGATCTTCACGACTTCATCGATGTGGTCGACCGCGATCTTCAAGCCTTCGAGGATGTGCTCGCGGTCCTGGGCGCGTTGCAGCTCGAACTCGGTGCGGCGGACGATGACGGTGTGCCGGTGCTCGATGAAGTGCTCGAGGATCTCCTTCAGGGTCATCTCCTTCGGCGCCCCGTCGACCAGGGCGAGCATGATCGCACCGAAGGTCGTCTGCATCTGCGAATGCTTGTACAGCTGGTTCAGCACGACGGCCGGAACGGCATCGCGCTTCAAGTCGATGACGATCCGCATTCCTTCGCGGTCGGAATAATCCTGGATGTCGGCGATCCCCTCGAGCTTCTTGTCGTTGGCGAGTTGGGCGATCTGCGCAATGAGATTCGCCTTGTTCACCTGATAGGGGATCTCGCTGACGACGATCTGCTGCTTTCCCGTGGACTCCTTTTCCTCGACCGCCGCGCGGGCCCGCAACACCATCCGCCCGCGCCCCTTTTCGTAGCACTCTTTGATGCCCTCACGGCCGTAGATGATCGCGCCGGTCGGGAAATCCGGGCCTTTGATGAACTTCCGCAGATCCTTGAGCGACGCGTCGGGGTGGTCGACCAAATGATTGATGGCCTCCACCGTTTCGACGAGGTTGTGCGGCGGGATGTTCGTGGCCATCCCAACCGCGATGCCCGCGGTGCCGTTCACGATCAGGTTGGGCAGCCGGGACGGGAGGACGGTGGGCTCTCGCAACCGGTCATCGAAGTTGGGGACGAAATCGACGGTGTTCTTGTCGATGTCCTCGAGCATCGTCATCGCGATGCGGGTGAGGCGGGCTTCGGTGTAGCGGTAGGCGGCGGGCGGATCGCCGTCCACCGAGCCGAAGTTTCCCTGGCCGTCCACCAGCGGATAGCGCAGCGAGAAATCCTGCACCATCCGCACCAGCGAGTCGTAGACCGCTACGTCGCCGTGCGGGTGATACTTCCCGAGCACGTCGCCGACGACCGTGGCGCTCTTCTTGTAGGGGCGGCCGGGGACGAGCCCCAGCTCGTGCATGGCGAACAGGATGCGGCGGTGCACCGGCTTGAGTCCGTCACGGACATCGGGGAGCGCGCGCTGCACGATCACGCTCATCGAGTAGTCGAGGAACGACTCCCGCATCTCGTCTTCGATGAGGCGCGGCAGGATGCGTTCGCGGGCGTTCGGTGCAGTCATGGACGCAGGTGTCGGGTGCTAGGTGTCAGGTGTCAGAAGCTCGGGAAGGCTGCCCTAAGTTGCCAAAAAATAATCACTTAGGTCGTGAAAGGCAACGCAAACGCGCCATTTGAGGGTTGGTTGATCGACCCTCCTTACCATCGTCCCATGCTGAAGCCTGGGCTCGGCGGACGCTGCGCTGAGGCACAATGAGCGAAGCGGCTGGCAGCGAGCGGACGTCCTTCAGGACAGTGTCTCGCCGGGCCCACGCTTCAGAGATTGATCTCGATCGCGATCTTCCCCAGCTGCTCCCCCCGCTCCAACCGCTCGAACGCGGCGCGCGCCTCCGCGAAGGGGAACACCCGATCGACGATCGGTCGCAGCTCCCCTGCACCGAGCTGGCGCACGGTCTCGCGATACTCGGCGTCGTTGCCCATGGTGGAGCCCAAGATGCTCCACTGATACCAGAACAGCCGACGGACGTCGAGCCCAACCTTGGGCCCGCTCGTCCCGCCGCAGGTCACCAGTCGCCCACCCCGCCCCAGCGAGCGGAGCGACTCGTCCCAGGTTGCCTCGCCCACGTGGTCGATCACGACGTCGGCGCCACGCTTGTTGGTGAGGGCGCGAACCTCCTGAGAAATCTTCTGGGTCTTGTGATTCAGCGTCACGTCCGCACCGAGCTTCCGCGCCTCATCCAACTTGGCGTCGCTCGAACTGGTGACGATGACTCTCGCCCCCTTGAGCTTCGCGACGTGCAACGCCGCGAGGGACACTCCGTGACCACCATCCGCCAGGCGGTGAGGGTCACGAGTGAGAACGCGGCCGCCTCGGCCCATGTGAGGGGCGTCGGCAGTGTCGGGATGATGGCCGTATTCTGCTCGGGGACGACGACGTACTGGGCGAGCGTCCCGGGCCCGTGCTCCCCCAGGATGCCGTAGTTGACACACAGCGAGTGCTCACCGGCACGGCAGTACTCGCAGCCGTAATCGGGAATTCCCGGATTGATCATTACTCGGTCACCGGGTCGGACCGACCGCACCTGCGCCCCCACCTTGTCCACGAGGCCGGCCCCGTCGGCGCCGAGGATGTGGGGGTAGCTGTATTCGAGCGGCAACCCCTGCACGACAAAGAGATCGAGATGGTTCAGCGCCGCCGCCCGCAGCGCGATCCGAACCTGCCGGGCCTCGAGGGGACCCGCGGGATCGGGGACGTCGGCGATTTCGAGCTGGTCGAGCCCGCCGGTCCCGCGGATCACC
>WNFW01001763.1_pt1 | contig 14610 bp, 9 predicted proteins | sample 5400131 | NCBI WGS metagenome assembly WNFW01 (sample SAMN13153362, study PRJNA577476) | soil metagenome | isolation source: 20 cm soil or saprolite under grassland replicate 1 | place: USA:California | collected 2016-06-15 | reverse complement strand
CGGCGCTGACGGCCTGACGTGGCTTGCGGATTTGACGCGTAAGCCCGAAAGGTCGGGGCGATCGCGTTGGAAGTTTCTTGGAGGTTTGATGTTCGATTCGCCGCTCGACTTCTTCTCGCTCGTGATCGCCATCGTTGCATTCATTTTTGCGCGCAAGGCGTTCAATCAAGCCGCCGCGCTGCGCGCTCGGCTGGATTTGATGGAGACTGTGGCGTCATCGGCGACCGCGGCCGGACCCACGCCGCCACCACTCCCCGCGCAGGAAGCGCCGATCGCGCCATCGGCAGCGGACCAGATCAGAATTGAAACAACCGAAGAAGAGTCGCCGCCGCCAGGTCAACCGGTGGCGCCGCCTCCGATGCCGGACATTCCGGCTGCCGCACCCGCGTCCCAACCCGGTCCCGGCTTCGAGGAGCGTATCGGCACCCGCTGGGTGGTCTGGGTCGGCGGTTTGACGCTGGCGCTCGGCGGTTTCTTCATGGTCCGCTATTCGATCGACGCGGGGCTGCTCGGGCCGGGCGTGCGCACCTTGCTCGGCGGCGCGTTCGCGCTGGCGCTGCTTGCATCGGGCGAATGGACCCGCCGCAAGGAGAGCATCTCCGCGATCGAAGCGCTGCCGATCGCCAACATCCCGGCGATCCTCACCGCGGCAGGAACTTCCGTTGCCTTCGCGACCGTCTACGCGGCGTATGCGCTTTACGGTTTTCTGGTGCCTGCCACCGCATTCATCCTGCTCGGACTGGTGGCGCTGGGCACGCTCGCCGCGGCGCTGCTGCACGGACCGGCGCTGGCCGGCCTCGGCATCGCCGCTGCCTTCGTCACCCCGGTCCTGGTATCGTCGGACAAGCCGGACTTTTGGGCGCTTTACATCTATCTCGCCATCGTCACCGCGGCGGCGTTCGGGCTGGCGCGGATCAGGCTGTGGCGCTGGCTCGCGGTCACCACCATCGTGTTCGCGCTGCTCTGGACCTTCCCGTGCCTGCAATGCGGTCCATCGATGGTCGGACCGCACGCGTTCCATGTCATATCGGGGTTTGTGCTCGCAGCCTTGCTGGTGGTGTGCGGCTTCATGTTCGGCCCGCCCGCCGAGCAAGGCCGGATCGAGCCGATCTCGTCCGGTTCGCTCGCGGCCTGCCTGTTCGGCGCCACGCTGATCGTGGTCGCGAGTTTCCATGCCGATGCCGCCATGATCGTGTTCGCCCTGCTGGTGGCCGCTACGCTGCTCGTCGCATGGCGCGCGGAGGCCGCGACCGGCGCGATCGGCGCCGCGGCCATGTTCGTCTTCATCGTGTTTGCCGAATGGGCCGTTCGCGGCAATCCGGACATGCTGGTGCTGCCGGGCGGGCCGCTGCCCGGCATCGGACCCGTCGCCACCGACAGCTCCGTCTCGTCGCATCTGGTGTCGGCGGCAATTTTTGCGATCGGATTCGGCGCCGCCGGATTCCTGGCGCAGGGCCGCTCGATCAGCGCCATCATGCCGGTGGTGTGGGCGGCCGCTGCCGTGTTCACGCCGCTGACGCTGTTGATCGCACTCTACGCGCGCATCGCCCATCTCGATCGCTCGATCCCGTTTGCGATCCTGGCGGTGATCCTAGCCGCTGCGTTCGGCGCCGCGACCGAAATCCTCTCCAAGCGCGAGAACCGGCCGGGCTTGCCGATATCGATCGCGCTGTTCGCCACCGGCACACTCGGCGCGCTGGCGCTGGCGCTCACCTTTGCGCTCGAAAAAGGCTGGCTCACGATCGCCCTGGCGCTGATGTCGATGGGCACCGCGTGGATTTCGATGCAGCGGCCGATTCCTTTCCTGCGCACACTGGCGGCTATCCTCGCCGGCATCGTAGTGCTGCGCATCGGCTACGAGCCGCGCATCGTCGGCGACGCCGTCGGCACCACCCTGATCTTCAACTGGCTGTTGTGGGGTTACGGCATTCCCGCGGCGTCGTTCTGGGCCGGCAGCATCTTCCTGCGCCGCCGTGGCGACGACGCGCCGCTGCGAACGGTGGAATCAGCGGCGATCCTGTTCACGGTGCTGCTGGCCTTTATGGAAATCCGCCATGCCGCCAATGCCGGCAATGTGTATCGCGCCTACGCTTCGCTGGTGGAGTCTGCGCTGCAAGCATGCGTCGCGCTGGCGATGGCGATCGGGCTGGAGCGGCTGCGCGTCCGCACCGGCAGCATCGTTCACAATGTCAGCGCGGTGCTGCTCACGGTTTTCGCGGGACTAATGAGCGTATTCGTTCTGTTGTTGCTGGAAAATCCGATGATCTGGCCGATCAATGTCGGCGGCGTTTTCATCAATCGAATCTTGCTCGGCTATGCCATGCCGGCGGTGCTTGCGCTGCTGCTGTCCTATGCGGTGGCGGGCCGGCGTCGTGCCGCTTATGGCAACACCATCGCAGCCGGCGCGCTCATTCTGGCGCTGGCCTATGTCACGTTCGAAATTCGCCGGCTCTATCACGGCCCGGTCCCGAGCGGCGGCGACACCACCGGCGCCGAACAATACAGCTATTCGATCGCCTGGCTTGCGTTCGGCGTGATCCTGCTCGGCGTCGGTATCCTGTTCAATTCGCAGCGCGCACGGCTCGCCTCGGCGGTCGTGATCGCGCTGACGATCCTGAAAGCGTTCGTGATCGACATGTCGACGCTGACAGGCGTCTACCGCGCGCTGTCGTTCATGTGCCTGGGGCTGGTGCTGGTGGCGATCGGCTGGCTGTACCAGCGGATTTTGTTTCGCAGGCAGCCGGCTCCGCCGGACCTGTCCGCCGCGCAGCCGGGCGCGTAGCAATCAGGCGGCGCGCACCGTGTTGAGGAAGTTGCCGACTTCGAGCTTGAGGCGATTGCTGTCGCAGGACAGCGACTTCGCCGCGGAGAGCACCTGCGAGGAGGCCGAACCGGTCTCGCTGGCGCCGCGCTGCACGTCGGTGATGTGGGATGAGACCTGCTGTGTACCCCGTGCCGCCTGCTGCACGTTGCGGGAAATCTCCTGCGTTGCCGCCCCCTGTTCCTCCACCGCGGCTGCGATGGTCGACGAGATCTCCGACAATTTCTCGATGGTGGTGCTGATCTCCCTGATGGCGTTGACCGAATCCTGCGTCGCCGCCTGGATGCCGGTGATTTGTTGTCCGATCTCGCCGGTGGCTTTCGCGGTCTGCTCCGCCAGCGCCTTCACCTCGGAAGCCACCACCGCGAAGCCGCGGCCGGCTTCGCCGGCGCGCGCCGCCTCGATGGTGGCATTGAGCGCCAGCAGGTTGGTTTGTCCCGCGATGGTATTGATCAGTTCGACGACGTCGCCGATGCGGCTTGCCGCCTTCGACAATTCGCTGACCCGATCGTTGGTGGTACGGGCCTGCTCGACGGCATCGCCGGCGATCCGGGCCGATTCCTGCACCTGGCGGCTGATCTCGTTGACCGACGAGGCCATCTCCTCGGCTGCGGAGGCCACCGACTGCACATTGGTGGAAGCCTCCTCCGACGCCGCAGCAACCATCGTGGTGCGCTCCTGCGCCCGTTCCGCGGTCGATGTCAGCGTGGTGGCAGAGGCTTCAAGTTCGGTCGAGGCCGACGACACGGTTTCGATGATTTCACCGACGGCGGCTTCGAAGTCGTTCGCCATCCTGTTCATGACCGCCTGGCGTTGCTGTACTTGCCGCTGCTCGACCTCCGTTTGCTCGGCCCGCAACCGTTCCGCCTCAATCATGTTGTTCTTGAATACTTCGACCGCGCCGGCCATTTCACCGATTTCGTCGCCGCGTCCGAGGCCCGGTACGGAGATGGTGAATTCGCCGCCCGCCAATCTGGTCATGGCTCGGACCATCGCCGAAAGCGCGTTCGAGATCGACCGACCGATCAGCAACGACACGCCACATACGACGACGACTGCCAATCCAAATGCGATCAGCATCCATGTTCTCACCGAGCCGCGGGCGGCCGCCTCGGCCGCGTTGGCCTCCTTGTAGAGCCGCTCGACGCTTTGCTGGATCTCGACCATCACGGGCTCGACGTCATGAAACGTCTTCGACATCGCAGCGCCGTAGCCCGCCACTTCCAGAGCGCCGGCGGCCCAGGCGGAAAAATCCGTTTGATACTTTTCCAGCTTCTGGGCGATATCGGTCTTCAATGCCGGCTGAATGTCAGGGTTCTCCAGCAATTTTGAGAATTCCGCAGCAGCCTTTTTCAATTCGCCGACGTATTTCTGATCGCGCCTCAGCATGAAATCCTTCTCATGCCGGCGCATCATCAGCATCCAGCTGGTCAATCTCGGATTGTCGATTTCCTTGAGTTTGGCTTCGATACCGTGAACCGCTGTGCGAAGCGATCCCGATAAACCCAGTGTTTCGTTCAGGCCGAGCTTGATCTCGGCCTGTGACAGAAGACCAAAATTATTCAGATAGCTCTTGAAGCCGCTCTGCGCGACATCGATCTTTTCAGAGACGTCGTTGAATCCACTGGATCGCACCAAGGTCTTCAGTTGCTCAAGGTCATGCTCGATCGCGGCAGACAACTCGGCATGGCGTTTCGAATACGACTGGTCCCGCCGGAGCTGAAAATCCTTCTCGGCCCGACGCGCCTCCAGCATTTCCGTCGAAAGCTGTTTGTTGAGATCGGAGATCGCACGGGCATTGCCCGCAACGGTGCGCGATGCATCCTGCGACCAGCTACCAATCTGGTAGATCGCGCCGAATGCCAGAAGCCCAACCAGACCGACGATGCCGATGGCTGTGATCTTGTGGATCAGACGAAGCTGAAAGCGCTGGGTCATTGCGTGGCCTAAACAGTCTGGATTCAGAAGTCACACCAACGAACGGTTGACAGCGATTTGCATCGTATTCGTTGTTGATTAAGAACCGTCTAAAAAATGTGCAGTTGGAGATTGAACTTGCGCAAGCCTCAACCTTACTTGTGATCAATCTCAGATCTTGTTCAAGCTCGCGACGCAGCGTAGCTGTACCATGCTGCCTCTTCGCAAGACGCGGCGTTGAAACAACACACCCATGGGAGCCGGCCCAGGTTCCTTCGGGAGGGCGGCAGCCGTGTCAGGCCGCCCTGACCGAGCCGAGGAACTTGCCGACCTCGAGCTTGAGGCGGTTACTGTCCTCACACAGCGACTGCGCCGCCGAGAGAACCTGCGAGGAGGCCGATCCGGTCTCGCTGGCGCCGCGCTGCACGTCGGTGATGCTGGATGAAACCTGCTGCGTGCCGTGCGCCGCCTGCTGCACGTTACGGGAAATCTCCTTTGTCGCCGCGCCTTGCTCCTCCACCGCCGCCGCGATGGCCGACGAAATCTCCGACAGTTTTTCGATGGTGCCGCTGATCTCATGGATCGCGGTCACCGAGGCCTGCGTGGCGGCCTGGATACCGGTGATCTGCTGGCCGATCTCGCCGGTCGCCTTCGCGGTCTGCTCGGCCAGCGCCTTGACTTCGGACGCGACCACCGCAAAGCCGCGGCCGGCGTCGCCGGCCCGCGCCGCCTCGATGGTCGCGTTCAGCGCCAGCAGATTGGTCTGTTCCGCGATGGTGTTGATCAGTTCGACCACGTCGCCGATGCGGGCCGCCGACTTCGACAATTCGCCGACGCGATCGTTGGTGCTGCGAGCCTGGTCGACCGCCTCACCGGCGATCCGCGCCGAGTCCTGCACCTGGCGGCTGATCTCGTTGACCGACGAGGACATCTCCTCGGTCGCCGAGGCCACCGACTGCACATTGGTGGAGGCTTCCTCGGACGCGGCGGCGACCACGGTGGCAAGCTCCTGCGCCCGTTCCGCGGTCGAGGTGAGCGTGGTGGCGGAGGCTTGAAGCTCGGTCGAGGCCGAGGACACCGTTTCGACGATCTCGCCGACGGCGCTTTCGAAATCATCGGCGAGCTTGATCATGTCCGCCTTGCGTTGCCTCGCTGTCGCCTGGTCCTGCTTGATCTTGGCTTCCGCCTCGTCGCGCGCCTTTTGCCCGGCGTTCTCGCGGATCACGGTGATGGTCTTGGCGATGTCGCCGATCGCGTCGCCGCGGTCCGCTCCGGGAACGATCACGTTGAGATCGCCCTCGGCCATCCTGCCCATCGCGCCGTTCAACCCGGTCATTGGCCTTGCGATCCCGAGATAAGAGAACGCGCCGGATATGATCAATACCAGGATGGTCACGATGCCGATGCCCAGATTGACGCGGCCGGCTTGAAGCATCTTGTCCGCCGCGTGTGCCCTGGCGTCGGCGACTGCTTTTTGCGCGTCCGGCACGCTGGTCCGCAGCAGCTCGGCGACCTGATTGGCGATCGGGATGGTGCGCGTTTTGCTGATGGCGTTTTTCAGTTCATCGGCATCGATCGCCTGCGCGCTGGACGTGACGAATTCCTTGACCAGCGGTTCGAGACCCTCGATGCCGTCGCGCAGGGCCTTGTCGTCGGCCAATCCGAGCGCGCGCTTCAGTGCCTCGGACAGGACTGCGGCAGCGCGGGCAAGCTTTTCCTTCTGACCGGCTTCTCCGGTCGAGAAGAACCGCCAGCCTTCGGCGCGGACGGCGTTCAGCGCACCATCGGTGTCCCGCAGATTCGTCTCGGCGCCGCTCCGGCCGGTGGGTTCGCTGGCGCCAAACAGGCCGTACAGCTGCTCGATGCGGGCATCCCACTCGGCGGACAGCGCGATGCGCTTGGCATTGAGTTCGAGGAGCTTGATGTGAAGATGGGCCTGCTCGTCGGCGCCTTCGCCGTATTTCTGTGTGGAGGCCTTGAGCTTGGTGAACAGCTCCCGCGTTTCCGGCAAGGACGCCGGCGCGATTGCGGTGTCGAGCCACTTCGCCTGCTCCGCTTGCGCCGCCGAAAACTCACCCCTGAGCTTGTCGACGTCGGCCTTGGTCCTTGCCAGGCGCACGCCGCGAACCGCGAGCTGCATGTTACGCATCTCCGATTCGGCTTTCAGCGCGTTGTCGGCGATCTGCTGCTCTACATCGGCGCGCCGGTTAGCCTCGGTGATCGACTGTTCCGTCCAGCTCTGGTTGGCCACCATGCCGACCGACAGCAGGATACCGATCAGACTGGCAAGGCCGAGTTTGTTGCCGATGCGATTAAGGCGGACGGTCATCGTACGATCACTTTGTCGACGGCGTGGCGAGGTCGTGGGGCCGGCTTGACGGCGCCGCACATCGAGCGCAATCACCCTAAAGAATACCGCCTGGGTTTCTTGTTAGTGTTAATCGCCTGATCGTAAGACTACGGAGAGCGTTGCGATATTCGGAGAGGAAAACCGCGCGCCCCGCCGCGGACCTCGGATTATCTCGACCAGGTAGCGAGCCCGGCCTCCGTCGCGGCCGGGCTCCCAAAGTTGTCAGCCGACAGATTTACCTCAGGCGGCCCTTACCGTGTTGAGGAACTTGCCGACCTCGAGCTTGAGGCGGTTGCTGTCGCCGGACAGCGACTTCGCCGCGGACAGAACTTGCGAGGAGGCCGATCCGGTCTCGCTGGCGCCGCGCTGCACGTCGGTGATGTTGGAGGATACCTGCTGGGTGCCCTGCGCGGCCTGCTGCACGTTGCGGGAAATCTCCAGCGTCGCCGCCCCCTGCTCTTCCACCGCGGCCGCGATGGTCGATGAGATATCCGACAGTTTTTCGATGGTGCCGCTGATCTCCTTGATCGCGCCCACCGACTCCTGGGTCGCGCCCTGGATGCCGGCGATCTGCTGACCGATTTCGCCGGTGGCCTTTGCGGTCTGCTCGGCCAGGGCCTTCACTTCCGACGCCACCACTGCGAAGCCACGACCGGCCTCGCCGGCGCGGGCCGCCTCGATGGTGGCATTGAGCGCCAGGAGATTGGTCTGCCCCGCGATGGTGTTGATCAGTTCGACTACGTCGCCGATGCGGGCGGCGGCCTTGGACAATTCACCGACGCGATCGTTGGTCTTGCGGGCCTGGTCGACCGCCGCATTGGCCATCCGCGCCGATTCCTGCACCTGGCGGCTGATCTCGTTGACCGACGACGTCAGTTCTTCGGTTGCCGAGGCCACTGACTGCACATTGGTGGAGGCTTCCTCGGAAGCCGCTGCGACCATGGTCGTCAGTTCCTGCGCACGCTCGGCGGTGGACGTGAGCGTACCGGCGGAGGCTTCAAGCTCGGTCGAGGCCGACGACAGGGTCTCGATGATTGCACCAACCGCCCCTTCGAAGCCATCGGCGAGCCTTATCATGTCGGCCCTGCGCTGTTTCGCTGCGACCTGATCCTGCTGGACCTTGGCTTCAGCTTCGTCGCGGGCCTTCTCCTCGGCCTTGACCTTGAAGGCCTCGACCGCCTGCGCCATGTCGCCGACCTCATCCTTGCGGTCTAGACCAGGAAGAACCACGCCAAAATTGCCGCCGGCGAGCTCCTTCATGCCGAAGGTCAGGCCGGAGAGCGGACCGATAATGCCGCGCGCGATGAAGAATGCGATCAGGATGCCCAGAAGCGCGGCTGCGCCAGCAACGAATTCCTGCATCGTAACGGTGCTGGCAATGCGGTCCTCAGTTTCCGCTTTGGTTTTCTCAAAGGCTTTTCCGATCGATTCCTTCACGTCCTCGATTTTTCCGACCGCGTTGACGGTCAGGGTGGTGATCGCCTTGTAGTAAAGCTCGTCCCCGAGCAGGAGGTTGGTAGATGTCTTGTCGAAAGCGTCGCCATATTTGGCGACGCCGGTTTTGACCGGCGCCAGCAACGCCGCTAGATTTTGCGGCAAATCGGCCTTTTCCAGTTCGGCGATCTGCTGCTGGGCTTTCGCGAGGTTGGTTTTGAAGGTGGCAATACCCTTTTCATCGCGTGTGGCCAACAGCCGCCAGTTCGCGACCCGGACCAGGAGAACCTTGGTCTCAAGGGCGGCCGCCGCGTGCGAGAATTCCGTTTTGTCGGCGGCATCGACGAATTTCTGGACGTCGGCGGCCATTTTGTCGCCGTCGGCGAACAACAATTCGCGGCCCGCAAGCATCTGCTTGACCGCGTCGCCGAGGGCGAGGCGCTTTGCCTTCAGTTCCTCCACGTCCTTTGCGATGTCCTTGTAGGCGGCACGCCGTTCTTCCGAACGGGTTGTCTTCACCACCCCGTCCAGAAGATCGGTCGATTTCGCAAGCCGCTTTTCGGCTTCAGCGTAAGACTTCTCATCGTGGTCGAACGCGTAGCGAAGGACGGCGCGGCGGATGGTCTGAAGTTCTGTCGCGATTTCACCGGCCCGGATCGTATTGCCGGACTGCACCGTCAGCGATGCGACTTGTGCGCGAATCTCTCCCAGCTGCCATACCGCAAAACCCGCGAGGGCTACTCCGAACAGAACGAGGGCGCCGAATCCTGCATAGAGGCGACCGGAAATCTTGAAGAGGAAAGCAGGCATTTGGATTCGACTTTCATTTTGACGCGTGCAATCGGGCAGCATCGTCCCGCACGAGACTGAAACCAGGAATGTCACCGCTGCCAGTTAGGGTTAGCGGTTTGATAATCGGGTTAATTTCGCGCCCCGTAGCAATACGGAGCACCAAACGATTTTGGATTCAAACGCATGTTATCCTGCAGTACGGTCGGCGAATGCACGCATCGAAGAGAAGGGAATCTAGCCGAGTGCCTCGCCCACAAGGCGAATTCTGAATACGGGCTTCTTGGCCTCGTCCAGCAGCTCCATCTGCCATTCGCTATTTGGTTTCAGGCTGCGGGAAATACCGCCGACAAGGTTGCTGCAGACCTTGGTCATCTCGGCCCAGGCATCCTCACGGCTTTCAAATTCCGAGCCGTGATCGGAAGCCCCGGAATAGCGGCCATGGCTAATCCGAAAAAAGTATAGCGCCATCATGAACCCATGCGTTAGGCCGCCCCCAGGCCTTGTCGGTTTTCGACAGACTGGATCGACCGTAGCTACCAAGACATGAAAGTATCGGACCGTAGGATTACGGCTTGATGATGCGACAGCGGTCGCCGCCGGTTCCCGATCAAGCGTAGTCGCGTGCGCGGCGTTGGCGCCGCGTCAGTCGGTCGAGCGACGCAGTTCCGGCGCGCTTTGCGATTTCGCCGGCTCGGATCGGGTTTCGGATTTGACCGGTTCGATCCCGGCCCTGTCGACATGCGGGGTCTCGACGCGCGCGGATACCTCGGCCCGCAACGCGTCGGCCGAGCGGGTCTGCTCGCGCGCCCGCAGCGAACGCGGCCGGGCCACCGCCCGCGCCATCAGCATCTGCGCCGCGCCCTGATGACGGAAATCGCAATAGGCGAAGCCCATGCCCGAGACCGAGCCGCGGAAGCTGCGCTCGTCCTGCTTGTCGAGATTGAAGCACGGCTCGAACGGAATACCTTTGATGGAAGCGCACACCGCCTGGCCACGGATCTGAAGCGTATTGCCGGGCAGTCTCAGGTGGCGCACGGGACCGGTACCGGCAAATTGCACCGCGCCGGTCGCGCCATTGTCCTCGAGGATGCGGCCTGCGCCACGGGTGCCGTCGAAGCAGGTAAACGCGAACACCTTGCCGGCTACGAACTTGCGGGCTTCATCGGCATTCATCTCAGCGGCTAGAGCGGGCACCATCACCGCAATCGCCGCAACGGCCCCCAACGCGAAACGCACAAGCATGCTGTAACTCCGACTTACTGAGCGCGGGCAACCGCCTGATGCCTCTTTACCCGCTGCTTACCATACCGACCACCGTGGCAACATTGGAGCAGCTTGGTTGGTAAAGTCTGAACACGTTAGAGAATTTTTACCACGATCCGGCCCCGCACCTGCCCGGCGAGGATCCTGGCGCCCGCCTCAAGGACCCCATCAAGACCAATTTCATGAGTTATTTCAATAAGTTTAGCTCGATCCAGGTCGCTCGCCAGCCGGGTCCAGGCGGCTTTGCGCAACTCAATCGGGCACATCACGGAATCGATGCCCAGCAGGCACACGCCGCGCAAAATAAATGGCGCCACCGAGGACGGCAGTTCCATGCCGGCGGCGAGGCCACACGCGGCGATTGCACCGCCATATTTCGTCATCGAGAGAATGTTGGCGAGCGTGGTCGAGCCGACGCTGTCGATCCCGCCCGCCCAGCGCTCTTTCGCCAGCGGCTTGGCCGGCCCGGACAACTCGGCGCGGTCGATGACCTCGGTGGCGCCGAGACCTTTCAAATACGCAGCCTCCGACATCCGCCCCGTCGATGCGATGACGTGATAGCCGAGCTTCGAGAGCACCGCGGTCGCGACCGATCCGACGCCACCCGCAGCCCCGGTCACGATCATCGGGCCGTCCTTGGGCGAAAGACCCTGCTTTTCCAGCGCGAGCACCGCTAGCATGGCGGTAAAGCCCGCGGTCCCGATCGCCATCGCGTCGCGCGTCGACATTCCTGCGGGCAGCCGCACCAGCCAATCGCCCTTGACGCGCGCCTTCTCGGCGTGGCCGCCGAGATGGGTCTCGCCCATGCCCCAGCCGGTGCAGATCACCCTGTCGCCGGCCTTCCATTGCGGATGCGAGGACTGTTCAACGGTGCCGGCGAAGTCGATGCCCGCGATCATCGGAAAGCGCCGCACCACCGGTGCCTTGCCGGTGACGGCAAGGCCGTCCTTGTAGTTCAGCGCCGACCATTCGACCCGCACGGTGACGTCGCCGTCCATCAATTCGGCTTGGTCGAATTGCGCGAGCGCGGCGGCGGTACCCTTGTCCGCCTTGTCGATCCTGATCGCCTTGAACGTTGCCAACGCCAACTCCCGAACTCTCGTGATCTAGTTTTACTCGATCAGGCCGGTTGCGCAACCGGGCGAGCCACCGGCGCCTCGACGATCGGCAGGTTGATCAGCGCCGACAGCACGCCGAACAGCACCGACAGCCACCAGATCGGCGCATATGACCCGAATTGCTCGAACACGATGCCACCAAGCAGCACGCCGAGGAAGCCACCGACCTGATGGCTGACGAAAGCAAATCCATACAGCGTCGCGAACCAGCGCGTGCCGAACATCAGCGCTACCAGCGCCGAGGTCGGCGGCACCGTCGAGAGCCAGGTCAGGCCGCTAATCGCGCCGAATGCGATCGCGGAAAACGTGGTGATCGGGAACGAAATGAACGCCACGATCGACAGCGCACGCGTGAAATAGATCACCGAAAGAATGTAGCGCTTCGGAACTATGTTCTGCAGCCAACCGACGCCGAGCGAACCGACAATGTTGAACAGACCGATGGCGGCGACCACCCAGCCGCCGGTTTGCGCCGATATGCCGCGATCGACCAGATAGGCCGGCAGATGCACGGTGATGAAGGCCAGTTGAAAGCCGCAGGTAAAGAAGCCGAGCACCAGCAATACATAGGAGCGATGACCGAAGGCTTCCGCCAGCGCCGTCTTGAACGATTGCTGATCCGCGACCGGCGCATCGGTCGCTGTCGCGGGCGGCGTGGCGAGCGCGAGCGAGAGCGGCACGATCAGCAGCATCAGGCCCGCGAATACCGTCAGCGCCGCCTGCCAGCCAAAATTCCCGATCAGGACCACGCCGAACGGCGCGAACAGGAATTGTCCGAACGATCCGGCCGCGGTTCCCGCACCCAGCGCAATTCCCCGCCGCTCCGGCGGCAGCAGCTTGGAGAACGCGGACAGCACCAGGTTGAACGAACAGCCGGATAGGCCGAAGCCGATCAGAACTCCGGCACCGAGATCAAGCGACAGCGGCGTCGCGGCGTAGCGCATTATCAACAGGCCGCCGGCATACAGAATGGCGCCGACGCACATCACGCGCAGCACGCCGAAACGGTCGGCGATCGCGCCGGCAACCGGCTGGCCCAGCCCCCACAACAGATTCTGGACCGCAAGCGCGAGACCGAAGACGTCGCGGCCCCATGAGAACTCATGGCCCATCGGCTGCACGAAAAAGCCGAGGCTCGATCGCGGCCCGAAGCTCAGCAACGCGATCACGCAACCGCAGACAATGATCACCAGCGGCGTCCGCCAATTGCTGGTTTCGCCAGCTGCTGGACTGGAGTTGTCTGCTGTTACCGCCATGGCATTTCCTCGATGGTTGGTGACCGGTCTCAGAAAAGGGCCGGCGCGTTACCGGCAGTTAATGCATTCGCATGGAAATCCCAACCGGCATCTCGGCGAAACCGGTCGCCGCAATGCAGCGTTGCAAATCAGGGCGAGCAGGTTTGATGATTTGGCCGTTCAGCCACCTAGCGAAGCAACGGGAGGGGTGTTATATGTGATTTGCTCGTTATGAGGATAAGTGCAATCCTCGTATCGAGACGAACCGCCACAGCATCGTTGTCGGGTTCGGATCGCAACCACCGTATCTTTGGAAAATGCCGGCCCTTTGAGGCCGGATTTCTCAAAACCCATATATGCTCATATCGAGTATATATGGCCATCCAAAGGCATCCAAAGGAGGCCGCCATGCCGATCGCTGGAATCTATGGTTCCGAGGATTTCGGAAAATCCGTTGATGGGCGTCCGGCCACGCCGATGCGTCCTCAGGCAACGGTCGACGAGCGTGCCCGCGCGCTGCCGATGCCGTCGCTGGAGTGGACCGCCGAGGTCGAACGCGCCACCGCGCATCTTTATCAGCGGGTCAGCAACGTGATCTCGCCGGTCGAATGGCCGTTGATGGCGCCCTATGTGAAGGCGATCAATGAATTGAAGAAAGCGCGCGACGCCGTCATCCTGGCGCACAATTATCAGACGCCGGAGATTTTCCATTGCGTCGCCGACATCGGCGGCGACTCGCTGCAGCTCGCGATCGAAGCCACCAAGGTGAAATCCGGCACCATCGTGCAATGCGGCGTGCACTTCATGGCGGAGACCTCGAAGATCCTGAACCCGCACAAGACGGTGCTGATCCCGGACCGGCGCGCCGGCTGCTCGCTGGCATCGAGCATCACCGGCGCCGACGTGCGGCTGTTGCGCCAACGTTTTCCCGGCGTGCCCGTCGTGGCCTATGTCAACACCTCGGCCGACGTGAAGGCGGAGGTCGATATCTGCTGCACATCTTCCAACGCCTTGCAGGTGGTGGAGAGCCTCAACGCACCGACGGTGATTTTTCTCCCCGACCAGTATCTCGCGAAATACGTGGCATCAAAGACAGACGTGAAGATCATCGCCTGGAAGGGCGCCTGCGAAGTCCATGAGCGCTTCACCGGCGATGAGCTGCGGGCCTATCGCGAAGCCGATCCGTCGGTGCAGATCATCGCGCATCCGGAGTGCCCGCCCGACGTGCTGAGTGAGGCCGATTTCACCGGCTCGACCGCGCATATGATCAACTGGGTTCGCAACAAGCGCCCCAGGCGCATCGTGATGATCACCGAATGCTCGATGGCCGACAACGTTCGGGCCGAACTGCCCGATGTCGAAATCATGCAGCCATGCAATCTGTGCCCGCACATGAAGCGGATCACGCTGCCCAAGATCCTGGACAGCCTGGTCTACCTGCGCGAGGAAGTCATGATCGATTCCGTCATCGCCGACAAAGCGCGGCGTTCGGTGGAGCGAATGATCAATCTGAAGAATTGACTCGCTGTCGTCCCACGAGTGCGGGGACCCGCAGCCACCGGCGCCGAAATGATTCCGCGGCGTCGCCACCGACAAGCGCCCGCACGGCGTATGGGTCCCTGGGTTCGCAGGGACGACGAAAGGAAAACAATCATGCCGAACAAGGATCGCGACGATATT
>WNFW01006313.1_pt1 | contig 14613 bp, 15 predicted proteins | sample 5400131 | NCBI WGS metagenome assembly WNFW01 (sample SAMN13153362, study PRJNA577476) | soil metagenome | isolation source: 20 cm soil or saprolite under grassland replicate 1 | place: USA:California | collected 2016-06-15 | reverse complement strand
GGCAATAATGTGTTTGCCCTGGAGCCAGGTGTGGTGGTGGCCTATGATCGCAACGACAACACGAATACTAAACTGCGTAAAGCTGGCATCGAAGTGATTACGATCGAAGGGTCCGAACTTGGTCGAGGACGCGGCGGTAGTCACTGTATGACCTGCCCTTTATCTCGTGATCCAGTGGAATAACGTATCGTCAATTTCAGGTTGCGCACAAGTGTCATCCTGAGCGCCACGGATGTCATCCTGAGCGTCACGGATGTCATCCTGAGCGTCACGGATGTCATCCTGAGCGCAGCGAAGGATCTCATGCAAGCTGTGTACGGCGTATCTGGCATGATTGAAGCAAAGGTTTGTGCATAATACTAACGATAAGGAGAACTATGATGGCTTTTAATCTAAGGAACCGGCATTTTCTCAAGCTCTTAGACTTTACTCCACAGGAAATTACCTTTCTGCTGCAACTCGCAGCAGATCTGAAAGCAGCCAAATATGCAGGCATTGAGACGCAGCGTCTCAAAGGCAAGAATATCGCGCTCATCTTTGAGAAGGATTCCACCCGCACACGCAGCGCATTCGAGGTGGCTGCTTTCGATCAAGGCGCTCATGTCACCTTTATCGGCCCCAGTGGCTCGCATATTGGCTACAAGGAGAGCATGAAGGATACCGCTCGCGTGCTTGGACGCATGTATGATGGCATCGAGTATCGCGGCTTCTCCCAGGAGAATATAGAAACCCTGGCGCAGTATGCCGGGGTTCCCGTCTGGAATGGTCTCACAGATGACTTTCACCCAACACAGGTCCTGGCCGATTTACTCACTATGCAGGAACACAGCCACAAGCCGCTCTCCAAGGTGGCCTGTTGCTTCCTGGGGGATTCCGGGAACAACACAGGCAACTCCCTGATGATCGGGGCCGCCAAGATGGGCATGGATATCCGCATGGCAGGCCCCAAAGAGTGCTGGCCCCACCAGGAGATGATCGAGACGGCGCAAGCCATTGCCCAGGAGACCGGGGCGAAGATCACGGTGACTGAGGATGCTGAGGCCGCTGTGCGTGGCTGTGACTTCCTCTACACCGATGTATGGGTCTCGATGGGACAGCCTACCGAATTGTGGAGCGAACGTATCAAGCAGATGCTGCCCTACCAGGTGAATAGCACACTCATGACTACGACCGGAAATCCGCAGGTGAAGTTTTTGCACTGCCTGCCCGCCTTCCATAATACAGAAACGAAAGTCGGCAAGGAGATCTACGAGAAGCATGGCCTGGAAGCGCTGGAGGTGACCGAAGAGGTCTTCGAGTCCAAAGCCTCCATTGTCTTCGACCAGGCTGAGAATCGCCTGCATACCATCAAGGCTGTGATGGTAGCAACGCTAGGGGACTAAACGCATGTTCATGGTGCTGATCGCGATCGACTTCTTCTTTGTGATGCACTATGCTCACGGCATCAAGACCGATCCATCTCGCTCCATTGTTGGCGGCTTACGTGAGAAGCACTAGCGCGAACTCCTCGTAAGCCGTCAGAGCAGGAAGGGCTTCCTGCTCTGACGGCCCGCCGCAAGCAGATCCTGGCCCATTGGCCGACTTCGCGAAATTGCCTCTATCAATCTTCGTCACTGCCTGCCAATCTGCCTTCGGCTTGCTCAATCTCATTACACCTACCTCGATGAAAAAACTGCGAACTTATCCCATGGGCAAAGTTTAACAGAAATTTAACCTTTTTTAACATATCCATAAAGCATAGTTAATGGATGAGTGTTATGGTGTGAGTGCGATGGCAACAAAAGAAAGTACACACTGTTGCCCGCAAGAGAAATGTAGTTTGCTATCTCGTAGGAAAGCGAGGGCTATCATGTTCTTTCAAAGGTTATCACAAGCTAGACGTGGGCAACATCTTTTGACTCGTCTGGGTGTATTAGGGCTACTCGGTCTTACACTGATTCTGGCCGCTTGTGGGGGATCAACCTCTAGCAGTAGTGGATCAGGGACCCCGGGTGCGCAATCCTGTCCTTCGACGAGCCAGTTGAATGGTGGTGGATCTACTTTTATTAATCCACTCTTTTCCAAAATGTTCGCAGAGTATCCTAATGCAAAGTGCGGCGTCAATGTCAACTACCAGTCAATTGGCAGTGGCGCGGGCATTAATGACTTACTCACGGGCATCGTTGACTTTGGGGCAACCGATGCACCCATGAGCGCTGCGCAACTCGCCAAGAGTACCAAAGGTGACATCCTGCACATCCCGGTCACCATTGGCGCTGTCGCCATTTCATACAACCTGTCGGGCGTCTCGGGACACCTCAATTTGACAGGGCCAGTCATCGCCAACATCTACCTGGGCACCGTCAAATTCTGGGATGATGCTTCGATCAAAGCGCTCAATGCAGGCGTGAGTATCCCACATCAGAGTATCGCTGTGGTGCATCGCTCTGATGGCAGCGGCACAACCGGCATCTTCACACACTATCTTTCAGCAGTCAGCCCTGAATGGCAGTCAAAGGTGGGTGCAGGTACGACCGTCAATTGGCCAACGGGGGTAGGTGCCAAGGGTAATTCCGGCGTTGCTGCACAGGTCAAATCGACCGCGGGAGCCATCGGCTATAACGAGCTAGGGTATGTGCTGACGAATAATATCCAGTACGCAGCCGTCCAAAATGCCAGTGGGAAGTACGTGGTTCCGTCAGTCGCTAGCGCAGCAGCAGCTGCCCAGAATATCAATCAGTCATCCATTCCTGCCGATCTGCGCTTCTACTTTGTCAACGCGTCTGGTGACGCCTCCTATCCTATCACTGGATTCACCTGGGCAATTGTCTATCAAAACCAGACGAATACAGATAAAGGGATGGCCATTGCGAACATGCTCTGGTGGGTCACGCATGCTGGTCAGCAGTACTCTACAGCCCTCGGCTACGTCCCACTGCCTCAAAATATTGTCTCGTTGAGTTCGGCACAGATCAAATCCATGAAGTGCAGCAGCGGACCCTGCTATACGGGTTCCTAGCAACTTCTTTCCTTGAAGCACGGGCACAGTCAGTTCGTGCTTCAAGAATGGAGAAAGGCCGACTACACTTCCTGCAAGAGTGACAGACTGCTGCTCTTCCAGGAAAACAGTGTAGCGTTCTGAGAAAGGGAGGAAATATGCAGGAAAAGCTAACCGTATCTAGGGAGCGCGGCGTCATAGGACGCAGCCTGGATTGGATCACCACACGATTTGGCAAGAAACCGACTGATCTCGTCTTTCGTGGCATAACTCTGCTATTAGTCTTCATCGTCATCGCTACAGTGATCGGCGTGGCAGCAGTGCTGGTAGTGTACTCATGGCCGACCATCACCGCCTTTGGCTTGAGCTTTCTGACGAACCAGGCGTTTGATCCGGTGCATAATCTCTATGGCGTCGCACCCGCCATCTTCGGTACGCTGTATACCTCACTGTTTGCCATGATCTTCGCCATCCCCATCGGCGTCTTAGCGGCCATTTTCGTGGTAGATTTCTGTCCTCGACCACTGCGCATCCCGCTTGCCTTCTTCACCGACTTGCTGGCGGCGATTCCCAGTGTTATCATCGGTCTCTTTGGCTTCCTGCTCCTGGCACCCTGGTTACAGCATACAGGCGAGCCGTGGCTCCAGCAGCATCTCGGCTTCTTGCCGTTCTTCCAGGGTCCCATTCAAGGTGTGGGCATGCTGGCTGCAGGGATAGTCTTGACGATCATGGTCCTGCCGCTCATCATCGCCGTCTCTCGTGAGGTGATGCTAACGGTACCGACCGCGCAACGCGAGGCGATGCTGGCGTTGGGCGCAACACGCTGGGAGGTGATCCGCTACGCCGTCCTGCCATTCTCCCGCGTTGGCATTCTGGGTGGAATCATCCTGGCGCTTGGACGCGCGCTCGGCGAGACAATGGCGGTAACCATGGTCATTGGAAACCAGGCCTCGAAACCTAGCTTGAGCCTGTTCCAGACAGGGTATACGCTCTCCAGTGTGATCGCCAACCAGTTTGGGGAGGCAACGCCCGGCATCTTCCTTTCAGCCGTGATTGAGGCCGGATTGATCGTCTTTATTATCACCTTAATCACGAATATTCTGGCCCGACTGCTCATCAACAGCATGCAGATCAGAGGCGCGAAAGGAGTACGCGTATGAGTGCAACAGTAAGCGAGCGCAAGGGGAGGGCGTCCAATCCGTTCCGGCCTCCTCAATCAGCGCGCGGAATACAACGTCAATTCAATAATGGCTGTTTGATCGTCCTTGCCACGCTGTTCGCGCTGTTTGCTGTGGGCGTGTTGATCTACCTGCTCCTCTATGTCATACTCAATGGCATCCATTACATCAACCTGGATTTTTTAACAAAACTGCCCACGCCGAATGGTGAGCCAGGTGGGGGCATGGGACCAGCCATCCAGGGCACGCTCATCCTGGTGGGGCTGGCATCGCTTATCGGCATCCCGCTTGGCATCTTCACGGCCATCTATCTATCTGAATTTGGAAGGGGTCGCCTGGCGAACACGGTTCGTTCCCTCGTCGATCTACTGACGGGTGTGCCCACCATCATTTTCGGCCTCTTCGCCTGGGTGATTATCGTTGTACCTCAACAAACCTTTTCTGGGTTCTCGGGTGGAGTCGCGCTGGGCATCATCATGATCCCGATTGTTGCAAGAACGACCGAGGATGTGCTACACCTGGTGCCCAGGGAACAGCGTGAAGCCTCGCTTGCATTGGGTGGTACAGAGGCGCGTACCACCTTCCGCGTGGTCATCCCTGCGGCTCTGAGCGGTATCGTCACAGGCATTGTACTGGCCATGGCGCGTGTGGCCGGTGAAACGGCCCCGCTTCTAATGACGGCCTTTGGCACCACATTCAGGAACACGAGTATCTTCGAGCCAATGGATGCCCTTACACTGCGCGTTTATAATTTCACTTTAAGCCCGTACCAACTGCAGGTCAACCAGGCCTACGCGGGCGCGCTGGTCTTAATTCTGCTCATCCTCATCGCTTCGTTTACGGTACGCTGGTTCACTGGTGGATTCAAGCGGAGATTCTGAAGCACGAATCATGGGTGTCGGCAACAGGCGCGGTGTGAATGCGCCGAAGAGAAAGGAGAAATCACAGCATGGCTTTCACGGTACAACACCTGGATGCCTGGTATGGACGTAAGCAAGCGCTCTTCGATATCAATCTCTCGATTGAGCCGCAGACGGTCACTGCGATGATCGGGCCATCAGGGTGCGGCAAGTCAACCTTCGTCCGCTGCCTCAATCGCATGCACGAGGAGGTGCCAGATGCCCGCGTGACTGGCACGGTGCTGGTTGATGGCTTCGACATTTACGCACGGTCCATTAAGCCAAGGCATGTGCGTCAACATATCGGCATGGTCTTCCAACAGCCGAACGTCTTGCCCACGCGCAGCATTTTTGACAATGTGGCAATGGGACCACGTATCAATGGCACATCACATGGCTCCGCTCTGAGAGAACTGGTAGAAAGCAGCCTGCAGCAAGCGGCACTGTGGGACGAAGTCAAGGATAAGCTTGATGCGCCAGCGACCGATCTTTCAGGAGGACAGCAGCAGCGTCTCTGCATTGCTCGTACCATCGCGAATAAGCCGCAAATCCTGCTGATGGATGAACCGTGCTCCGCCCTCGATCCAATCTCCACCCTGCAGGTAGAGGAACTGATCGGTCAGCTCAAAGAGTTCTATACGATCATCATCGTAACACATAACATGTCACAGGCAGGGCGTGTAGCGGATCGTACTGTCTTTTTTCTTTTGGGAAAATTGATCGAAGAGGCAGAAACCGAGCAATTGTTCTCTCACCCACAGAAGAAAGAAACCGAGGACTATATTTCGGGGCGTTTTGGGTGATGGTACGAGATGTGTAGCGAAAAAAGTCCTACTGCGTAGAAGCATTGTCGAGCGAAACCCTGACAGTTTATCCAACAGAAACGAGGATCATGCTATCATGAACGTGATATCCAATTCGGGTGGAAATGAGAATGCGATACTTCCAGAAAACGCAAATATCTTTTCTCGCAAGGTTGCGCGGAGTGGTCATATCTCCTTTGAAGGTCATCCTTACTTCATCAGTAAGGCGCTCGCCGGACGCTATATTCGCCTGGTCGTGCTGGCTGATCGTCTGATCGTCGATACCGCTATTCCATTGCACAAGGAGTATCCGCTAGTATAATATGTGAGAGACAAGACATTGGAGGTTCGCACCTTGTGTGCTGGCAACATATAGAAAGAAGATGAAGCACCTCCAGTTTTCAGCCAGTGAAGCAAGAAGGAGGTCACATGGATATGCGTCTCAATAGCTACCAGGAATCTGCGCCGTCGGATTCAGATCAGGCAAAGATTATCTCAGATGGAACAGTTGATACTCCAGCTACAGAAGCAATCAAGCGGCAAATCATCGAGACACCCACTGCAAAATATCTCAATCGTGAGCCAGATGTAAAAATACAGGTTAGAAACGTCAACTTTTACTATGGCGCAAAGCAGGCGTTGTACGATATCACCTTGCCTATTGCCGAACTACAGGTGACAGCACTGATTGGGCCATCTGGTTGCGGTAAAACAACCTTTTTACGCACACTCAATCGTATGAATGACCTCATTCCCGGGACGCGTACAGAGGGCGAGGCGATGATGGATGGACGAAACATTTACGACCCGTCGATCGATGTGGTCTCTTTGAGAGCGCGCGTTGGTATGATATTCCAGCGGCCTAACCCATTCCGCAAATCGATCTTCGACAATGTCGCCTATGGCCTACACATTCAGAGGAAGCCCAGGCACGTTATCCAGGAGACGGTCGAGCGAAGTTTGAGAGAGGCCGCGCTTTGGGACGAAGTGAAAGATCGCTTGAAAGCGCCGGCATTTGGCCTCTCAGGTGGTCAGCAACAACGCCTGTGCATCGCTCGTGCCATAGCGATCAGACCAGAAGTGATCCTCATGGATGAACCCTGTTCCGCGCTTGATCCCATCGCAACGCAGAAAATTGAAGAGTTGATTACTGAGTTAAGTAAAGAGTATACGATTGTGATCGTGACGCACAATATGCAACAGGCAGCGCGCGTCTCACATTACACAGGTTTTTTCCTGAATGGGAGACTCGTTGAGTATGCGCCTACCACAGAGCTATTCGAACGCCCAACAAAAAAAGAAACCGAAGACTACATCAGCGGACGCTTCGGCTAAATGAGTGGAGGCTATAAGTGGGTCGTAAAATACTCGTTGTAGACGACGAACAAATACTGGTTGACACAATCTCCTATAATCTGCAGCAGGCAGGTTATCAGGTCATCACAGCAAGTGATGGCGCTAGCGCATTGGAAGCTGCCCACCGCGAAAGCCCAGACCTGGTGATTCTTGACATAATGCTACCGGAAATGGATGGCCTGGAAGTCTGTCGCTTGTTGCGGCGGGAGAACAATACCGCCACTGTCCCCATTTTGATGCTCACCGCCAAAGGGGACGAAATCGATAAGGTCGTAGGCCTGGAAGTTGGCGCAGACGACTACGTTACCAAACCCTTTGGTCGACGTGAGTTGCTGGCACGTGTTCGCGCCTTATTGCGCCGAGCTGATTACCGCTCGGCAAGTGAAGAACAACCCGTTCAAGAGACAACAGGTGAAGCGCCACGATCGGGCCGCGAACTGGTAGCGGGTCCACTGCGTATCGACCTTGCTGGGCGGCGCGTTTTCTGTCGGGGACAAGAAATGGAATTGCAGCCCAAACAATTTGATCTGTTGACCTACCTCGTACGCAACCGTGGAACGGTCTTAACACGCGATCAGCTCCTCCAAAACGTGTGGGGATATGACTACGTTGGTGATACGCGTACAGTTGATGTGCATGTCCGCTGGTTGCGCGAAAAACTCGAAGAAGACCCCGCCAATCCTCGACTCATCCAAACTGTCCGCGGCGTTGGCTACTGCTTCAGGTGGTAAGCAATCTCTCCATATCCTCACTTCATGTGGTACTCTATATGTAAAGATATATCAAATTCCCTAACCACATGACCTTAAAGGAGTCCATTTTGCAGCCATTCACCACGAATCTAACACTCGCACCCGATGCCTCAATTGATCTGCACATGCATACAAACTACAGCGACGGACGTTGGCCCCCTGAGCAACTCATAAATTTTCTAGTCTCCGAAAGTTTCGCTCTTGTATCTGTAACTGATCATGATCGTGTCGATACAGTAGCCGGTATCCAGGAATTGGCCGCGCAACAAAATCTACCTGTACTTGCTGGCGTAGAAATGAGTACTCAATGGCACGACAAGATGGGCCATGTCCTCTGCTACGGCTTCGACCCACAGCAAAATTATCTGCTCGAAATTACAGAGATGGTAGTCAAACGCCAGCTAGAGAATACCTATGAAGTGAACGAAGAACTGCGCCACAAGGGCTATGAATTTCCGCGCCAGGAAGAGGTGCTCGCAGAAAATGGCGGAAAGTTGCGCAGACCTGCCGACAATGGTCGCCTGTTACGTGAACATGGCTACGCTACTGATTGGCAGACGGCTTTGCGCATGATTCGTGAAGCAGGTTTTCAGTCAATTATGGCTGACATGGCAACAACCGTTGATGCTGCGCACCGCAGTGGCGCCGTTTGCCTCATCGCCCATCCAGGACGCAATGAGCGTAATTTCACCTTCTACGACATTGCCTTGCTCGACGAGGTACGTGCTGAAGTTCCTCTTGACGGTATCGAAGTCTATCACCCCTACCACAGCCCTGAAATTGTCAAAGCCTACCTGGAGTATGTGCGCAAGCACGATCTGCTCCTGAGCACAGGCTCTGATTCCCATAGCCACCCCGGTCGCATGCCAATCAAATATCGCGCTGAAATTAGCCGCGATCTATTTGAACGCGTGGGTATACAGGTAGGATAGCCATATCCGATTCATCGAAATGTAGGGGCGAAGGCAGTTGGGAGGAAGGGAGGTGGGCCTTTATGGTTGCCCGGGTGTAGGGAGGAGCGCTACCACCACCCCGCATCTGCCACTACACCATTATCAGGAGGAGGAAACGCAAAACTATAACTTGCCGGGCAATAGGGTTGTGGCAACGGCTGAGAAGCATTCCCCACAGGCCCGGTTGGTGGGGAATCACCATTACCATTAGTAGGCCCTGGTGTAGGTGTTTCAGCGTATGTTGGGACAGTACCTGGCAAGAACAAATCAGTCGATTGCACACCATCTGGATAGGTCACTGTCGCTCGCTCCAACCCGCCAGGATTGACGAAGTCCTGGATTGGATGTCCCTGTTCTGCCACCAGCATCGAGTCGTGCCAAATAGGAGCTGCGCCAGTAATACCCGACACATCGATCATAGGCGAATTATCATCATTACCTGCCCACACACCCATCACATAATCAGTTGTATAGCCAACCGTCCAGTTGTCACGAAAATCGTTCGTCGTCCCCGTCTTCGCCGCCGCAGGACGAACAACTCCACGATTACCGTTCCAGCAATCCTGCTGAGAATGTGCGTAGAGTTGTAGCACATTGCAATCATAAAATTCGGGAATGCGATCGGTATTGTCGCTCAGCACATTCGTCATCATATACGCCAGTTGTGGGCTGATAACATGCGTCCCTGCATCCAGTTGATGTTGATAAAGCACGCTTCCAGTGCTGCCAGAAACCACCTTGTTGATGGCATAGTAAGGAACACGCACTCCGCCATTCGCAAACACACCCATTGCTGAAGTATGATCGATCAGGCGAATGCCCAGGCCACCTAGCACAAGTGAATAGCCAGGCGTTCCCTGGTAGCTTGTGATTCCCATGTTATACGCCGTTTGCATTGCCTGGTTGATACCAGCATGCTGCAATACTTTTACTCCAGGCACATTCAGTGAATTTTGCAATGCACAGCGCAGCGTCATATGCCCGTGAAATCGCTTGTCATAATTTGTAGGGCTAAACGTCGGTGGATTTGAGTCAGGTACTTGAAGAGTGATTGGCTGGTCGTCGATTGCCTGAGCAGGCGAAGCTCCTTGCTGAAAAGCTGTCACATAGACGTAAGGCTTGAATGACGATCCCGGTTGGCGATATGCCTGCGTCACATCGAACTGCCCATCAATCGAAGCATTATTGTAATCTATGCTGCCGAGCAGCGACATAATCGCTCCAGTATGGAAGTCGATTAAGACCTCTGCCGCATTCGTCAGATGATGAGCATCGCGTAGCTCAGCGATATGCTGCTGCATGATCTTCTGTATTTTATCCTGCAAACGAATATCGAGGGTTGTGTAGACGCTCAGGCCTGAGCGTGAGAGATCGCCGGGATTCTTGATATGGAATATATTTTGAAGTTGCGCGAGCACAAAATTAGCAAAGTGTGGCGCGCGATCGTGTAGAGTAGCTGTAGTTTTAAAAAAGTTCTTCCCCTGTGCCTCCTGGATTGCATCATACTTATCAGCAGTGCTGATATACCTTTGTGCTACCAGCAGGTCAAGTACTGTTACAAAACGCTTCATCGCAGTTTGAGGGTGGGCGAATGGGTCGAAAAGTGTGGGATTACTTGGTTGACCGGCCAGCATGGCTGCTTGCGCTATATCCAGTTGCGATGCAGCGGAGTGGCCTGGTTTGTCCTGCAGTCCAAAATACACTGAAGCAGCCGCATCGATACCATAAGCCTGGTTCCCATAATAAATGCTATTCAGGTACATCGTCAGGATGTCCCTTTTCGTATAGCCATTGTTTATTTGTGGGGCCAGCACTATCTCCTCAAGTTTACGCACAACCGTTGGTTGGTTGCCAACGATGAGATTCTTTATTAATTGTTGTGTGATCGTGCTACCACCCTCAATCACGCGACCACTTTCCAGGTTGGCTAAAACAGCGCGAATAATACCTACCACATCGATTCCCTGATTAGACCAGAAATTTTTATCCTCGGTAGCCACAGTTGCATCGATCATGATAGGCGCAACCTGGTCAAACGTAATGCTCGTATGAATGCCGTTATCTGCCAACTGGTCGATCAGCACGCCCTTGCTATCGTAAATCTTCAAATTATCGAGCGGCAGCAAATCACGTAATGTCACCACACTATGCTGAAAAGTAACTTGCGTAGTATGCATGAAACGGTAACCGACATAACCAGCCGTGCTACCCACAGAGAGGAGCACCACCAGTAATGCAAGTGTAGAACTGGCAATCGTAATCCACAATCTGCCGTTTGCCCGTCGTTCCCTGGCACGTGCTGCCCGCAACTGGTTTCGGGAATGACGGCGCACTATAATCTTCCGCAGTCGCTGTTTCCGTAACACATCAACTAACAACGCCGAATGAGGAGCATACATCTGAAGAGTCGAAGTATCTATATGAGGTAGCGGCAATCCTTGTGGTCGCCCTTTCAATGGTAGCAGTCCCTGAGTAGGGTTTGGGATGTCTTGAACCTCTTCTTCATTACCAAGCTCAGGTATAGGAATAATCGGATCTGGAATAGGCGTAATAGCAGCATCGGCTGAATCGACCAGATTACCAACAGGTATCAACCCTTGAAGTGGATCGGGTGAATCTCCATCAAGAGCAGGCAAACTCTCATCTGCCTCATTCGTACTATATTCTATGGAATGCCCAGAATCCGAAGGCATACAAGAATCCTCATCTTTTTTCTAAACATAACATATTGAGGCTGTGATTGTACAGTCTAAAGTGAAGTGTCAGGAATCTGCGATGCCTCAATTAACGCCGGTAGAATCTCATTAGTCAGCGTTTGTATCTGGTACAGACTTTCAGCCCAGGGTATATCAGGATGGTCTAGTACTCCCTGTACTTCCGCTAACTGGATCACGCTCTCATCCACCAGGCTCAGAAAATACAGAAATGCTCGTACAGCATCAGCAACAGGTACGTGCGAATCTCGCGTAACCGAACCATACTCCGTGCCCAAAAGCACCGCCTCAGCGCGCAACTCCTCGGCAGGAGTGCCGTCATTCAAAGCACGTAACAAAAGCTCCAATACGCGCCTTCCAAGGCTGCGGTAAGCCTCAAGCGCGGAATCATTGAAGTGCTCGTACCAGGGCATTGTCTTGAGTGTTCCATCGGTAAAAGCAAAGCGCACACGTCCAAGCACACTCTGCACAAGCAACTGCGCTGTAGGGCGCGGTTTGCGCTCTGCATCTTGTCGCAAACGGGCCTCAATATCAGAGCGGCGAAAGCGACGGTGCCCCCCATGCGTGCGTCGTGAAGGCAACTCATTACGATCCGCCCAGAGCCGAACCGTCGCTGGATGCATTCCCAGTAACTCAGCAGCCTCGCTCAAACTCAGCCACTCATCCTCAGCTTGAATCGATGTCATAAAATAGCCCTTCCTCATGCGTGTAAGCAGGTAGCTCCATACTTCCACCTCCCCCTACTTAACACGGGCTACAACTATACCATAAGAAAAAAGATAGACTTTGCCAGTTTCATTCTATGGGATATGTCAGGTACCGTCAAGAGCGAGGATCTCATAGGTTCCACCAAATATGGGGTGCCAGATTGCCTCTCGCGTAGGGGCGGGAGCGGTGTGGATGAGGGGTGGGGACGCTTGCGTCGCCCAGACTCATCCAGAGACTTTCCCAGTGAGCACCCGGTTTTTGGTGGAGTCGATCTCATATCCACTGACACTTCATGAGTGCCCCAACATTTTCTCATCAAAGCTGGCCTACGGCCAGCAAGAATAATGGTGAGTAGAAGTCAGCAATGAAGCGGGATTTTTAAGGGCTACCGCCCTTAACCTGGGGTTTGGGGCTGTGTCCCAATGCTCCCACACCAAAGCTGGCCTACGGCCAGCAAGTATAATGATGAAGGAGCGTCAACAAGGATAGATTGGGAGAGTCGCAAGCGACTAATATCCACCATATCCATTCTGTGTAGGAGTAGCTTGAGGTGCGCCCTGAACAGGTAACGTAGTTGTAGCCACAAACCATACCCCCTTAATCCCCTCCCCATGCGTCTGGCCAGGCGCCGTATCTCCAGAGAACCTATAAAGCAAATGCCCATTATATTCGAGCTGCTGTCCATGCGTATCCGTCACAACACTCAACGTACCTGGAAGAGCAGTATCGCTCGCAGGTGAACCAGAACCCGTAAAAACGAGTGGAGGCCAATTCGAAGCACACGACCCGGTGCAAGCAGACTTCGTGGCCGTGTCAGGCTTGAAGTAATACAGCGTCATGCCCTGGGCATTCGTGAGAATGGTAACAGATTTTCCATTCACCGTCGCTGAGGTAGTTTTAATAATTGCAGCAGAAGTGCTTGGCGTTGTTCCACCACTACTACTGGTGCTGCCCGAACTTGTATAATTGGCGTTACCACAGGCCACAGCCATAAAAGCAACCATGAGCATACTCATGCCCAGAAACGTACGTCTTAAAGTCAGCATAACTGATATCCTCCTAGCAAATCAAAATCAAGCACACATCTTCATCATCAATACATACGCAAGTAGGTTACGCTGCCTCTTACAATCAAATTATACCGAAGCGGGATTTTTAAGGGCAGCCGCCCTTAACCTGGGGTTTGGGGCACAGCCCCAACATTTTCTTTTGCCACCGCAGGTTCGCACAATAAATCCCCACATCTACTTGCACCAGGAAGATATATAATAGAAGCAAGAGCACAGGAGGGAACAACCATGAACCAGAACACCCAAACCATCAACCGGATGCGCGCCATCACCATCTCACGAGAATACGGAAGCGCAGGAGGCGAAATAGCAACTCGCCTCGCCAGACACCTGAATTGGCAATTAATCGACCACGAAATTGTGGAGCGTGTCGCCGCAGAAATGGGTACCAGTCTTGGAGCAGCAGAAGCACATGACGAGCGTACCGATGGAATCCTCGCACGCATATTTAACAACCTCCAATCACTCCAGCCAGCTTACATGGCAGGTGCTTCGCCAGAAGCATTTCTCAGAAACGAAGAAACATACCTGAAAACCGTGAGCCAGATAGTCCTTGCAGCAGCCGCGCAAGGACACGTAGTCATTGTAGGCAGAGGCTCCCAGGTACTCCTGTCGCAACAGCGCGATGTCTTGCATGTCCGCATCATCGCACCGTTTGAGAAACGCGTTGCCTATGTGCTGCAACGTGAAGGGATAGATCAAGCCGCAGCCGAATCACGTATCAAAATGAAAGACCATGATCGAATGAAACACCTTGAGACAGCGTTCCATCGAAAACCAGAAGATACCTATCTATACGATATTATCTTGAACACATCGTTCCTGGACCTTGATAGTGCCGTTGAAATCATTACCCTCACACTTCAGCAAAAAGCCAATCAACTTTCTGTTAAAACAAACGAATTGGGACCCGCTGTAGGGCTATCACCTTACCCCGATAAACCAGCAGACTTTCACCCAAAGGCAGGTTGATTGCTGAATGTAAAGGAAAAATCCTCATGCGTATTATTTCTCTATTAGCCAGCGCCACAGAAATGATTGCAGCGCTTGGCTGCCTGGATCAGATGGTGGGCCGCTCTCATGAATGCGACTACCCTCCAGAAGTACAAGCGTTACCCGTAGTGAGCACTGTACAAATAGATACCAATGAAAGCAGCGCTCAGATTGATGCGCAGGTGAAACAACTGGCGCAGCAGAAGCGCG
>WNFW01001762.1_pt1 | contig 14619 bp, 11 predicted proteins | sample 5400131 | NCBI WGS metagenome assembly WNFW01 (sample SAMN13153362, study PRJNA577476) | soil metagenome | isolation source: 20 cm soil or saprolite under grassland replicate 1 | place: USA:California | collected 2016-06-15 | reverse complement strand
GCAGCGCGCGGGCCAAGCGCACCAGCTCGTCGGCGTTGGGGCTGTCGCCGGCCGCGAGCAGCCCATCGAGCCGCTCGAGGTACTCCCCCGCCTCGAGGGCGAAGAAGTCGGACATGCCGAGCGGTTTGGGAGGTCCGGTCATGGCGCTACCAAGCTAAGCTTTTCGGGCCGCATCGACCAACTGCCGCATACGGCGCACCGCCTCTTCCATTCCCCAGAAGACCGCGTTGCTGACGATCGAGTGTCCGATGTTGAGCTCTTCGATGTCGGGAAGGGCGGCGACGGGCTGCACATTCTCGTACGTGAGGCCGTGTCCGGCGTGCACCGCGAGGCCGCGGGCGCGGGCGTGCCCCGCCGCGCGCTCGAGCGCCCGCAGCGCGGCGGCGCTCGTGCGCCAGGTGCGGGCGTAGCGGCCGGTGTGCAGCTCGATCGCGGGGACGCCGAGCGCCGCGGCCCGGTCGATGGTCGCGCGGTCGGGGTCGATGAACAGGCTGACTCGGATGCCGGCGTCCACCAGGCGCCGCACCGCCGCCCCGACCTTCCGGTTGGCGCCATGCAGGGCGAGCCCGCCTTCGGTGGTGATCTCCTGACGTCGCTCGGGGACGAGCGTCGCCTGGAACGGCGCGATGCGCGACGCGATGCGCACGATCTCGGGCGCCGCTCCGAGCTCGAGGTTCAGTACGGTGCCCACCGACGCGGCGAGCGCACGCACGTCGGCGTCCTGAATGTGGCGCCGGTCCTCGCGCAGATGCACGGTGATGCCGTCGGCGCCGGCGCGCTCGGCGGCGGCCGCGGCCCGCACCGGGTCCGGCTCGTCGGTGCGGCGCGCTTCGCGCAACGTTGCGACGTGATCAATGTTGACGTAGAGCCGCATGCCGTCTTACCTTCGGGTCACTCCGACCCACTCGAGGACGCGTTCGTGAGGCCACGACTGCTGGTGCTCGTCGCGCTGGGCGCCCTCGCATGCGGGGGCGGGAGCGGGTCGCAGGTTCCCGCGCCGCAGTCGCTGCCGGAATCGCTGGCGCAGTTCATGTCCGCGGTCAAGGCGAACGACCTCGACCGCTTGAAGGCACTGTGGGGCACCGAGCGCGGCCCCGCCTCCGGGTGGATGAAATACGAGGAGTTGAAGCAGCGGCTCACGGTGCTCCAGATCTACCTGAACCACGTCGGGTATCGGGTGATCGAAGGCCCGCTCCCCGTGCCGGCCAAGGACGACCGGCGGATGTTCCGGATCGAGCTGCAACGGGCGAACTCGTGCAGCGTGGTGGTGCCGATCGAGCTGGCGCACGCGAAAGACGGCCGCTGGCTCGTGGTCGGCACCGACCTCGCCGCGGTCGGCAACCCTGCCGAGCCGTGCAAGCGCTGACGCCGGTGGAACCGGGCGACCCGTTCGAGTGTTCAGCTATTCGGTGAGCTCGAGCAGGATGCCCGCCGTCGCGTTCGGGTGGACAAAGGCGATGCGCCGGCCGCCGGCACCGCGCCGCGGGACGTCGTCGATGAGGCGATACCCCGCGGCGCGACAGCGTTCGAGCGCGCGGTCGAGGTCGGGCACGCGGTAGCACACGTGATGAATGCCGGGCCCGCGTTTCGCGAGAAACTTCGCGACCGGGCCCGCGGCGTCCCGCGGCTCGAGCAGCTCGACGTGGACGTCGCCCAAGGCCAGCCCGACGATGGTGGCGCCGTCCGCCGTTTCCGGGCGTCCCGGCTCCAGGCCGAGTACGTCCCGGTAGAAGGGCAGGGCGGCGTCGATCGACGGGACGGCGATGCCCACATGGGAGACACGGACGCGCGGCGCGGTCATGTTGCCCGTGAACATAACGATTGCACCAGAGGGAGTGGAGAGGTCATGGCAGCGGAACATCTGTTGGCGGTCACGGACGCGACATTCGGCCTTGAAGTCGAGCAGCACAAGGGGCTCGCCATCGTCGATTTTTGGGCGACCTGGTGCGGCCCGTGCCACATGGTCACGCCGATCCTCGACCAGCTGGCCGGCGAGTATGTCGGCAAGCTGAAGGTGACCAAGGTGGACGTGGACGCCAACCAGAAAACGGCGATGCGCTTCAACGTGCGCTCGATTCCGAGTATTCTATTCTTCAAGGATGGGCGGCACGTGGACACGCTGGTGGGGGCGTACCCGAAGCCGATATTCGAGCAGAAGATCCAGCAACACCTGTCGTAGCATCCCCCCCGGGGAGGGCCATGCGCGCGAGCACCGCTCGCCTGATGAACTCGCCGGTTCGCCTCGCGGACCTCACGTTCCCGCAGGTGAACCGGCTGATTCATCGCACCCGCCTGGCCTTCGTCCATCTCGACAACCTGCTCGCCTTCGCCAAGCGCGACCGGGATGGCCGCGTGGACGGCTACATCACGGCCTACCTCCCGGAGGAGTGTCTGCTGGTGTTCTTCCGCAGGGGCGAGGCCGTGAACGCCGCCTCGCTCCACACCGGCGGCCGGCAGGTCGTGACGATCACCGAGGCCCTGAAACGGATGCGCGCCGAGGTGGAGCGGGGCGAGCTCGCCTACTGCGCCGCGCCGATGGAGCAGCTCGCCTGGATGTATCAGTCGTGCGCCGGGCCGGTCGAGATGCGGAGCGTCGATCCGTCGCAGCCGGGCGCGTTCTTCGCGGCGTTCGCCCGCGACAAGGCCAGCGGCATCCTGGAGCTCACGTCGAACGCGCGCGTGTCGTACGTGCGGTTCGACGGCGGACGCTATGCGAGCGGCTACTTCTGCGACAAGCCGGAGACGATGGCGATTCCGAAGTTCCTCGAATCGCAGTTCCACGCCGGCGCGGACGGGCAGCCGCCGGTGTTGACCGCCGCGGGGTTCCCGTACGTCGCCGATCTGCCGCAGCAGGCGCCCAACGCGCTGATCAACACGTATCGCGAGCTGTACTGGCGCATCGTCGACGAGGTGGACAAGGAGTTTCCCGGCGAGGCGCGGCGGCGCGCGCAGAAAGTGAGCACCGGGATCCTGGATGCGCACAAGGCGATCGCCTTGCTGTCGGCGCCGCGCGGCGCCGAAACGCCCGACGCCGTGGTCCAGCCGGAGGAGCTCTCCAGCGCCCTGACCGACTGGTCGCTCCAGCTGCTCGAAGGCGTGGAAGTGATGATGCCGGGGACCGCCCCCAAGATCCTGCGCGAAGCGACGCGGGAGCACCGCTACGTGCTGCAGTCGGCCGGGTATTACGGGCGGCTGCCGTGGCAGGTGTCGTGGTGACATGGCCGGCACCCTGTACGTCGTCGCCACGCCGCTCGGCAACCTCGACGACCTCTCGCCGCGCGCGGCCGCTACCCTGAGCCGTGTGACCGCCGTGGCCGCCGAGGACACGCGGCACACCAAGCCGCTGCTCGCGCACGTCGGGTCGCACGCCGAGCTGATGAGCTTCCACGCACACTCGAACGAGGGCGCGCTGCGCCGCATCCTGCATCTGCTCGGGAGCGGCAAGGATGTGGCGCTGGTGACGGACGCGGGTACGCCCTCGGTGAGCGACCCCGGGGCCGCGCTCGTCGCCGCGGCGCGCGAGCGCGACATCCCCGTCGTGACCGTCCCGGGCCCGACGGCGGTCGCCGCCGCCCTCTCCGTCTCCGGGCTCGGCGCCGACCGCTACCTGTTCCTGGGCTTCCTGCCGCGCAAGGGCACGGAGCGGCGGCGCCTGGTCGAGACCGTCGCCGACAGCGAGTGGACCGTCGTGCTGTTCGAGGCACCGCTGCGCGTGACGGAGCTGCTCGAAGACCTGGCGGCGGCCTGCGGCGGCGCGCGGCGCGCGGCGGTGGCGCGCGAGATGACCAAGGTGTTCGAAGAAACGCGCGCCGGGACCCTCACCGAGCTCGCGGGTTACTACGCGGCGGCACCGCCCCGCGGCGAGGTCACGGTCGTGGTGGCGGGAACCGGCAAGCCCGTCCGCGAAGCATCGCCGCCCGATCCCGAAGCCCGTGCCCGTACCCTGCTCGCCCAGGGGATGACCCGGCGCGACGTCGCCGTTCAGGTCGCGGCGGAAACGGGAATCACGAGAAACACGGCGTATCGGCTGGTGAACGCCCTGTGAAGCGCTTGACGGTGGTGCTGTGCGCATTCGCGCTGTCGCTCGCCGGCCGACGCGAGTGCGGAGTGCGGAATGCGGAATGCGGAGTGGGCGGGTCGACTTCGATAGTCGATGCCGGCTCCCGGGATCGACGCGCCACCGACCCATTCCGCACTCCGCACTCCGCATTCCGCACTTTGCACTGGGCCTCCCTGACCATCGGAAGGTTGCATTACGACGGCGGCGGCGACTGGTACACCGGCCCCTCCAAGCTGCCCAACCTGCTCACCGCGATTCGGCAGCGCACCGGCCTCGCCGTCACGGCCCGCGAGCGCGTGGTCACGCTCTCGAGTCCCGAGCTGTGGGACGTCCCCTACCTTTATATGACCGGGCACGGCAACGTCCACTTCTCGGACGAGGAGCTGCAGACGCTGCGCCGCTACCTGGAGCAGGGGGGCTTCCTCCACGCCGACGACGACTACGGCATGGACAAGTCGTTCCGGCGCGAGATCGCCCGGGTCTTCCCGGATCACCCGCTCGTTGAAGTCCCGTTGAGCCACCCGATCTACCATGTCGTGTACGACTTCCCCAAGGGGATTCCCAAGATCCACGAGCACGATGGGCTGCCGGCCCAGGGGTTCGGGATCTTTTTGGGCGATCGTCTGGTCGTATACTATTCCTATCAGTCCGACCTGGGCGACGGGTGGGAGGATCCCGACGTGCACCACGATCCCCCCGAGCTCCACGAGGCGGCACTACGCATGGGCGTCAACCTCTTCACCTACGCCGTGAGCGCGCTCCCGTGACGGCGACGGCGGCCCGGCTGCGGCGGCTGGGACGCCCCCATGCGCTCGCGCGGGCGGGCGCGGTGCTGGTAGCGAGCGCCGGCGCCACATTGGCGATCGCCGGAGGGGGCGTCGCGCTGGCCCCGAGCGTCGCGGCCGTCGTGGGTGCGTGGCTCCTGATCGGCGGCGTCATCGGCGCGGCCACGGGACTGGTGCTCAGGGCGGGGCGCCGTGCGACGGCACCCGCCGTGGCGCGGCTGGTCGAAGCCGCGACGGGAGGTCGGTCGGGAAGCATCATCGGGCTCGTCGCGCCGGCCACACCGGCGGGCGCGAGCGCCGACCTGTGGACCCTGGCGGACCGCCGGGCGGTCGCGGTGGTCGATGAAGCCGCGCCCGCGGTCGGTCGCCTGCTCGCGCGCGACACGCGCACCTCGTTGTACGCGGCCGCGGGCGTGGCGGTGCTGGGCGCGGCGCTGTTCGTGGCCGCGTCTCCCGGTGCGGGCCGCGCCGCCGCGTTCTGGCATCCCCTCCGCACGCTCGCCGATACGCGCACGCCGGTGCGGCTCGCGGTCGACCGGGCCACGGTGCGCCGGGGCGACAGCGTCACGGCGACGATCGACGTGCCCGCCGCGACCCGCGCCACGCTGTGGACCCGCGGCCCGGGAGAGCCGTGGCGCCCCGCGCCGGTGACCCTCGACTCGTTGGGGCACGCGCAGCGACGGCTGGGGCCGCTCCAGGCGGACCTGTACCTGCGAGCGTCGAGCGGGGGCCGCCGCAGCGCCGACGTCCGGGTCGCGGTGGCGCTGCCCGCGTTCGTGGCCGGCCTCGAGCTGACAGCGCGCTACCCCGCCTACCTCGGCCGTGCGGACGAGCCGCTCGCGCCCGGCGCGGACACCATCCCGGTCCCCGAAGGCACAGTGATCCTGACGAGTGGGGCGGCGAGCGTGCCGCTCGCGCGGGCCGCGTGGCGCCGTGGAGACGTGCGCGTGCCGCTCGCGGTCGCGCGCACCGCGTTCTCGGGGCGCTTCACGCCGCGCGCCTCCGGGGCGTGGCTGCTCGACCTTGCGACCGCCGATGGCGCGCCGCTCGAAGGCGATGCGCCCGAGCTGCGGCTGATGCTGGTCCGCGATTCGGCACCGGTAGTCGCCGTCCCCGTGCCCGGGCGGGATACCACGCTGCCGCTGTCGCTGCGGCAGCCGCTCGTGATCGACGCGCGGGACGATCACGGTCTCACCCGGCTCGAAGTGGTGAGCTGGCGCGTGAGCCAGACCGGGAAGGTGGGCGAGGCGGTGCGGGAGTCGCTGGACGTGTCGGGCGCGGGCGAGCGGACCATCGTGCAGGGCGATCTCGACGCGGAGCGGCGCGGTCTCCTGCCCGGCGACACGCTGCGGCTGCGCGTCGACGCCTGGGACAACGCTCCCACGCCGCACATCGGTCGCAGTCCCGAGATCGCCCTGCGGCTGCCGAGCCTCGACGAGCTGCGCGCCGCGACGCGTGCCGCCGCCCGGGACGCGGGCGCGGAGGCGGACTCGATCGCCGCGGCCCAGCGCGAGCTGGGCCGGCGCACCAGCGACCTGGCCCAGCAACGCTCGCGCGACGCGACCGGAGCGCGCCGCGGCGCCGAGGGCGAGCGGGAAGGGGCGCTCCCATTCCAGGCCACCGAGCGGGCGCAGGCCGTGGCGCGCGATCAGGAGGCGCTGCAGGCGCGCGTAGAGGAGCTGTCGCGTGCCGTGGAGCGGATCGCTCGGGCGGCGCAGGCGGCGGGCATCGGAGACACGGCGTTTCAGGCGCGGCTGCGCGAAGTGCAGGAGCTGCTGCGGCGCGCGGTGACCCCGGAGCTGGAGCAGCGACTGCGCGAGCTGCAGGAGGCGCTGGCCAAGCTCGATCCGGAGGCGACCCGCCGGGCGCTCGAGCGACTCGCCGAAGCGCAGCAACAGCTCCGCACCGAGCTGGAGCGCAGTCAGGAGCTGTTCCGGCGCGCCGCGGTCGAGGGCACGCTGGCGACGCTCGCCGCCGATGCGGAGGACCTGCGGCGCCGCCAGGCTGAGTGGAACCGCGACGCGGCGCCGCAACCGGACAGCGCGGCGGCGACGCGCCAGCGTGCCCTCGCCGGCGCCGCCGACTCGCTGGCAGGGGCGATCGGCCGGGTGGCGAAGGAGCTGAGAGCGCCGCCCGGCGGGACGGCGCCGCTCGCCGCGCCCGAGCGGGCGGCACGGGAGGCCGGGGGTGCGATGCAGCGCGCCGCGCAGTCGGCCGACCTGCGTCAGGCGGCGGGCGCGACGCAGCAGGGAGCGGAAGCCGAGCGTCAGCTCGCCGGCGTGCCGGATCAGCTGCGCGGGCAGCTCGACTCCCTGGCGCAGGCGTGGCGCGGCGAGACCCTCGCGGCGCTCGACCGCGCGCTCACCGAGACCGCGGCCATGGCCGATCGCCAGCAGCAGGTGTCGGACGCGCTGCATCGCGGCGAGGCCGGCCCCCCGACCCGCTCGCAGCAGGCGTCCGTGGAAGAGGGAACGGACGTGGTGGCGGGCCACATCCGCGAAGCCGCCGGCAAGCACGCGCTCGTCTCGCCCCAGCTCGACGCGGCCCTCGGGTACGCCAAGCGGCAGATGGCGGCGGCGCGCGGCCAGCTCGAGGAGGCCGATCCGAACGCGTCCGCCGCGGCGGCGCTCGCCGACGACGCGCTCGACGCCCTCAACTCGGTTGCGGTGGCGCTCGCCCAGAGCCGCAAGCAGGTGAGCGGCGCGCAATCCGGGAGCGGCTTCGCCGAAGCGGTCGAGCGGCTCGCGCGCCTGGCCCGCGATCAACAGGGGCTCAACGGCCAGGGGCAAGGTCTCTTGCCGCTGATGGGCGCCGGCCAGGCGGTGCTGGAGCAGCTGCGCGCCCTGGCGGCGCGGCAGCGCGCGCTCGCCGAGCAGCTCGAACGCATGCAGGCGCAGGGGATCAGCTCCGCGGCCGGTCCGCTGGCGCAAGAGGCGAGAGAGCTCGCCCGCCAGCTCGAGGCTGGGCGGCTCGACCAGCGGACGATCGAGCGTCAGCAGCGTCTGTACCACCGGTTGCTGGACGCCGGCCGCACCCTCTCGAACGACGAGCCGGACCAGAACAAGGAGCGTCAGAGCCGGGCGGCGACGGGCGACAGCGTTCACGTTCCCGTCGCGCTCAAGCCCGGAGCGACCGGCGCCGGTCCGCGGCTCCGCTACCCCACGTGGGACGAGCTGCAGGGACTCACGCCGGAAGAGCGTCGCCTGGTGCTCGATTACTTCCGCAGGCTCAATGCCCCGCAGCAATAGCGTGGTCACCGGCGTCGCCGTCGGTCTCGCGCTGGCGCTCGCGCCCGGCGGCGCGATGCGTGGGCAGGCGATCGGACAAGGCTTCGAGCTCGAGCGCTCGGGTCAGTTCGAGCAGGCGGCGAGCATCTACCTCGCGACGCTGCGCGCGGACCCCACCAACCTCTCGGCGTTGCTCGGGCTGGAGCGGGTGCTGCCGGGGCTCAACCGGCTGGCGGAGCTCGTGCCGGTCGCGCAGCGCGCCGCCGCCGCGAGCCCCGCGAATGCGGCGCTGCGGGCGGTGCTGCTCCGCACGTACGTGGGAATCAACGAGCCCGACAGCGCGCGGGAGGTGGCGCGGCGCTGGGCGGCGGCGGCGCCGCGCGACGAGGCGCCCTATCGCGAGTGGGCGATGGCGCTGGACGATCAGCGCAGCCACGACGCAGCGCGCGCCGTGCTGCTCGAAGGGCGGCGTGCCCTGGGACGTCCCGGTGCGTTCGGGATCGAGCTCGCCGCGCTGAGCGAGCGCGTGGGCGACTGGGAGGGGGCAGCCCGCGAGTGGGCCGCGGCGCTCGAGGGGGGGGGCGCGCCGGTACAGCTGCCCAACGCCGCGAGCGAGCTGGCGCAGGCGCCGCAGGTGCACCGCGAGCGGATCGCGGCCCTGCTCACGGCGGGCGATCCAGCGCCGCCGGTGCGGCGGCTCGCCGGGGAGCTGCTGCTCGCCTGGGGCGCGGCCGAGCGCGCCTGGGCGGTGTTCGCCCCCAGCGTGGCGACGCCGTCCGCGGATGCGGCTTACGCGGTGCGCCGCTTCGCCGATCTCGCGGCAGCGCAGGATACGCCGGAAGCGCGCCGGGTGCGGGCGCTCGCGTTGGCGCGCTACGCCGAGCTGGTGCCCGACCCGGTGGCCGTGCGCGCCCGCACCGACGCGGCCCGCGCGTTCCTGGCGGCGGGCGACCGGGAGGGCGCGCGCGCCGTGCTGGAGCGGGTCGCCCGCGATTCCACCGCTCCGGCCGAAGCGCAGGCGCTCGCCCAGGCGGCGCTGGTGCAGACCCTGATCGAAAGCGGGCAGCTCGACGAAGCGGCGCGGCGGCTCGCGGCCGACAGCCGGCTCGCGGACGAAGACCGCGCGACCTTGCGGCTGCACCTCGTGCGGGCGCGGATCGCCGCGGGGGACCTGGACGGCGCCGGCACGATGCTGGCGCGGGACTCGAGCGTCGAGGCGCTCGCCCTCAAGGGATGGATCACCCTGTATCGCGGCCGGCTCAAGCAAGCGTGGCAGCTGTTCCTGGAGGCGGGTCCGTACGCGGGCGACCACCGCGAGGCGACCGAGCGGACGGCGATGCTGGCGCTGCTGCAGCAGGTGCCGGGCGACACGTTCCCCGAGCTGGGAAGCGCGCTGCTGACGCTCGCCCGCGGCGACTCGGCGCGTGCCGTGCAAGCCTTGCGTCTTGCGGCTGCGCGTCTGGCGACGGGGTCGGGTGGGGGAGGGCGGGCCGATGTGCTGTTGCTGGCCGGCAGGGTCGCGGCCCGCCTGGCACCGACCCAGCGCGACACCGCCGTCGCGCTGTTCGCCGAGGTGGTGCGCACCGGCGGCACGGGCGCCGCCGCACCGGCCGCGGAGCTCGAGTGGGCCCGCCTGCTCGAGAGCCAGTTACAGACGGCGGAGGCGATTCAGCATCTCGAGCACCTCATTCTCTCCTACCCCGGGAGCGCCCTGGTACCGGAGGCGCGGCGCGAGCTGGCGCGGGCGAAGGGAGCGATTCCCAAGTCGTGAAGCGGCGAGAGTTCGTACGGGCGGTCGGTGCCAATGCGCTGGGGCTGGCGTTGCCGCTCAGTGCCCTCTACCGCCCTCTACCGCCTTCTGCCGCCCAGCTGTTGGTTCCCATGGACGATGCGCAGGGCGATCACCTGAAAGCCTACGGCGTCACCTACCGCGTGGTGCAGGCGGGGATCAAGGCCGAGTGGCTGCTGAACTACCGCGGCGGCTCGTTCCTCATGCCCGACGGGCCCGCCATCCGGCGCGACGCCGCGCTCGCGGGAGTGAGCGTCCAGCCGGTGGACGAGGCGCAGGTCACCGCCGTGCGCGGCGAGATCGAGGCGAGCAACATGGACGCGGTGCCGCTCGAGAAGGCGCCACGGGTGGCCGTGTACGTGCCCCCCAATGCGCCGCCCTGGGACGACGCCGTCACCATGGCCCTGCAGTACGCCGGCGTCGCGTTCGACACGGTGTGGGACTTCGAGGTGCTCTCGGGGAAGCTCGCGAACTACGACTGGCTGCATCTGCACCACGAGGACTTCACGGGACAATTCTCCAAGTTCTACCTGATCTACGCCGGGTCACCATGGCTCGCCGAGATGGTGCGCTTCAACGCGGACGCGGCGAAACGGCTCGGCTTCGGCACCGTCCCCGACTTGAAGAAGGCGGTGGCGCGGAAGATCCGCGACTACGTTTCCAACGGCGGCTTTCTGTTCGCCATGTGCACGGCCACGGAGACGCTCGACCTGGCGCTGGCCGCCGCGCGGGTCGATATCGCCGCGGCGTTCGCCGACGGCACCCCGATGGACCCCGCTGCGGACCGCAAGCTCGACTGGTCGCAGGCGCTGGCGTTCAGCGGCGCGCGGCTCGAGCCCAGTCCCCAGGTGGCGAGCTTTTCCGACATCGATGGGCACCAGGTCAATGCCGCGGGGCGGCGGCAGCCGCTCGGCGCCTTCAAGCTGTTCAACTTCAGCGCCAAGATCGATCCCGTCCCGACGATCCTCGTGCAGAACCATCGTCAGGTGATCCCCGACTTCTACGGCCTCACGACGTCGTTCCTGCGCGACCGCCTCAAGCCGGGCGACACCGTGCTGGCGGACGAAGAAGGCGCGCCCTGGGTCAAGTACATCAACGGCGACCACGGCAAGGGCACCTGGACCTTCTTCGGCGGGCACGACCCGGAGGATCAGCAGCACCAGATCGGCGATCCGCCGACGGACCTGTCGCTGCATCCCCATTCGCCCGGCTACCGGCTCATCCTCAATAACGTCCTGTTCCCCGCGGCCAAGAAGCGCGAGCTCAAAACGTGAGCGTGGAGCGGCTCGCGCCGGCGGTGCGCGACCTGCTGCGCGCCGAGATCGCGGCGGCCCACGGGCGCGAGGTGTCGTTCGTCGCGTGCCCCGACGCCAACGGCCTGATCGTCGAGGCGCGCGTCGTGGCGCGCGGCACGGTGGACGCGGTGCTCGCCCTGCCGGGGATCGCGGTGCGGGGCGAGCTGCTGCTCCACAACCACCCGAGCGGCGTGCTCGAGCCCTCGGGCGCCGACCTCAGCGTCGCCGCGCGCCTGCACGACGGCGGCGTGGGGTTCGCGATCGTGGACAACGCCGTCAGCGACTGCTACGTCGTCGTCGAATGTCCCCGCCCGCGGGCCACCACCCGCCTCGATGCGATCGACGTGGCGGGGCTGCTCTCGCCCAGCGGACCGGTGGCGCGCGCGCTCGGCAGCTTCGAGGACCGTCCCAGCCAGCGCGACATGGCCGCCTACATCGCCGACCTCTACAACGACGGCGGCGTGGGGATGCTCGAAGCCGGCACGGGCGTCGGGAAATCGTTCGCCTACCTGGTGCCGGCGCTGGTATGGGCGCGCGAGAACGGCGAGCGCACGGTCGTCTCGACCAATACGATCAACCTGCAGGAGCAGCTCGTCGGCAAGGACCTGCCGATCCTGGCCCGCGCGCTCGGGAGCGGCGAGCACACGCCCACGTTCGCGCTGCTCAAAGGGTGGCGGAACTACGTGTGCCTCTCGCGCCTCGAACAGGCGCGCGAGCAGGTCACCTCGCTGTTCGAGGACGAGCGCCGTGCCGAGCTCGAAACGCTCGCGGCGTGGGCCGCGCGCTCGAGCGACGGATCGCTCGCCGACCTCCCCGATGAGCCGAGTGGCGAGGTGTGGGACGCGATCGCCGCGGAGTCGGATCTGTGCACCCGGCTCAAGTGCCCGCACTTCGACCGCTGCTTCGTGTTCCAGGCCCGCCGGCGGGCGGCCGAAGCCGATGTGGTGGTCGTGAACCACCATTTGCTCGCATCCGATCTCGCGGTGCGCATGGTATCCGACAACTGGCAGGAAGCGGCCGTCCTGCCCCCGTACCGCCGCCTGGTGCTGGACGAGGCGCACCACCTGGAAGACGTCGCCGCGATGCATCTGGGAGCCCAGGTGAGCCGGCTCGGCGTCGAGCGGCTGCTGGGGCGGCTCGAGAAGAACGGCCGCGGACTGCTGCCGACGCTGCGCTCGGTGCTGTTCGGGCGCGATGACATCCTCTCCCGGCCGAGCCGCGATCTGGTGCAGCAGAGCCTCGTCGACGCGCTCGCGGCGGCGCGCCGCGCCGCGGAGACGGTGTTCACCCTGCTCGGCCGCCGGCTGGACGGTGAGTCGGGGGCGGGGGCAGCCCCAGTGCTGCGCCTGGGCGATGAGTTTCGCGACGATGCCGTGTGGCCGCAGGGACTGGACGTGGCGCTCGACAACCTGCTGCTCGCCTTCTCGCGCCTCTCCGACGGCGCGGGGACGATCGCCGATCGGCTCACGCTGGACGATCCGTCGGAGCGGCGGGCGCAGCTCCTGAGCGAGCTGCGGGGCGTGGCGCGGCGGCTGCAGCAGGTCGCGGCGGGGCTCATCGCCGCGCTGCGGCCGCCACCCGGGGGCCCCGCGGCGGTGCGCTGGCTCGAGCGCCGTGGTCGAAAAGTCGTGAACGTCTCGCTCGCGGCCGTGCCGCTCGATCTCGCACCGATTCTCAAGGACAGTCTGTTCGACCGGGTCGAGACCGTGGTGCTCACGAGCGCCACGCTCGCCGCGGGCGGCGACTTCGGCTACCTCGAAGCACGGCTCGGTCTCGACCTCCCCCCCAGCCGGCTCAAGGTGCGCGAGATTCACGCCTCCCCGTTCGACTTCGCGGCGCAGTGTCTGTTCGGCATTCCCACCGACTTCCCGGAGCCGCGCGACGACGAGGCCGGGCACGACGCGGCGGTCGCCCGGGTGGTGGTGGAGCTGGCCCACGCGGCGGACGGGGGCATGTTCGTGCTGTTCACGAGCCATGGGGCCCTGCGCCGCACGGCGGACGCGGTGCGCGGCGAGCTGGGAGGCCGGTGGCCGCTGCTGGTGCAGGGCGAGGGGCAGCGGGACCAGCTGTTGCGGCGGTTCCGCGAAGCGGGCTCGGCGATTCTCCTGGGCACCGATTCGTTCTGGGAAGGCGTGGACGTGCCGGGGCGCGCGCTGCGCGTGCTCATCCTGGCGAAGCTCCCCTTCAAGGTGCCCACCGAGCCGCTCACCGCCGCGCGGCTCGAGCGCATCGAGGCCGGGGGCCTGAACGGCTTCGCCCACTACCTCGTGCCCAACGCCGCCCTGAAGCTCAAGCAGGGGTTCGGGCGCCTGATCCGCAGCCGGTCGGATCTGGGGGCGGTGGTGCTGCTCGACCGGCGGGTCGTCACCAAGCGCTATGGAGCGATGATCCTCGAGGGACTGCCCAAGGCCACCCGGGTGGTCGGGGACTGGGCGGACGTGCGGGGCGCCTGTGAGGAGTTCTTTGCGAGGCATGGGATCGGGGAAGAAGGGGCGGTGGAGGGTGGTAGAGGACGGTAGAGGGCGGCAGGGGACGGTAACGGGTGGCGAAAGCAGAGCGTAGATTCCGGTAGAGGAGGATGGGGTGACCAAGCTCAGCAAGCGACTCGCCGCGCTGCCCAGCTATCCGATGGCGGAGATCCCCGCCATCAAGCGCCGGCTGCTCGCGCAGGGCGTCGATGTGATCGATCTCGGCGCCGGCGACGCCGACTTCGCCCCGCCGGCGGTGGCCATAGACACCCTGGCGCGCGCGGTGCGCGACCCCGCCATGAGCCGCTACCCGTTCCAGCTCGGCCTGCCGGTGTTTCGTGAAGCGGCTGCCGCATACCTGCGACGTCGCTTCGGCGCGCGCTTCGATCCATTCAGCGAGCTGCATCCGCTCATCGGATCGAAGGAAGGCATCGCCCATCTCGCGATGGCGCTGCTCGACCCGGGCGACGTCGCGATCGTGCCCGAGCCGGGGTACGCCGTGTACGAGGGCGGGACGGTGCTCGCGGGCGGGGAGCCGTACCGCTATCCGCTCGTTCCCGAGGCGGGGTTCCTGCTGGAGCTGTCGGACCTGCCCGCCGACGTGGTGCGCCGCACCAAGCTCGTCTACCTCAATTATCCCAACAATCCCACTGCCGCCGTCGCGCCACGCGATTACCTGGCGCGCACGGTGGAGTTCTGTCGCCGCCACGGGATCGTGATCGCGTACGACAATCCCTACTGCGAGATCACGTTCGACGGCTACGTGGCGCCAAGCATCTTCGAGATCGCGGGCGCGCGCGAAGTCGCCGTCGAGTTCCACTCGCTGTCCAAGACGTTCTGCATGACGGGCTGGCGCCTGGCGTGGGCGGTGGCGCGACCGGAGCTCATCGCCGCTTTGGCGCGCGTGAAAAACTACGTGGACACGGGCGCGTTCCTCGCGGTACAGGCCGCGGGGGCGGCGGTGCTGCCGCAGGCGGAGGAGCTGGCGCGCGGGT
>WNFW01002692.1_pt1 | contig 14624 bp, 12 predicted proteins | sample 5400131 | NCBI WGS metagenome assembly WNFW01 (sample SAMN13153362, study PRJNA577476) | soil metagenome | isolation source: 20 cm soil or saprolite under grassland replicate 1 | place: USA:California | collected 2016-06-15 | reverse complement strand
ACCACAGAGTGGCCGGAAGGCTCGGTGTTTACATTCACCTGCTTTTGGAAGCGCGATCAACGGTGGGAGGGCCAAAGCTGGCATGTGAGCGTTCAATGAATCCAATGGCTCTTCCAGCGGTTTATCTGGCGCGGCACGGCGAAACCGCCTGGAGCCTGACAGGGCAGCATACGGGAGTTACCGATTTGCCACTGATCGAGCGTGGCAAACGCAACGCTCGCCGGCTTGGGGAACGGCTGGCCGGACTGGTCTTCGCGAAGGTCTTTGCAAGTCCGTTGCAGCGCGCCGCTCGCACCTGCGAACTGGCTGGCTTCGGGAACGCAGCCGAAGTCGATCGCGACCTGGTCGAATGGAACTATGGCAAATATGAAGGTCTCCGAACGTCGGAGATTCATGCCAAGCGTCCCGATTGGCAATTATTCCGCGATGGCTGCCCCGACGGAGAATTGCCGGATCAGGTTGGCGTCCGGGCCGATCGCGTTGTCAGCCGTGTGCGTGCGATCAAAGGCGACGTGTTGATTTTTTCTAGCGGGCATTTTCTGCGGGTGCTCGCTGCGCGCTGGCTGGGGATCGAGCCCGCCGCCGGGAGATTCTTCATGTTGGACACAGCAAGCGTAAGTGTACTCGGCTACGAACGCAGCCTATCCCAGCCGGTGATCCGGTTGTGGAACGATACCCGTCATGTGGGCGACTGAATCGATCCAGCGATCAAAATATGAATGCTAATGCTCATCATGAACGTGCTGGTTATTGATATCGGTGGAACTCACGTCAAGGTTCTGACTACGGGCCATGACGCTCATCGCGAGTTTGATTCCGGACCGGCGCTGACACCGAAACGGATGGTCTCCGGAGTTCGGAAACTCGTGGCAGACTGGAAGTATGACATCGTATCCATCGGTTATCCGGGACCGGTCCTCCGCAACCGGCCTGTTTCGGAGCCATGGAACCTAGGAAGCGGGTGGGCCGGTTTCAACTTCGGAGCTGCATTCAAATGCCCCGTCAAGGTCGTAAACGATGCCGCCATGCAAGCGCTGGGTAGTTACAAGGGCGGCAAGCTGCTATTCCTAGGGCTGGGGACTGGCCTTGGATCCACCATGGTTGTGGATGGCATCATCGAGCCCATGGAATTGGGACACTTACCTTACAAAAAGGCCACCTTTGAGGATTACGTTGGGATTCGCGGACTGGGGAAGCATGGCAAGAAAAAATGGCGGTGTTATGTCACCGATGTCGTGAAGCGCCTTGTTGCTGCCCTCGAACCTGACGACGTGGTGCTTGGCGGAGGCAACGTCCGGAAGCTTAAAAAGCTGCCCGCAGGTTGCCGCGCAGGCGACAATGCCAACGCGTTTCTTGGAGGATTTCGCCTGTGGGAGAAAGCCGCTGCCGACAAAAATTGCGCTGCTACAAAACGGCTTTGGCACCACGGCACGCGAATCCGGTCCAGCCCCAAAAGAGAAACGAAAGCGTCACAAGTATGAAAGCAACCACGAAACCACTGACTCAGCGCAAGGCCTGGAAGGCTCTCGCCGTCCACCACAAGAAGCTTCAGAAGCTGCATCTGCGGCAACTCTTTGCCGAGGATCCAAAACGTGGTGAGCGTCTGACCGCCGAAGCGGCGGGCCTTTTTCTCGATTACTCGAAGAACCGAATCACTGACGAAACACTGAAGCTGTTGTTTGGGTTGGCGAGGGAATCCGGCTTACGAGCCGCGATAGATGCAATGTTTTGCGGCGAGAAAATCAATCTCACAGAAAACCGCGCCGTGCTGCATGTAGCGCTGCGGGCGCCCAAAGGAGCGCGCATTCTGGTGGAAGGAAAGAACGTCGTGCCAGACGTCCACGCCGTGCTCGACAAGATGGAAGGATTTTCAAGACGCGTTCGCAGTGGCGCGTGGAAAGGGCATACCGGCAAACGGATCAAGAATGTCATAAACATCGGCATCGGCGGTTCTGATCTTGGACCGGTGATGGCCTATGAGGCACTCAAGCATTACAGCGATCGCGCGCTGACGTTTCGGTTCGTTTCCAACGTGGACGGCATTGATTTTGTGGAAGCAACGCACGATCTCGATCCTGCGGAAACGCTCTTCATCGTTTCTTCAAAAACCTTCACGACGTTGGAGACGATGACCAATGCGCAGAGCGCACGCGACTGGCTGCTCAAAGGACTCGGCGGAAATCCGAAGGCTGTGGCGAAACACTTCGTGGCCGTTTCGACCAACGCCGAGAAAGTATCCGCGTTCGGCATTGATACGGCGAACATGTTCGGCTTTTGGGACTGGGTCGGCGGACGTTACTCAATGGATTCAGCTATCGGCCTCTCGACGATGCTGGCCATCGGACCGGATAACTTCCGTTCGATGCTCAAGGGATTTCACGACATGGACGAACATTTCCGCACCGCACCGTTCGAGAAAAATCTGCCGGTGTTGATGGGTCTTTTATCCGTTTGGAATAACAACTTCCTCGGCGCGCACACCGTGGCGGTTTTGCCTTACGAGCAGTATTTGAAACGATTCCCAGCCTACCTGCAGCAATTAACGATGGAAAGCAACGGCAAACACGTTACGCTCGACGGGAAGAAAATTGATTACCAAACGGGTCCCGTTTACTGGGGCGAGCCTGGCACCAACGGCCAGCACTCCTTCTACCAGTTGATCCACCAGGGCACCCGGCTTATCCCATGTGACTTCATCGCATTCGCCCGGGCACTAACGCGATTGGGCCGGCATCACGACATTCTTATGGCGAATGTATTTGCTCAAGCCGAGGCACTGGCTTTCGGTAAGACACCGGAGGAAGTGAAAGGTGAAGGCACTCCGGACTGGCTAGTCCCGCATCGTGTCTTTGAGGGCAACCGTCCATCGAACACGATTCTCGCTGAGCGACTCACTCCAGAGACTCTCGGCAAGCTCGTCGCGCTTTACGAGCACAGTGTCTTCACGCAGGGCGTGATCTGGAACATTGATTCGTTTGATCAATGGGGCGTCGAATTGGGGAAGGCGTTGGCGCAGCGCATCATTCCCGAACTGGAAAGCAAAACTCCTCCGAAGCTCAAGCACGACAGCTCAACCAACAACCTAATCCGGCGTTACCGGAAATTGAAGGAGGCGAAATGAAAACTCTGGGTTACGACCAACCACTCTACATCGTGCCATTCGACCATCGCGGCTCGTTCGTTACAAAAATGTTTGGTTGGCACGGCGGTCTGACCGCGGCGCAGACCGCTGAAATCGCAGCGGCGAAGCAGGTAATTTATGACGGGTTCGAAACCGCCATTGCTGAAGGTGCGCCGAAAAATAAAGCAGGCATCCTGGTGGACGAACAATTTGGAGCGGCCATTCTGCGCGACGCGAAAACCGATGGTTTTACCACCGCTTGTCCTGCCGAGAAGAGCGGTCAAGATGAGTTTGGTTTTGAATACGGTGATGACTTTGCCAAACACATCGAAGCCATTCAGCCGACTTTTTGCAAGGTGCTCGTGCGTTACAATTCCGAAGGCAACGCGGCATTGAACCGGCGACAGACGGCGCGACTGAAAAAGCTTTCCGATTACTTACATTCCAAAAGCGAAAGCCGGTTCATGTTTGAACTGCTCGTCCCCGCGGAGAAGGCACAGCTCAACCGCATCAAAGGTGACAAGAAAGCCTATGATTTGGAGCTTCGTCCCAAGCTAATGGTTCAGACGATCAAGCAGTTGCAGGACGCGGGCGTTGAGCCCGATGTCTGGAAGATCGAGGGACTCGATCGTCATGGAGATTGCGAAGAGATCGTGTCCGCAGCACATCGCGGCGGGCGGGACAAAGTTGGATGCATCGTTCTTGGACGTGGAGAAGACGATAGGAGAGTGCGCGAGTGGCTGACGACAGCGGCTGGCGTTAAAGGGTTCATCGGCTTCGCCGTCGGCCGAACGGTTTTTTGGGATCCGCTCGTTAACTTTCTTGCCAAAAAAACTTCGGGCGAAGCCGCTGTGGCGGAAATTGCCGGGCGGTACCGGGAGTTCGTCGAAATCTTTGAACACGCACGTCCTTCGTGAAGCACTAAAGTCATCACCCCAACACACAAATCCCGAAATGAAAACAAAATCACCAATGCAACTGGGAATGATCGGACTAGGCCGGATGGGCGCGAACATGGTTCGCCGCCTCATCCGGACGGGACACCGCTGCACTGTCTTCGATGTATTTCCGAAAGCGGTCCAAGACCTGGCCAATGAAGGAGCGATCGGTGCTTCCTCCTTCGCGGACCTGATGAAGAAGCTGGAGAAGCCTCGCGCAGTTTGGCTGATGGTTCCCGCTGCGGTCGTGGACAATACCATTACCGACCTTCTACCTTTTCTCGAAGCCGGCGATACAATCATCGACGGAGGAAACTCCTATTACGTCGACGACATCCGGCGAGCAAAGGAACTCGCCACGACGGCTATTCACTACGTTGATGTCGGAACCAGCGGCGGCATTTGGGGTCTTGAACGCGGTTACTGCATGATGATCGGCGGCGAGACAGACGTGGTCCAACGCATGGATCCTATTTTTGCCACACTGGCGCCCGGAATTGGCGACATCGCGCGCACGCCTGGCCGCGAGAAACTCGGCAGTACCGCAGAACAAGGTTACCTGCATTGCGGTCCGAACGGCGCTGGGCACTTCGTCAAAATGGTTCACAACAGCATTGAATACGGCATCATGGCCGCTTACGCCGAAGGTTTCGGTGTTTTGAAGGCCGCCTGCGCTGGGAAACAGCAAGGCGAAACTGACGCCGAGACCACTCCGTTGCGCGATCCCGAATATTATCAATACGAGTTTGACCTAACCGATATCTCTGAAGTTTGGCGGCGCGGCAGCGTGATCACGTCCTGGCTCCTGGATCTGACAGCGAATGCATTGGCCGCGGATCCGAAGCTCTCGCAATTCGCGGGCCGGGTCTCCGATTCCGGCGAAGGCCGCTGGACAATCAAGGCGGCGATTGACGAAGACGTGCCTGTGCCAGTGCTGACAACGGCACTTTATGAGAGGTTCACGTCGCGTGGGGCAGCAGGTTTCCAGGACAAATTGCTCTCTGCGATGCGCTTCGGTTTCGGCGGTCATCTGGAAAAACCCGTAGCTAAAATGTCGTGAACGTTAACCATTCCGACGCTCTTGTCTTTTTCGGAGCCACGGGCGACTTGGCTTATAAAAAGATTTTTCCGGCACTTCAAGCGATGCTTAAGCGCGGCAACCTTGATGTGCCAGTCATCGGCATCGCCAAGTCACGCTGGAACCCCGATCAGTTCAAGGCGCGAGCCAAAGATAGTCTCGAGAGACACGGCGGAGTTGACCTCGCGGCATTCGAGAAACTGGGCGGTTTGCTGCGCTACGTGGACGGCGATTACAACGACCCCGCCACTTTCCAAGCCATCCGCCAGACACTCGGTTCCGCGCGGCAACCGGCGTTCTATCTTGCGATTCCGCCAGCGCTCTTTGGCACCGTCGTGGAGCAACTCGGAAAGTCCGGCTGCGTCACAAGGGGAGCGCGCGTCATTGTGGAGAAGCCGTTCGGGACGGACCTCGTCAGCGCACAACGGCTCAACCGTATTTTGCTCGGCTCGTTCGACGAAAAGAGAATTTTCCGCATCGACCATTATCTGGGAAAAAAGCCCGTGCATAACATGCTGTTTTTTCGCTTCGCTAATGCGCTGCTGGAACCGTTCTGGAACCGGCACAATGTGGAAAGCGTGCAGATCACCATGGCGGAAGACTTCGACGTGCAAGGTCGTGGCGCCTGTTATGATCAGACGGGAGCCGTCCGCGACGTGATGCAAAATCATCTGTTTCAGGTTTTGGCCAACCTGACGATGGAGCCGCCGGTCCGGATCGACAGCGAATCCATTCGTGATGAAAAAGTCAAAGTGTTGAAAGCAATCCCGCCGTTAGAGACAAAGAATCTCGTCCGTGGACAATTTCGTGGCTACCGAAACGAGCCGGGAGTTGCAGCCGACTCCACGACGGAGACCTTCGCGGCGTTGAGGCTGGAGATCAATTCATGGCGTTGGCGCGGAGTTCCCATCTACCTCCGGGCCGGGAAGTGTCTGCCCGTGACCTGTACAGAAATCATTGTCCGACTGCGTCAGCCCCCAACCATGTATGAGGGTTTTGATCTAAGAATGAATCACTGCCGGTTGCGAATCAGTCCGAACGTCGCATTTGCCATCTGCATGAACAGCGTAGCTGTGCATGATGAAACACTGAACCAGCCCGTGGAAATAGCCTGGGGACACTCCCCGAGCGCAGAAGAGATGGATGCTTATGAGCGGGTGCTTGCAGATGCGATGGCGGGGGATGCCACACTATTTGCTCGTGAGGACTATGTGGAAGAAGCCTGGCGGATCGTTGATCCGGTGTTGAAGGCCGGAACACGAGTCTTTGAATATGAGCCGCGCACCTGGGGGCCAACTGAGGTCGAAAGGGTCACTCCGGTTGCAGGCTGGGAGAACCCCGTTTTAAACGGTCACGAAACCAACTCAAAAAAAGTTATCGCGTAGGGAAGCGGCAGGTCACGACTCCGACCGGCCTGCCATTAGTTCGTCGATTTCCGCGCGCAAAGTTTGGTATCCGAAAATCAACTCTAACCGACCGGTTGATTTTCCGGGGAGCGCACTCGCCCGCGCCGCAATTCCTTGCCTTCCCAAACAGGAAACCGTGAATTAACACCAACGGATTAGAATGAGGCTTAAACAAAAATGCTGTGTGAGCCGCGTGCCATCCTTCTATCTCGAACGAGGGAATACGGATCACCTCGCTAGTGGTACTCAAAAATCCTCCGTACGCGAGATACAGCACTTGCCGATCGCCGATATCTTCGGAGATGAAAATGAAGACATCTGCGGGCGCCTCCGAGGAGATCCGTTCTTACACGCAACTTCAACAACAGATCCACGATGCTTTGCGCGTGCAGCATCCAGAATGGGTCGAGCCTAATGGCGATTGTCCTACCTGCGAATCGTACGAATCGCGCCTCGCAGAACTGCTTCGTCTTTCTTCGTCGAGCGAACATCGCTCGGCTGCGTAATCAACCTACCAACCAACAACACAAATTATGAATACGAATGTCAAAAAACTTGACGGCAAAGTTGCCGTGGTAACGGGCGCGTCGAAGGGAATCGGTGCAGCCATCGCCAAGCAATTCGCTGCCGAAGGCGCAGCCGTGGTCGTCAATTATGCCTCCTCAAAACAGGGTGCAGACCGGGTCGTGGACGAAATTGCAAAACGCGGCGGAAAGGCGATCGCCGTCCAGGCCAACGTCGCGAAGAAGGCAGAGATCGAACAGCTCTTTGCCGAGACGAAAAAGGCGTTCGGTCGGCTCGATATCCTGGTCAACAACGCCGGAGTTTATGAATTCTCGCCGCTCGAAGAGATCACGGAGGAACATTTCCATAAACATTTTAACGTGAATGTCCTCGGGCTGCTCCTCACATCCCAGGCCGCGCTGAAGCTCTTCGGTCCGGAAGGCGGAAGCATCATCAATATCAGCTCGGGCGCCAGCACGGTGACTCCAGCCAATACGGCGGTTTACACTGCCACAAAAGGCGCGGTCGATGCCGTAACAAGAACGCTGGCCAAGGAACTCGGACCGCGTAACATCCGCGTCAACGCCATCAATCCCGGTATGGTGATAACGGAGGGGGTACAGGCAGGCGGATTCGACAAGAGCGATTTCCGGAAACAATTAGAATCGCAGACCCCCCTGGGCCGCATCGGTCAGACCGAGGACATCGCGCCGGCTGCTGTCTTTCTCGCCTCTTCGGATTCCTCTTGGATCTCCGGCGAAGCGCTGTTGATCGCGGGCGGCCTTCGTTGATGGAGACGTCATGATCGAAAACAAAGTTGCGTTAATCACAGGTGTTTCTTCCGGCATCGGCCGAGAGACAGCTGAACTGCTGGCCGAACGTGGAGTACGCGTGTTTGGAACGGTGAGGGATCTTGGTCGCGCCGATCCCATCGCCAAGGTCGAGCTAGTTCTCATGGATGTAACCGACGACAAAAGCGTGAAGGACGCGGCGGAGTCGGTATTGGAAAACGCTGGCAGGATCGACATCCTAATCAACAACGCCGGCTATTCGATCGCAGGCGGATTGGAAGAGACGAGCATCGAGGAAGCGCGTCATTTATTCGACACGAACTTTTTCGGAGTGCTGCGTGTGACGCAGGCTTTTCTGCCATCGATGCGCCGCCATGGCTACGGCCGCATTGTTAACATCAGCTCGATGCTCGGGGTTCTTCCCGGACCCTACCGTGGCATGTATGTCGCGAGCAAACATGCGCTGGAGGGTTACACCAAAACATTGGATCACGAAGTTAGAACGTTCGGCATTCGCGCAGCGCTGGTTGAGCCCGTCTATACAAAGACCAAAATCACCGCGAACGAAAAAACCGTGCAAACACCTATTCCAGCGTACGCGGACCAAAAGCAGCGAATCACGGAAATCATTGAGAAAGAAATCGCAAAAGGGGACGATCCTCACGCCGTCGCCGAAGTCGTTTATGAGGCCGTGACCGCTAAGTCACCGCGTTTGCATTACCCGGTGGGCGAAGGCATGATGTTGAGTTGGCTGAACCGCTTCGTTCCACCGCGGATCTTCGACAGTGTCTTTCGCAAACGGTTTCAACTCGACGAAGCTGCGCAGGCTGAAATGGCAAAGCTTTGACCAACGGGAACAATGAATAAACGTGATGCACCTCAAATGGAGGGACGCTTAAAACAAGCCGTGGAGATTCCGACTGATTTAAGCGAGAAAGCGCGCGCCGAGGGTTTCCTTTGAGCTCGTTCCGACAAGATGACTGAAATTAGCTTGAAACTACGCTCGATTTTTGATAATTCCGTTTCCGGGCAGAAGGCCAATCGATGCCTCTGACGCCTCTTTAAGTTTAACGCGTTGATGGAGGATCGGGCGGTAAACGCATGAAGCACTTCTTTTTTGCCGGCGTCGGTCTCTCGCTCATTTTTTTGGCGGGAAGCGGGTGCAAGAAAGCATCAGTAACGCAGCAACCTGCGCTACCGGTGAATGTCGTTACCGCGATTGAGAAAGAGGTAAACGAATGGGATGAATTCACCGGCCGATTGGAGGCAGTCGAGTTCGTCGAGATCCGACCGCGCGTGTCCGGTTATATTACGGAGATTCGCTTCAACGCTGGTGCGATCGTGAAGAAGGGGGATTTGCTTTACGTGATCGATCCGCGCCCTTATCAAGCGGATTTCGATCGTGCCGCCGCTGAAGTCGAGCGAATGGATGCGCAACTCAAGCTTGCCCAGATTGAGCTAAACCGGGCAAAGGAGCTGCGGGACAAAAACACAATCTCGGCGAGTGAATTCGACCAGAAAGCTGCCACCTATCAGGGTTCGGCCGCCGCCAAGAGTTCGGCCGAAGCGGCTAAGAATTCCGCCGCGCTGAATCTTGAGTTCACGCAAATCAAATCACCAATCGACGGCCGCGTCAGCGACGCGCGGATCACACTCGGTAATCTGGTCCAGCCAGGCGCGGGCCCGGAGAGCGTACTTACCACGGTGATCTCGGTCGATCCGATTTATGCAAAGGTCGATGCGGACGAGAATGCAGTCTTAAAATATGTAAAGCTCAGCGAGGAAGGGAAACGCGTGAGCGCGCGCACGGCGAAGATCCCGGCTTTCGTCGAGCTCGGTAACGAGAAGGACTTTCCACACGAAGGCTACATCGATTTCGTCGATAATCGGCTTGATCCTGGAACAGGAACGATTCGCGCGCGCGTGGTTCTAAAAAACTGGAACCCTAACTTCATCACGCCTGGTTTCTTTGCTCGCGTGCGCGTTGCCGGCGCGACGCCGTATCGAGCTGCTCTTATCGACGACAAAGTAATCAGTTCACAGCAGGGTTTGAAATACGCCTTCGTCGTGAAACCCGATAATACGGTTGAGCGCCGGACCCTTGAAACCGGCCCCCTTTTCGAAGGAAAACGGATCGTGAAGCGCGGGCTTAAAGACGGCGAGAAAGTTGTCTCCACGCGTCTGCAACTGCTGCAAGCCGGTATGAGCGTCACGCCTGTACCCGAGCCAACGTCTGCCAGCGGGCCGGACACGAAGGCGATCGTCACTCAAACGAAAAGCGCAAAATGACCGCGGCTCCAGCGCGACGGCAATCGCCATGAACTTTCCGCACTTTTTCATCGACCGGCCGATCTTTGCCGGCGTGATTAGTATTGTCATCACACTCGTTGGGGTCATTGCGCTTTTGACGCTTCCGATCGCGCAATATCCCGAAATCGCGCCGCCGACTATTCAGGTGACGACCAACTATCCCGGAGCAAACGCAAAGGTTGTGTCGGAAACGGTGGCGACGCCAATCGAGCAGCAGGTCAATGGCGTCGAGAACATGCTCTACATGTCCTCGCAGAGCACAAGCGACGGCAACATGACATTGAGCATCACGTTCAAGCTCGGCACGAATCTCGATACGGCACAGGTGCTGGTGCAGAATCGTGTCGCGATCGCAATCCCGGTACTTCCGCCCGACGTGCAGCGCATCGGCGTGACGACGAAAAAGCAGTCGCCGGACATCACCATGGTCGTACACCTCGTCTCGCCGGACGGCTCGCTCGATTCGCTTTTCACCAGCAATTATGCGCTGCTCCAGATCCGCGATGAACTCGCGCGCGTCGATGGCGTGGGCGATATCAATGTCTTCGGCGCGCGCGAATATTCGATGCGTCTCTGGCTTGATCCTAACAAGCTTTCGTCGCGTGGCCTGACCGCCCAGGACGTCGTGACAGCGATCCAGGAGCAGAATGTGCAAGTCGCAGCGGGAATCATCGGCGCACCGCCAGTCCCTAAAGGCGCAACCGCATTTCAGTACACTGTTAGTACGCAAGGCCGACTCACGGACGAAAAGGAGTTCGGCGACATTATCGTTAAGACTGGTACCAACGGACAAGTCACCCGCGTCCGCGATATCGCGCGAGTTGAGCTTGCCGCGCGCGACTATACGGTGAACAGCCAACTCGGCGGGAAACCGGCGACCGCAATCGCCATTTTCCAACTCCCAGGCTCAAACGCTCTCGCGACTTCCGATGCGGTGCGGAAAAAAATGGCTGAACTCAAGCAGCGTTTCCCAACCGGACTCGACTACACGATTGTTTACGATCCAACGGTCTCTGTCCGCGAATCGATCCATGAAGTGCAGAAGACGCTCTTCGAAGCGATTGCGCTTGTCGTTCTCGTCGTCCTGATTTTTCTCCAAACCTGGCGCGCGGCGATCATTCCACTCATCGCGATTCCAGTTTCGTTGATCGGCACGTTCGCCGCGATGAGAGCCTTCGGATTCTCGATCAACAACCTCTCTCTTTTCGGCATCGTCCTTGCGATTGGCATCGTGGTCGATGACGCCATCGTGGTGGTGGAAGCCATCGAACACCACATCGAAAGCGGACTGAGCCCGCGCGATGCGGCGCGCAAAGCCATGACCGAAGTCGGCGGGGCACTAGTCGCGATTGCGCTCGTGCTTTGCTCGGTCTTTATCCCGACCGCGTTCATCAGCGGTATCACCGGCACATTTTTTCGGCAATTCGCTCTTACCATTGCCGTCTCGACCGCCATCTCGGCGCTTAATTCGTTGACACTTTCGCCAGCGCTCGCTGCACTCCTTCTCCGACCGCGGGGCGCGGAAAAGGATTCGTTTCAGCGCGTGCTCGACGGCCTGTTGGGATGGCTCTTCAAAGGATTTAACAGAACGTTTGCGTGGAGCTCGAACGCCTACGGCAACTCCATCGCGCGTCTCGTCCGACTGGCCGTCATTGTTCTGCTCACCTACGGCGGTTTACTCGGCCTGACAGGTCTCGGTTTCAAAGGTGTGCCCGGCGGTTTTCTCCCAACACAAGATCGCGGCTATGCTGTTGTGTTCGCGCAATTACCCGATGCGGCTTCGCTCGATCGGACCCAGGCGGTCGTGGACAAGATTTCGAAGATCGCGCATGAAACGCCCGGCATACTCAACACGGTCGAATTCGCAGGATTCAATCTCTTCGGCGGCAATCAGCCTAACACTGCCGCAGTGTTTCTGCCTTTTAAGGAAGCCTTTCCGCCACCGCCAGTGGCCGGCATTGGCAACGCCGGTGGCTATAAGCTTTTTATTCAAGATCGCGGCAACGCCGGCCTCGATGAACTACAAACGCAAGCTTTCGCTATGATGACAAAAGCGAATCAAACTCCCGGCTTGACGAATAACCTGACGACTTTTCGCGCCAACGTGCCGCAGCTTTGGCTCGAAGTCGATCGCGTCAAAGCGAAAAGCATGAATGTGCCGCTCAGTAACATCTTCGGGACGCTCCAGACTTATCTTGGATCGACATATGTAAATGATCTAACGCTCTTCGGCCGTACCTACCGGGTGACAGCGCAAGCCGATTCGCAATTCCGCCTGAGTCCCGATGACATCCGCTTACTTAAGACGCGCAATGCTTCAGGCGGGATTGTTCCGCTCGGTTCGGTGGCGACCGTGCAGGAAGTAAGCGGCGCTGACAAGATCACGCGCTACAATATGTTTACTGCGGCCGACCTTAGTGGTCAGCCAGCGCCGGGCGCGAGCACCGGCCAAGCCCTCACCGCCGTCGAACGCCTCGCCAAAGAAATTCTGCCCAGCAGCTTCACCACGGAATGGACGGAGATAGCGCTGCAACAAAAGCTCGCTGGAAACAGTGCGATTTACATTTTCCCGCTCTGTGTCCTGTTTGTCTTCTTACTCCTGTCGGCGCTTTACGAAAGCTGGTTATTGCCGCTCGCGATCATCCTCATCGTGCCGATGTGTCTGTTCAGCTCGATCTACGGTGTTTGGCTGCGCTCGATGGAAAACAACATCTTCACCCAGATCGGCTTTGTCGTGCTGGTCGGCTTGGCGTGTAAGAACGCCATCCTCATTGTCGAGTTCGCCAAGCAAATCCAGGATCGTGATCAAAAGGACCGTTTCGCCGCGGCAGTTGAAGCCGGCCGTCTACGATTGCGACCGATCCTTATGACTTCCTTTGCTTTCATTTTCGGCGTCCTTCCACTAGTTCTCAGCACCGGCGCCGGCGCGGAAATGCGCCAGGCGCTGGGCACCGCTGTCTTCTTCGGCATGCTCGGAGTAACCGGGTTCGGTCTTTTTCTTACGCCCGTGTTCTACGTCGTGATCATGTGGTTCAAGGAGCGCCGCGCCGAAACTCCACGACCTTCGGCGGAGCCGTCGCCGCCGCTGTTAGTGGAGGAATCGGCACATACCTAAAACCGTGCGAATTTTACGAGGAAACTAAACATCGAGGAAAAACAATAATGAAAAGAAATAGTTCGACAAAAAATTCAGAGCTTCTGCAACGACGCGAAGCTCCACTGGCAATACCGACCGATCTCACACGTTCGGCCACCAGGGACATCGCAGGGGCCATGAACGCCATCCTGGCTGACGTGTTCGCGCTCTACCTGAAAACCAAAAATTTCCACTGGCACATGAGTGGTCCGCACTTCCGCGATTACCACCTGCTTCTCGACGAACACGCCGACCAGCTCTTCGCCATGACCGATCCAATCGCAGAACGAATTCGAAAGATCGGCGGGCTTACGCTGAGATCGATCGGCCACATTTCTCGCACCCAGCGTGTTCTCGATAATGACGCGGAGTACGTCGACCCATCGGACATGATCGCTGAGTTGGCTGAAGACAACAAAACGCTGGCCGCACGTCTGCGCGAGGCACACAACGTCTGTGACGAGCATCGTGACGTTGCCGCAGCGAGTCTGATCGAGGTTTGGATCGATGAAACCGAGCGCCGCACCTGGTTTCTATCGGAGATAAAGCGCGGTCGGCAGTGAGCCATTAACAAGAAAGGAGAACTACAATGCCATACGTAACCGTAGGGAAAGAAAACGGAGCGAATATCGACATCTATTATAAAGACTGGGGCAAGGGACAGCCCATCGTCTTCAGCCATGGTTGGCCGCTGTCGGCCGATGACTGGGACACGCAGATGCTCTTCTTCCTCAAACACGGCTATCGCGTCATCGCCCATGACCGACGAGGCCACGGCCGGTCCACCCAGACGAGCGACGGCCATGACATGGATCACTATGCCGACGACCTTGCGGCTTTGACCGCACATCTTGATCTGAAGGATGCCGTGCACGTCGGTCATTCCACCGGTGGCGGCGAGGTAGCGCATTATCTGGGACGGCATGGCGAAAGCCGGGTGGCGAAGGCTGCGCTGATCAGCGCGGTGCCGCCGCTGATGGTGAAGACGGCGGCCAATCCCGGCGGCCTTCCTAAAGAAGTGTTTGACGGATTGCAGGCGCAGCTCGCGGCCAATCGCTCGAAATTCTATCGCGACCTGCCGGAGGGGCCATTCTACGGCTTCAATCGGCCGGACGCGAAAGCCTCGGAGGCGATCATCCAAAACTGGTGGCGCCAGGCCATGATGGGCGGCGCGAAGGCGCATTACGATGGCATCGTTGCTTTCTCACAGACCGATTTCACCGAAGACCTGAAGAAGATCACGGTGCCTGTACTGGTCATGCATGGCGACGACGATCAGATCGTTCCCTACGCCGACGCCGGGCCATTGTCGGCCAAGCTGCTAAAGAACGGGACGCTGA
>WNFW01006002.1_pt1 | contig 14626 bp, 11 predicted proteins | sample 5400131 | NCBI WGS metagenome assembly WNFW01 (sample SAMN13153362, study PRJNA577476) | soil metagenome | isolation source: 20 cm soil or saprolite under grassland replicate 1 | place: USA:California | collected 2016-06-15 | reverse complement strand
TCTCGCGCGCGCGATCGCTGAACTGTGGCTGAGCCGATTGAACCAACACCACGTGCGGGCGCACGCGAATGAACTGCCGCCTGCATTTCGCGGAATCATTGATAAGGCGACGTATCGCCGCTCGGTTGATTACACGCTGGCCAAGAGTCACTTTGCAGACATCACCGGCGTGTTCGATGTCGTGGTGCTCATCGCAGTGCTTTTCAGCGGCGTGTTGCCATGGGCATTTGGAAGGTTCACCGTGACCTTCGCCACATCGATCTGGGCGATGGCTGGTTTCCTCTTCTTTATAGGCATCGGGTTGAGCATTCTCGCATTGCCGTTCGCCTGGTACGCGCAATTCAAACTGGAAGAGCGATTCGGTTTCAACACCACGACGATGAAGACGTGGGTGCTCGATCGTGTAAAAGGATTTCTGCTCGCGGTACTGCTCGGGTATCCACTGCTGGCACTGGTATTGAAACTGATCGAGTGGACCGGCGCGAGCTGGTGGCTCTGGGCCGCGGCGGTTGTCATCGCGTTTCAATTGCTGCTACTACTCATCGCCCCGGCGATCATCATGCCGCTTTTCAACAAATTCACGCCCCTATCGGAAGGAGCATTGCGCCAGCGCCTTTTCGCACTGGCGCAGCGCACCGGTTTTCCCACGCGCAGCATCGACGTGATGGACGGCAGCAAACGATCGCGCCACTCCAATGCGTTCTTCACAGGGTTCGGACGTTTTCGAAAAATCGTCCTCTTCGACACACTCATCGCGCAGCTCAGCGAGCCGGAACTGGAATCCGTGCTCGCGCATGAAATTGGCCATTATAAAAAGCGCCACGTAGTGAAGTTGCTCGGATTTTCCATCGCTGGCGTGTTTGTGGCGTTTGCCGCGATCGCGTCGCTGGCGCGTCAGGAATGGTTCTATCGCGCGTTTGGTTTCGAGCATCAGGGAGGCTTTGCCGCCGGGAATGTGGTCGTTGCGATGCTGCTGTTTGGGCTGCTGGCAGGGACGATAAGCTTCTGGCTTTCGCCGTTCATTCACATCTTGTCGCGCCGTTTTGAATACGAGGCGGATGCATTCGCGCGTGCAACAATGAGAGAGGCGCAGTCGCTCATTCAAGCGCTACGCAAATTGAGCGAAAAAAATCTGAGCAATCTCAACCCGCATCCGCTTTACAGCTGCTTTTATTATTCGCATCCGACCCTACTCGAACGGGAACGCGCGCTGCGAATAGCGGTTTAGCCAGCATCGGCGCTTGACACAAACGCCGCTACAACGTGCGCTGTTCTAACATGTCGAGAATCATCGTTGTTGGCGCGGGCATTAATGGAGTTACCGCGGCGATCGAATTAAAGAAACGCGGTCACAATGTGGTGCTGGTGGATCCCGGGCCGCTGCCGCATCCACTTGCAGCGTCAACGGACATTAGCAAAGCAGTTCGCGCGGCCTACGGCGCAGACGAGGACTACACCGATCTAGCTACACGCTCGATCGAACTATGGCGCAAATGGAATCAAGAATTCGGCACGCAGTTTTATCACGAGGTGGGCGTAATGTTCGTGCGCCGACGGGAACTGAAGCCGGGCGATTTCGAACATGAAAGCTTCAAAACATTAAAACGCCGCGGACATAAGGTCGAACGCATGAACTCGGCGCGACTCTGGAAGCGTTTTCCGGCATGGAATCCGGAACTTTATCGAGATGGGGTTCTGGAGCTGGAAGCCGGCTACGCGGAAAGCGGCCGTGTCGTTGCAACGTTAATTGAGCGCGCCAAATCGCTGGACATTGAGCTCCGTGAGGGCGTCAGGTTTTCACAGTTGCATGAGGAAGATTATGGTGTCAGCGAAATCGCACTGGATGGCGGAAAACGGATTGCTGGTGATTTTGTTGTAATGGCGGTGGGTGCGTGGACGCCGTATCTGCTGCCTTTTACAAAAAAACGCGATGGCGTAGTGAAGGTCGCAAATCACGGTCACGGGCGGGAGATGTCACCGGAATCTCCGGAGCGCGCTGTTACTCCCGAAGACGAAAAGAATTTGCGCGAGTTTCTATCATCCACGTTCCCGGCGCTGTTCAATGCGCCGATTGTTTACTCGCGCGTCTGCATGTATTGCGATACGCACGATGGGCATTTTTGGATCGCGCGCGATCCGGAGCGCCAAGGATTAATAATTGCTGCGGGCGATTGTGGGCATGGGTTTAAGTTCGCCCCGGTGCTTGGCGAAATCATCGCTGACGCTGTCGAGGAAAAACCGAATCCGATTCTGCAAAAGTTCCGCTGGCGACCGGAAGTGCGCGCGGGCAGCGGAACGGATGTAGCACGGCTTAATCCACAAACGCCCAACGCTCAACGCCGAACATCCAACGTCGAAATCAAAAGCGGTTAGGAAATCGCCTTTCCTTGGGAGGCTGTCTCTCTCTTTGGCTGGCGTTTAATTAGAGTGATCTGCTTAATCCGCGCCGAGTCGGATGGACTCCAAGTCGCAACTTCGGGATCGTCTTTGAAAGCATTGTGGACGAGACGCCGCTCATAAGAATTCATAGGTTCAAGCTGAAGGGCACGGCCCGTGATGCGCACTCGGTCAGCCAATTCACGTACACGTTGCACAATGCGATCCTCGCGCATGGACCGATAGTGTTCGCAATCAACGATGACTTTTTCAGCGTCTTTGTCTTTCGCTTGCAATAGCCGGTTAAGCAAAAACTGGATGGCTTCGAGCGTCTCGCCGTTGCGTCCGATGAGGCGCCGGCTTTCCTCGGTGTAAATCTGCAGCGTCGCGTTGCCGCCTTCGTTCGTGGTCTCCTCGATTTGCACAACAAAGCCGAGATAACCGAGCATGGTGTCGAGCAGATCTTTCGGAGTCATCATCGTTTTCGTTTTGCGGCGGGCGCAACTTTTTCGAGCGTTGGCATGGGTTGTCGTCTGTTCTGATAAAATTGCAAGATGCTGAAAAGGTTTTGTGCAGTGTAATATAATGCCAGAGCTGCGGCAAAATTGTAACAGATAAATAGAAAGATCAGCGGCATGAACATCGCGATGCGCCGCTGCGTGGGATCGCCTGTCTTTGGCGTCATCGCCATGAGCCAAATCTGCGTCGCAGCCATGCACAGCGGAATGATATTAATCGGCCAACCGAGCAAGGGCAGATGCGCTACGGTGTCCGGCTGAGAAAGGTCTTTTACCCAAAGAAACTTTGCATTTCGCAATTCCACAGCCTGGCCAAGCATTTTGAAAAGACCGAAGAAGATCGGAATTTGAATCATCATGGGCAAACAGCCGCCGACCGGATTAATGCCGTATTGCTTGTAGAGTTTCATCACCTCCTGGTTCATCCGAGTTGGATCATCTTTGTATTTATCGCGCAGCTCCTGGATTTTTGGCGATAGCGCAGCCATCTGACGCATGGAGCGGTTGGCTTTATTTTGAATTGGCCAAAGCGTGAGTTTGATGATCGTGGTGAGGGCTAAAATCGCCAGACCATAGTCGTGCAGCCAACTGTGCAGGAGGTTCATGAAATTGAGCAGCAACTGGCAGACTATCTTGAACATCCCGAAGTCCATGACCTCGGCTTCATTGTGCGGAAGCTGCGCAAGCCGATGATAAAGTTTCGGACCAGCGTAGATTTCAAAACGCGCGCTGTATGTTTTGCCGGGCTCCAATTGAAATCCCGGCATCCCAAGTGCGCCCTCGATGGCCAGCAGCTTTTGGTCCGGCGAGTATTCGATATCGAAACGCCGGCCCCAAACGGCCGTTGCCTTGGCAGTGAGCGGCGCCATTAGCGTAGTAAAAAACTGATTGCTCACCGCAACCCATTCCGCGCCAGCGATGCTCTCCTGATAGTATGGGCGAGCAGGGCGCTGTCCCAGACCGAGAAAACCACCACTGCTTCCGAACCAACCGACGTCAATTCCCTTCGCTCTTCCGTCGATGCACCAAACCAGACGCGTGTACGAAGGATAATCCCTCGGATGAATCGGGGCCGCGGAACCGAGCGCTACAAAATAACCACCGCTTTGGTATGGCTTGTTTCCACGGTTTTCGAGATCAACATCCATTTCGATCACGTAGTTGTCTTTGTTCTCGGGAGATTTTTCGAAGAAGAACCTTTTCCGGATAACGACTTGTTCGGCAGTCGTGTGCTCAAATTGCACAGCGGAATCCGATTCCGTAGATGCAGTAAACTCGGCGAGCGCCGACGTGGGTGGTTGCTCGATAATAGCGCCGATTGGCGGACTCTGCGCTGAATTCAAGACGACTGGTTGTCCTTTCTCAGCTACTTGCCTGAGCAGGACCGCTTCCTTAATTCCACCACCGCGGTTTGTCAGGCGCAGTTCGACGTCTGAATTGCGTAACGTTTCGATCTTCTCCGCAAAGCTCGGAACTGGCTCACGAGTGCTTGGTGCAGCTTCGGCTACGGGAGTCGGCGATGGCGAAGGCGCGAGAATTGCCGGAGTTGGCCTAGGAGAAGTTTGTCCCCGCGCACCACCGACTGGACTGGGTTTCGGGCCCATCTGTTTTGCCAAGTAGATTTCCCACAGGACGAGTCCGATCACGCAAAGGGCAACGACAATCCAGGCAGTTCGATCCATAAATCGTAAATCGCGCTGGCAGCCTATTCAGCGCGCTTCGGCGCGATGGTTATTGCCGATTCGAGAGAGTCGATCCTAGATGTCCGATTTTTGCCGCTAGGTACGGGGTCATACCCACATCCGCCCCACGGTTGACATCGGGCGAGGCGCTTCAAACCGAGCCAGCTTCCATAAAGAATGCCATAGGTCTCGACTGCTTCCAAAAAATATGCCGAACAAGTCGGCATAAATCGGCAGCCGGAATTGGGACCGCACAGCAAACGGAGCAACGGCGAGAGCGTACACTGATAAATGCGAATCAAAAAACGAACCAGTCCGAGCATCAAAGCAGGATAGAAGCGCGCTTCGCGAGACGCAACCATTCATGTTCCAGCGCGCCATAGTTCACGTCCGCGGCATCGCGTCTGGCAACGAGCACAATCCAAAAACCCTCTCGCAATTCGTGCTGGTGCTGGCGCACAATTTCTCGCAGACGGCGCCGAACACGATTGCGAACAACAGCGCCTCCAATGCGACGTGAAGTTACAAAGCCTGCGCGGCAGGGCCCAGAATTCTCGATTGGTACGACGTTGAGCATTAGCAGTTTGCCGCGTCGCGTAAATCCGTCTCGTTTCGCGCGCTCATATTCTGAGGCCCGCGTCAGGCGCCGGTCTTTTGGAAAAGAGAAGGAACCTGCTGGCGCCATGTCGTTTTCGATGGTGCTACCCGATAGGCAGCGCAATTTCGGAAGTGGTGCAAGCGTACAACAGAAGTCTTCTCCCGGAGACGCCCGCGAGAAGACTTCTCAGAGAAAGGACTGCCGAGACTTTACTGGCTGGGTGGTGACTCGGCCGGCGATTCAGTTGTTCCAGCGGGAGATTCAGTGGTTGTAGCCGGACTGCTTACTCCAGTCGCTGCGGGCGGCGGAGTCGTGGGCGTTGGACTTGCCGCCGGTTCGGTTGTCTCGGTCTTTTGCTCGCACGCCGCGAGGAGTGCAGCACTGGCCAGAATGCAGATGTATTTTTTCATAGTGCTAGTTGGAAGCGGCACATTGCTGTAATTGAATAATTGGAGCAAGGCAGTTTTTCGGCGGCATTGCAATTTATTTTTCAGTGCGAGGTGTTTGATGAGCGTTGGTTTAGAACGGAGCCTCGTATTTGAGGCCATGCGCTTCCGCTACTGCGCGACAAGTGAGCCGCCCATCGCGGGTGTTGATGCCGCCGATCAGCGCCGGTTGTTCTTTGCATGCGCCCTCGAGGCCAAAGTCGGCGAGTAATTCCACATAGCGATAGGTTACATTAGTAAGGGCCTGCGTAGCAGTGCGCGCGTACGCTGCAGGCATGTTTGCCACGCAATAATGCGTAACCCGTTCTTCGACGTAAACTGGATCGAGATGTGTCGTTGGTCGCGATGTCTCCGCGCAGCCGCCCTGATCAATGGAGATATCGACCAGGACACTGCCGCGCTTCATCTTCCGCAGCATCGCGCGCGTGATCAGCTTCGGCGCCTTCGCACCAGGCAAGACATTGCCAAGTCCAGGTAGCGCAGACGTTCAAGATCCACGTCGAGTATCGTTACGTCCGCACCGAGACCGGTGGCCATGCGGGCTGCGTTGACGCCCGATGTCCCGCCTCCGACCACAACGACGAGTCCGGGTAAAACTCCCGGCACGCCGCCCAGCAACACTCCGCTACCGCCATTGTATTTGGCCAGAAAATTCGCGCCCATCACCACCGACATGCGACCGGCGATCTCGCTCATCGGTTCGAGCAGCGGTAAACGGTGGTTGACTTGGATCGTCTCATAAGCCACCGCGGTAACCCCCGATTTCAGTAAGGCCTCGGTGAGAGGCTTACTCGCAGCCAGATGCAAATAGGTGAAAAGGATTTGACCCTTGCGCAACAGCGGAAACTCCGCCTCGAGAGGCTCCTTGACTTTCACAATCATATCGGCGCGCGCGAAAACCTCTTTCGCTTGATTCACGATCTCTGCACCGGCTTTGGCGTATTCTTCGTCCGCATAACCGGATCCGATCCCAGCATTCTTTTCCACCAGCACGGAATGACCACGCCGGATGAGCTGATTCGCAGCCGATGGCAGCAGGGCGACGCGTTGCTCCTGTTCCTTAATTTCTTTTGGGACACCAATGACCATAGAAAGAGCGAGAAGTGATTAGTGAGAAGTGAGACGTAGAATCAAGCTAAATCACTTCTCGTCTCGCCTCTCGCTTCTCGCATCAATTCAGTGATGGATCGTCGGGCGCCGCGGCGAGCATCTTGTACCACGGTCCCAAGCTGCGCATGATGTCGAACCAGAGGTTTGGCAGGCGATCAAGCTTTAGCAGTGAAGGATTGGCTTTTTGAAGCAACCAGGCTTTCTGCTTCACCTCGCTTTCAAGCTGACCCGCGCCCCAGCCTGCGTAGCCGACAAACGCACAAATTGTAACCAAGTTTTTCTCGCCAGCCGCGGTACCGGCTTGTTCCAAAGCAACGTTGTGACTGAGTTTAACGCCGTCGCCTTTCTTCCATTCGAACGCCGCAAACATTAGTTGATTTTTTCCAACCGGACCGCCGAGGAACACCGGCACCTTCGCGAGCCCCGCCGGTGGTGTGTCAGTCACCAGATCGGCCACCTGTCTGTCGAGCGGGCGATTGATGATCACGCCCAGGGCACCGTCGTTTGGGTCATGCTCGGAAATGAAAAGCACGGTGCGTCGGAAATTCGGATCGAGCATATTGGGATGAGCGACCAGCAATGAACCGGCAAGGCCGCGCGAGGATGCTTCGTCATCCAAGTTACGCATGTAAAACTAGAAACCGCGACGCACGCTCGTGCAACCCCCTCTCGCTTGCGCTTTTCGCGCTCGCCAAGGCTCCCGTTGTTCCGACTTCATTTATTGATTTTCTTCGATGATCGATTTTTTATTTTTGCCGCGCCGTAACAGCGGTGGAAGCCTGCGAAAATTTTTTTACATAAATTTGTTGCCATTGGCTGGAAGCTCGTTTAGTAGCCTCAAAGTTTTCCACGATTGTTCTGGGGGGAACAGCCGCCCTTCACGCCCATCGGGTGTGGGGGGCGGTAATTTTTTTGGTGACGAAAGTCTGGTTCTTTCTTCTTGCTCTTGCTCGTGCCCTCGCTCTTGCTCGATTAAGGCCCTGAGCAAAGAACGCTTATCACCCAACGTCCAGCGTCTAATGTCGAAGCCAGCAAGATCGCATCTCATCTCCTGGCCGACTGCATTGACCCTCGTGGCGCTGATCATCGCGGCTGTGATTCTGATCATATTCCTGCGCCTGGAGACATGGCCGGCGCGCACGGCGCGGCAAAGCAGCGCCGAACTCGAAAGGCTGGGGAAAGATTTTCGCGCTGCTTTTATCGACATCGCGCACCTGCAGCCGCGCATCACCATCAACAATCGCGTCTACATGGAACAAACCACACCAGTGAGCGAGTTGGTTGTCCTCTCGAGACGCATCGAAGTCGAACACGAACTGCTCCATACGTGGGTGGGCAGCTCGAAGCGCGTGAAACTACATGGCACATTCATCGCCAAAGCCGGCTTCGATCTGCAGCAGACCCTCTCGATCGACATTCGCCCGGACGAAATCATTGTTCAGCTCCCACACGCTCAAATTCTCGGTGTTGAGCAGGAGCAGATGGAAGTCCTCGCGTTCGAAAATGGTTTGTGGAATCGAATTTCGGGGCAGGATCTTCAAAGCGAATTGTCGATCCTGCCTCAGCTAGCCTTAAAAAAAGCAGTAGAAACTGGCTTGCCAGCTGAAGCCGAGCGCACATTGCAGCGACAACTCGACCAACGAATTCATCCACCACAGTCATTACATCTAATCTTCAGGAACGGTGAAAAACGCGAACAGTGAACGAAGCGTGATCCGCGGACAAGTTTAATGATCACAGATCAGTTTTAGTTTTTCGATACGATGTTAAAAAGTCGCTTGTTTCTCGTGAGCGTGCTGGTTTTGCTCCTCGCGCTTTTGGCGATTGGGCTTACGCCATTTGCCGTTTCCAATGGCATTCGCTTGTGGATCTGGTGGGCAGCAAGGCAGGAGGGCTTCATCGCCAGCATCGACAAAATAGATACGCCGTTTCTGCATCCAGTTGTGATTCGGCAACTCCATATAAAAAGCAGGCGTGATGACGCGCTTCGCATCGATCTAACTGCCACGGACGCGAGCGTTGGTCTGAATTTCAAACATCTCCTTCTGCACATGCGCGGCCGCATCATTCGCAATCTTTCGATTCGGGAATTGCGTGTGGAGCTGCACCGCAGCAATCCAAATCTGCGAGCGATAACCCGGCGCGGCTGGGCGACGCTGCAGCGATTGCTGCCAGAAAATCTGAGCATCGCCAACTCAGAGATGCGCGTTGAGAACGGCCCGACATTGATTCTGTTGCGACACGGCATTCTGTCCGCGAGTGAGACCGAGGCTGGCAGGTTTAGCGCTGCCGAGATCATGATTGCGTCGCCGTGGTTGCGCCAAACTTTTTCGCAATTGCGCGGTGCCACTCACTGGGAAGGCAATCGTCTGACGCTCGCCGGTCTCACTTTGAGCCGTGGTCTCGACTTTCAATCCGCCACAGCGGACTTGTCGCGCCTGGGCAAGCAACGTGTGGGGTTGCAGTTCGAGGTTGATGCTTTCGGAGGAAAAATCCGCGGGAATATTTCGCACGAGTGGCGTTCTGAACATTCCAACTGGAAGATCGCGGGGGGCGGCAGCGACATTTCTCTGGCGCAGACTTCGGACGCATTCGGGTTCGCTGATCGCGTTGAGGGCTTGCTTCACGCCGCCAACTTCACTTTTCGTGGAAACCTCGCTGAGCCGGATCGCGTAACTGCCTCGCTCTGGAGTGAATTGACCGGGCCTACCTGGCGCAATCGCACAGCCGAAGCGATCATGCTCGGCGCGGCGGTTTACAACCGCAAGATTCAGCTTCAACAGCTCTATATTCGACAAAAAAGTAACCAGTTCACTTTAAGCGGTGAGGCCGCATTCCCCGCAAACTCGTCCGGCTGGTTGAGCCCGGATTTTCGCGGCAACATTTCTGCATCGATTAATCAGCTTGGCGATTTCGTCGCTCTGTTTGGTGCAAACCCGGATGATTTTGCCGGGGAGCTCACCATCGAGGGAGCAATGGACACTCGCGATCGCAAATTTGGCGGACATCTCGCGGTTGAGGGCGCCTCCCTCACATTCTTCAAGACCGGTATCGACAGTCTGGCAGCAAAGCTGAATCTGAAAGCGGCCGAGTTGGAGATTGAACAGTTGGACATCAAACGCAAGAACGATTCGCTCAGGGGACAAGGCAAAATCGATATGTCGCGCGAGCACAGCTACTCAGGAACGCTCGACGCCCGAGCAGATAATCTACTCGATTATTTTTCCAGCTTTCGCGGATCAAGCGGGAAAAGCGGAAACCCAATTCCGGTAGATGTTCAGGTGACCATCAACTCCAGCAACTGGGATGTGCGCGGCGAGATCCGTGTGCCAGATTCGAGCCCGATCAGTTTCACAGCGAATCTTCCTTTGCACATTGGAACAGACTGGAATGCTTTCCAGTTATCTCCGCTGAATCTTACAATTGATTTCCCGTCAGTGTTTCTGGCAAAGGCGCCTCAGCTTTTTCGTCCCGAAATTTTCCGGGACGGCATTCTAAGCGGAAGTATTTCTCTTTCCGAAACGCTCCAACATCCGCGCATCGTTGGCGACGTGCAGCTTGTGAACGGAAAATTGCCAGGCGACTGGACTTCTTTCAATTTCACCGAAGCGAGCAGCCGAATAGCGTTTCAAGGAAATCGCGCGTCAGTGGAGTTTTTTAACGTCGCCACTAAGGACGTGGATGTTTCACTCCGTGGCGAAATTGATTTTGACGATATTAACGACGTGAAAGTCAGAATGAGCGGAGCAACACCGATATTCGATCTTACGTCGCACCAGATCGATTGTGTGAACAAAATCGAAATTGCGCCGGCCGTATTGACGCTCGCGCCTGCGGTCGCGGAACTCGAGTTTCGAGGCGGCCTTTTTCAATCCGGCTGGACGGTCAGCCTGCACGAAGGCGCCGATCCGCAGTTCCTCGGGATTTCAGACCCGAACAGCGGTAGCCGCAGATTTCCGCTGTGCCTGCGTGCAAGCCCGGAGGAAAAGCCACTACTGCTCGGTGCTCCGCCGTGGTCTGGAACAGGTAGCGACACGACGCGGCCGAAACGAAAAGACAAGCGGCGATAGCAGCTTGAGAATCAGCGTACCAGCCAGCGCGAAAGCTTTTCTTCCAGGTCCGGGGTAAGATTCACGCGAAAATCCGCACCCGCATCCAAGCGCAACGAATTGCCGTTTGCCCGGTCAAACAACAATTGAACCGGCCGCCGGCCGGGTGAGCTGACCAGAATCTCGCGCACTGCGCGGAGGTCCTCGCTCGTCGTAGCGGCAGAAAACTGGAGGAGCACCGCCGGTTCTTGGCGTGCATCTGTCGATTCTTTGTTCGCCCCATTGGTTTTTCCGGGCGCAAGCAATCTGATTTCCAGAGCGGTGGCGCGAAGAGCGTCGTCGCGTCTATCCAGCGTCCCTTTTACTTCAACAACGCGTCCCGCGGCGAGCGCATCGGAGACTTTAAGATAAACCTCGTTCCACACTACCACCTCTAGCATCTCCGTCAGGTCTTCGAGCCAAATAACCGCGAACGGTTTGCCCTCTCTCCTGGTAAATTTTTTTTCCACTTCCACGATTGCTCCGGCGATCTTGAAGGGTGCGCGGTCGTCAAGCTCGCCTAACGAGGCAATCGACCGGTAATTTTTCGCTGCAAACAGATCTACGTACGCGTCAACGGGATGTCCGCTGACGTAAAAACCGAGAAGCTCTTTCTCGTACGAAAGCTTTTCATGCTCACTCCACCGGGTAGTAAGCCTCTTTCTCGATGTTGTCGAAGCAGTTGCCTCATCAAACAGCGAAACTTGGCCAGCCAACCGGTCCCGCTGCGCTGCGATCGACGCGCTCACTGCGTCATCAATGCAGCCAAAGAGCTCGGCGCGATCATAGCCAAGAAAATCAAAGGCGCCGGACTTGACGAGACTTTCCAGCATCTTCCGGTTGGCAATGCGCGAGTCCAGCCGCGTGCAGAAATCTTCCAGTGAAAGGAAGTGGCCTCGGTGTTCGCGCTCGCGAATTACGGCTTCCATGGCAGTTTCGCCCACGTGTTTGATCGCGGCGAGGCCATAACGAATAGCTTTGTAGCCGCTGCCTTTGACTGCGACGGTCTTTGATTTTTCCGTACTACCGCGGTCAGCGCCCGCGGCTACAGTTTCGGGCGTGAATTTCAGGCCGCTTTTGTTGATATCGGGTGGCAGAATCGAAATGCCCATGCGTTTGCATTCGCCGACGAAAATTGAAATTTTTTCCGTGTTATTGATTTCGTTGCTCAGCAGACCAGCCATGAATTCCACCGGGTAATGCGCCTTGAGATAGGCCGTCTGATAACTGATCACGCCATACGCGGCGCTGTGGCTCTTGTTGAATCCGTAGCCGGCAAATTTTTCAAGCAAATCGAAAATGGCATTGGCTTTTTTCTCCGGGATCTTGTTCGTGCGCGCGCAGCCTTCGATGAAATTTTCTCTCTCCTTCGCCATCTTCTCCTTGTCTTTCTTGCCCATGGCGCGCCGGAGAAGATCGGCCTGCGCGAGTGAGTAGCCGGCAAGTTTGCTCGCAGCAGCCATTACCTGTTCCTGGTAAATCATCACCCCGTATGTGTCGGCGCAGATCTCTTCGAGCAGCGGGTGAAGATATTTGATCGGCGTGACCCCCTTTTTCGCTTTCACGTATTCGGGGATGAGTTCCATCGGGCCAGGCCGGTAAAGCGCGATCAAGGCAATGATGTCATCGAGCTTCTTCACATCGAACTGCTTCGATAAACCGGTCATCCCGGCGGATTCCATCTGAAAAAGACCAATCGTTTCGCCGCGGTTGTAGAGGGCGAACGCAGCAGGATCATCGAGTGGAATATTCTTCAGTGAAAAGTTTGCCTGCTGTTTGCGAACAAGCGTCAGCGTGTCTTTGATCACGGTCAGCGTTTTCAACCCGAGGAAATCCATTTTCAACAGACCAAGATCGTTCAGCGGTCCCATCGGATACTGGCTGATCACGTCATTGCCTTTAACGTCGTGACAAAGCGGGATGTAATCAGACAAGTCGCGATCCGCGATCACCACACCTGCGGCGTGTACTCCCGCATTGCGCGACAAACCTTCAAGAACTTTGGCGTGATCGAAAAGCTGCCGGGTCGCCGGCTCGGTGGCCACCGCTCGTTTCAGTTCCGGATTTTTTTCCACGGCTGCATCCAGGGTGATGTTCAATTCATTTGGGATCATCTTTGCGATGCGATCGGCATCGCGATAGCTCCAACCCATCACTCGCCCCACGTCGCGCACTACGCTTTTCGCTTTGAGCTTGCCAAAAGTAATGATCTGCGCGACGCGGCGTTCACCGTACTTTTGCCGAACATATTCGAGAACTTCACCGCGACGCGCTTCGCAGAAATCGATATCAATATCCGGCGGAGAAACACGGTCCGGATTCAGGAACCGCTCGAAAATCAATCCGTACTGGAGCGGATCGATGTCGGTGATCCCAAGAACGTAGGCGACTATCGAACCCGCCGCCGAACCACGCCCCGGCCCGACAGGAATGCCTCTCTCCTTTGCAAAATGAATGAAGTCCCAAACAATGAGCAAATAACTGACGAACCCCGTCTTTTCGAGAACGCCCAGCTCATAATCGAGTCGCCGGATCAACTCGGCATCGCTCGCCGCGCGTTCACCGTAGCGCTGCCGCAAGCCGTCATAACAAAGCTCGCGCAAAAAACCTTGGCGCGTTTTTCCCGCCGGGACCGGATATTCCGGATACTTGGAGCGCCCAAATTCAAGGTCCAGGTGACAACGCTCGCCAATTTCAAGCGTGTTCTGAATCGCCTGCGGAAAATCGCGAAACACCTCGCGCATTTCCTCTGGCGATTTGAAATACAACTCCGGGACATAGCGCATGCGGGTTTCGTCCTGCACCATTTTGCCAGTGCCGATGCAAAGCATTACGTCGTGCGCCTGGTGATCGCTTCGGCGCAGAAAATGCACATCGTTTGCTGCAACCAAAGCGACGCCCAGGTCTCGCGCGATCTGCGGTAGCACGCTGTTGCACTTGCGCTGCGCCTCCATTCCGTGGTCATGCAGTTCGATGAAGAAGTTTTCCGAGCCGAGAATGTCCCGATATTCAGCCGCACTCTGTTTTGCCTTTTCGATGTTGTTTGCCTGAATCGCGCTGTTGATTTCCCCCGCAAGACAACCGCTCAGTCCAATCAAACCAGTCGACCGCGCTGCGAGCAGCTCTTTATCGATTCTTGGCGCGTAATGAAAACCATCCAGATGCGCTGTCGTTATCAGCTTGACGAGATTTCGATAGCCGGTCTCGTTTTCGGCCAAAAGAGTGATGTGATACGCTGCATCGCGCCGCGAGGCCGGCCGATCCTTGTGCGATCCAGGGGCAATGTAGGCTTCGCAACCAATGATCGGCTTCACGCCCGCGCATAGTGCTTCCTGGTAAAATTCAATCGCCCCGTACAAATTGCCGTGATCCGTCATCGCAACGGCGGGCATTTTGAATTCAGCCGCCTTTTTCATCAGCTCTTTCATCCGGATACTGCCATCCAGCAGCGAATATTCAGTGTGCAGATGCAGATGAACGAAAGAGTCGCGGGGCATTAGTTTGCAGTATTAAGCTTCAAAAAAATTTGGCAAATTTACCAAGCATGCCATCCCGAACGAAGCGAGGGATCTCGCAAAAATTCGTGGATTACACTAGGCAGCTCCCAGGCTCGGCCGGGCATGACAATGCACCAAATCGTCGATCTTAGCGCCTTTGCTCGGCCGATTCCGCAGCGGACCTGCGCGATCCTGAAGTCCTCGCGCGGTTAAATCGAAACTGGTAGGGCGCGACTCCGAAAGACTTCGCGAGCAGAGCCGCCGAGCGCGTCGACTGTAGAGGCAGCCGTGTCGGCTGCTTTGCACTTAGA
>WNFW01001758.1_pt1 | contig 14638 bp, 12 predicted proteins | sample 5400131 | NCBI WGS metagenome assembly WNFW01 (sample SAMN13153362, study PRJNA577476) | soil metagenome | isolation source: 20 cm soil or saprolite under grassland replicate 1 | place: USA:California | collected 2016-06-15 | reverse complement strand
GTTTGGCGGAATAACCTGGGTGTCTCCAAACACCGCGTTCCTGGTTGACAGACTTTCGCGTGGCGCGAAGCAGCGTGTCTGGATGATCGATCCATCTGCCCTCACCGGCGGAACGCCCAAGCTCGTTTGGGACCGCAGCGCCGAGGATCGATACTCCGAACCGGGTTCGCGGCTGCTGATACAGGATCCGGCGACAAACCGCCTTGTTCCGCTGCGCTCGAGCGACGGCAGGTATCTCTACCTCAAAGGAAACGGTGCGTCGGCTGAAGGCGATCGGCCGTTTATCGATCGCTTCGACCTGACGACGGGAAAGACAGAGAGACTTTGGCAGTCGACCGCTCCATCGTATGAGCAGGTTCTTCAAGTAATCGATCGCGATGCGAATCGCATCATCACTCAGCGCGAGTCGCCGACCGATCCACCGAACATTTTCGTCCGCGATCTCAGGAACAACTCTGAGGTCCAGGTCACCAGGCTCGGCGATCCGGCTCCGTACTTCGCGAATGTGAAGAGCGAGCTCATCACCTACACGCGGAGCGACGGTGTCAAGCTTTCGGCCACGCTCTATCTTCCGCCTGGCTACGACAAGTCGAAGGGCCGGTTGCCCTTTTTCTTTTGGGCGTATCCGCGCGAGTTCCAGTCAGCCGATGCCGCATCACAGCTCGTTGGCTCTCCGTATCAGTTCAAGAGACCAGGCCGGCAGAATTATCTGATGCTGCTGATGCACGGCTACGGCGTCCTCGACGGTCCGACGATGCCGATCGTCGGAGCCAATGGCAAAGAACCGAACGACAGCTACATCGAGCAGCTCGTCGCGAGCGCGCAGGCCGCTGTCGACAAGATTGTCGACATGGGAATCGCCGACCGCGATCGCATTGGAATCGGCGGCCATTCCTATGGCGCCTTCATGACCGTCAACCTTCTCGCACACTCGGACATCTTCCGCACGGGCATAGCGGAGAGTGGCGCCTACAACCGGACGCTCACGCCGTTTGGATTTCAGGCCGAGCCGCGCACCTATTGGGAAGCGCCTGAAGTCTACAACGCGATGTCGCCGTTCAATTACGCGAACAAGATCAACGAGCCCGTACTGCTCATTCATGGCCAGCGCGACGACAACTCGGGCACTTTTCCGATCCAGTCAGAGCGTCTCTTCGCGGCGATCAAGGGCAACGGCGGTAACGTCCGCTACGTCCAGCTTCCGCTCGAGCCGCACGGCTATACGGCGCGCGAAACACAGCGTCACTTGCTCTGGGAGTACATCAACTGGCTGGACAAGTACGTGAAGAACGCTCCCCCGCGGACCACTACCGCGGCGACGGCAACGTCACAAGCACCGAAGTAGCAATCAGAACGCACGCGGCGAAGGTGAGCTCCATCGTTGCAGAACGCTTGATACTCTGCTCCGATCCTTCGCCGCCGAGGGAGGGCCGGATTCGTCGCCAGTTCCAGGCGCCGAGCGTGGCGACCATCAGAACGAAAAGGAGTTTGACCACGAGCGCCCAGCCATAGCTGGTGGTCCAGAGCGCTGAGAGGCGCTTCAAGTGCAGCCACGCAGTCGTCAGCCCAGTGATCGCGACGATGCTCGCTGCCACGAGGGCAAGCGGCGAAAAGGAGTTCACCAGATCGGAAATCAGCTCGGCGCGCTGGATGGCGACGCTGCCGCGTCTTATCACGCCGCGGATACCTATAAGTGTGAGAACGAGCAGCGTGCCAAGCCAGGTGGAAGCGGCGAGGATGTGGACAGCGTTGACTTTGCCCGAAAGTCGACCGGTATAAAGCGGCTGGAGTACGGCGACAACGACGCCGATCGTTGCAAGAGTCCACCCGATGGTGGACGAGGCGCGCACCAGCGCGAATCCGACAAGGCCGAGCGCCAGCATCAGCATCTTCAGCTCGAACGGCCTCAGATTCTTCGGCAGGGATGCGGCAAATGTCTTGTGGTGCGTGATGGCGTCGACGTAGGGTCCGCCGAGATAGGAGACGGCGAGAAGAACGATCCCGAGGAGGCCAAGGATTGCGGCGTTATCGGGGCGGAGGATCGTCCGAGCGTCGTCCGACATTCCGCGCACTCTGCGCACGATGCCGAACCGAAATCCCACAGCGCCGATCGCGAGAAAATAGCCGACGAACTCTACCAGCTGAAAAAATGCTTCTGTCACCGAGAACCCAGGCGGCGGGCCCGGTGGTCTGCCTGGCGGTCCAGCGTTCTGAACCGTCTGGGCCACTTCCTGTAGCAGCACGATCGCTGTTCTCACTGACGTTCTTTCCCGATGATTGACGATTCGTAGTGTGCGAGCAGATCGTCTGGTCCGTTGTAGATCTCGACCGCGCCCTTGAGGGCGTCGTCTTTCCAGCCGCCCGATCGGAAAGCGATTGTGCGCACGTGAGCTTTCGAGGCGGCCTCGATGTCGTAGGGCGTGTCGCCTATCATCACCAGATATTCCGAAGAGACGCCGCTCTGCTCGATTGCGGCGTGAACGATGTCCGGATCCGGCTTGGATCGATCTGCATCGCTGGCTGTCGCCTCTTCCTCCATGAGATCATCTACCTGCGCTGCCTTGAGCAGACCTTTCAGTTCTTCCTCCTTTGCCGATGTTGCGACGACTGCCTTCAGTCCGTCCGACCGAACGCGCAATACCAGATCGCGCGCACCTTTAAGTGGACGCAGATGCGGCAGATATCGCTCACGGAATATTTCTGACCGGCGCTTGACCAGCTTCTTCCCTTCTTCGCTGTCGCGGCTCTTGCCGATGGTTTTCGGCAGCAGCTTGTCGCCGCCCATGCCAATTAGCGGTCGTACAACATCAAACGGCACGTCGTAGCCAGCTTCCGCGAACGTATCCACCCAGGACTGTGCGTGCGCGTCGTTGCTGTCTACGAGCGTGCCGTCGATATCGAAGATTACGCCTTTGATCAAATACCTACTTCAGTTTCTTTTGAATCGATTCCGCTAGGTCTAGATGAGCCTTTATCACCGGCGCAGCCTTCTGGATCAGATTCTTGAGCTCGGCGGTCTGGGTCTGACCCGCCGCTTTAGTTGCCAGGTCAAGGACAGCCTTGTGCGCGTTTACTTCGGCGTCGACATAGGCCTTATCGAAGTCCTTGCCTTTGGCAGTCGAGTTAAGCGTATTCGTTTCGTTTTGCGCCATCGAAGTCACGGGATCGTCTGACGGCGGCGCGGGCGTGACATTCAGCTTCTTGGCGAGAGCCTGGCCCTGTGCGCGCAGCTGGTGGTGGTCGCGCTCCATCCGCTTGGCAAAATCGCGAACGGAGGACGAGGTGCCTTTGGTCGCGGCGATGGCGCCCGCCGAACTGTCAGCGGCGTTCGCTTCATCGAGCAGGGCCACGATGTTGGCGTCGGACCAGTTTCCCCCGCCCGACGGCGTTGTCGACGCAGCCATCCCTGACGTGTCGGCCATGGCCGTGCTCGACGCCGCGCCGGTCGTATCGGTGCCGTAGTTCTCCTTCTTGCTGCACCCCACGAGCGCGAGTGCTGCGATTGCGAGCAATGCCAGCCTGGAGCTCGATCCATTGATCAACATTGGTTCCCTTCCTCCCCGTTACCAAAAAGGTCAGGCAAAAAAGCCGCTCCGATAATCGAGGCGGCGATTGTCGTTTTGTCGGGCATTCAGGCAAAAAGCGTACGCAGTGCCGCCTTTGCCCTAATGCACTCGTGCGCCACCGACCTCGGACGGGGTGCGGATGTGGTTCCGACTCTATATTTCCGGGCGGCAATACATTTTCCTGCGGCAGATTCGCCGGCGTAGAACTCCCACTCCACAGCTTCTCTGTCATGACGCGTTTCCGGTTTCTCGTTGCTGCTGCACTCATACCGACTATTGCGATGGCGCAGGCGTCGGTTTCGGCCGTGGCTCGACGTCCAATCACGTTTCTGGACCGACAATACCAGAGGGACGTCGGCTCACCGACCCCGAGTCCGGACGGGAAGTGGCTGCTTTATACGTTGTCGACGCCCGACTGGAACCAGGCAAAGCGTCAGACCGACTTGTATCTCGTGTCGGTCAAAGAGGGACTTCCCTCGACACGGCAGCTGACGTTCACGAAAGACAAGAATGAGACTTCACCCCGATGGTCGCGCGATGGGAAATTTTTTGTCTTCCTGTCGAACCGTGATGCGCCCGCCACACCATCTCCTTCAGCCAGCGCCTCGAGCGCGACTGGTGCGAATGCGGCGAGCCAGAATCAGATCTACATTATGCGCCCGGATGGCGGCGAGGCGCGCAAGATCACCGACGCAAAAGAAGGCGTCTCCACGCTCGCCTTCAGCAAGGACGGGAAGTGGCTCGCCTACCGTAGCGGAAAGACCGACGAGGAGCAGCTCTACGCGCTGCCGGTGAGCGGCATCGATTCGGCGAAGCCCGTACAGCTCACGCACCAGCAAGCCGGAGTGGGACTCTGGAAGTGGTCGCCGAACAGCCGCCGCATCTATTTCATCACCGCCGACACGCTCGATCGAGACGAGAAACTTCGCGTGGAGAAGAAGTTCAACGTCGCGATCCGGAACATGGCGACGCCGTTGTCCAGTCTCTGGGCGCTCGACGTCGACACAAGAAATGCGACGAGGCTCACTCGCGACACGACCATCAGCGTCACCGCCTTCAATATCTCTGATGACGGACGCTGGGTTGGCTACCATGGGGCGGCGGCGAATCGGTATATGCGGAACATCACCGAGCAGGATCTCTATGCCGATCTGTTCCTTCTCGACACTTCGACGGGGAACATCGAGCGCCTGACAAACAACACCGAAGTGCCGGAGAGCGAGGTCGAATTCTCGCCCGACAGCAAGTGGATCGCATACTCGGCGCCGGACGACATGACGCAGTACAGCATGACCAACCAGCGGGTTTATCTAAGGCGCGTCGATAACCGTGGGGGGATGTTCAGGAAGCTCGGTGACACCTTCGATGGCGACGTCAGCATTGGCTTCTGGTCGAAAGACGGGAAGACGATCTACTTCAACGAGGGGATCAAGGCAACGAACCAGGTGATGGCCCTCGATGTCGAGCGCAACACCATTCGGCAGGTGTCGAATCTCCGCGCTTCACTCAATCTCGATCAGGACGACGACTCGAAGATACTCCTGCTGAATTACGCCGATCCTCGTACTCCGCCCACACTCTTCACGATTCAGTCGGTGGATCAGATTCCAGTTCGCGCGAGCTGGCGTCAGCTCACCGACGCAAATCCTCAGGTGCGCAACTTCGCGCTGGGCGACGAAGAGGAGATCAGCTGGAAATCGACCGACGGCAAAACCGTTGGGGGAATTCTCATCAAGCCGGTTGGCTATCAACCCGGGACCCGGTATCCGCTCATCGTCGCCATTCACGGCGGACCAGCTGCCGCCGACGTCCTCGGCTTCAACGGCGGTTATGGCGCACAGACCTACGCCGGTGCTGGCTACGCGGTCCTGATGCCCAACTATCGCGGCTCGACGAATTACGGCGAGAAGCACAAGACCGATATCGTCGGCAACTATTTTCAGAAGGGCTACGAAGACATCATGACCGGTGTCGACTACCTGATCTCGCAGGGCATCGTCGACAGCACCAAGATGGGCGTACTCGGCTGGAGCGCCGGTGGTCACTGGTCTAACTGGATCCTCACCCACACCAATCGCTTCAAGGCGATCAGCACGGGTGCCGGCACGTCGAACTGGATCTCGATGTACGCCGAGAGCGATGTGCAGAGGAACCGTCAGTATTATCTGGGCAACAAGCTGCCTTATGATGACATCGACGCCTACTGGAACCAGTCGCCACTCAAGTACATCAGGAACGCCAGGACCCCGACGATGATCCACGTCGTCGAAGGAGATCCACGCGTTCCGCGCCCACAGTCCGAGGAACTGTTCATGGCGCTCAAGCGTCTCGGCGTCCCAACCGAGTTTTACGTCTATCCAGGCAACACCCACGGCATTCCGGACCCGCGCAACCAGCTTCTCAAATCTGTGGCCGAGATGGCGTGGATGGATTATTGGGTGAGAGGAAGCGGAAAAAAGTTCGCGTGGCGCGATGTGTTGAAGACGTTGGACCCCGAAGGATCCGTCGCGACGGCGCCGGCCACGTCTAATTGAAGTTCGCCGCGATCTTTCTCGCTGGCATCATCGCCTGCGCTGCAAGTCGCGTTGGTTCTTCCGCTACTCCGCGCTTACAGGTTGTTCGCGCGGACACTACCGCCCTACGGAAGAAGCTCGACTCGATTGCCGACGCCCATCACGGCATCGTCGGGTACAGCGTCATCGATCTCGAGACGGGAGCACGCATCAACCGGCGCGGGGATGAGACGTTCCCTACCGCGAGCCTGATCAAAGTCGCGATTCTGGTGACGGTATATGATCTCGTCGCCAAGGGTCAGCTCTCGCTCGACGATCCGCTGACCGTGCTGAAGATCGATCAGGTGCCGGGGTCAGGAATCATTCAGTTTCTGCACAACGGAACGGTCTTGACGGTTCACGACGCGGCGTGGCTCATGTCGACCATCAGCGACAATACGGCGACCAATCTGCTTCTCGATCGCATCATCATCCGGCGTGTCTGGGCCAAGATGGACTCACTCGGCCTGCAGCACACGCGAGTCCACTCAAAGAGCTTTCTTCGCAACTCGAGTGTCGCGATGGATAGCTCGGTGAAGTACGGCCTTGGCGTCACGACGCCGAACGAGATGGCGCACCTCTTCGAGCTGATGGCGCAGGGGAAAGCAGTCAATCAAGCGTCGGATTCGGCGATGCTGGACATTCTGGAGCACAACACGACCGACTTCATGCTACAGCGCTACGTCGAAGGAGCTCGTGCCGCGCACAAGGATGGCGAGACGGACGCAGTGAGAACCGAGTGCACACTCTGGTACCTTCGCAACCGCGTCATCGCGTGCGTGATGACGAAGGAGAACAAGGATCAGCGCTGGATCATCGACAACGAGCCGCAGCTTACGCTCGCCAACATGGGCCTCGCGATCGTCAACGCGTTCGGAGGCGTGCCGCCAACAACGCCCTCGCAGTAGCTAGACGACCCTATTCCTTCCGCTTGTGCGCGCCGCAAGCGCTCTCACATCCGATGGAGTGAGCAGCGTTTGGTAATGGGCAGAGCGCTCGTCGTAATGAGCAAGTAGTTTGTCCGCTCCGGGCGCGATCACCGCCCGCTCGTAATCGGCACCCGCGAACGCCTTCACCGCGTTGATGTCAATGAATTGGGTAATGGTGACGAATTCGACTTCGTGGTTGGCGGCGTCACGTCGCATTAGATACGCGCCCATGTAACCCTTGATGCGATGAATTCCGGGCAGAATGTCCGCGCGGAGCATGGACTCGTATTTGTCTGCGTTCTCCAGTGCTGTCCAGCCATGCCAGATTCTGCTGATCATATATGTTCCCTCGTGGTTCTTCCGATTCGCTTGCCGCTTCCCGCTTGCCGCTTCCCGCTTTCGACAATTTCGCTACTTCGCTTCCCCAATGCGTAGCTTCCGGGCGAGGAACTCAGCCACCGCGTTGTCGACTCTCACCGAATTGGCGTGGCGCATGAAGTGGTGGGTGTCGTCGGGGATGATGATTTCTTCATAGGGAATGCGAGCTGCGGCGAGGCGCTGGACGAGATCTACCGTCTGTGCGATACGAACGTTTCGATCGTCGTCGCCGTGAATGAGGAGAACCGGCGACTTCCAGCCGCTCACGTAAGCTACCGGTGACGACTTGAACGAGACTTCATTGGCGCGATCGTAATCGGGCGGCTGTTCGAAGCCTTCACGTCTCGTGCGCGGAGCGTCGGTCGTCCAGTCGTGCACGCCGTGGATGTCGACACCAGCTGCGAACAGGTCGGAGTTTCTTGCCAGCGCCAACGCGGTGAGATACCCACCGTAAGAGCCGCCGTAAATTCCGACTCGCGACGGATCGACTTGCGGCAGCGACCGGAGGTAGTCAGCGCCGGCTTTCACATCCAGATACTCCGCCGCTCCTCTTCGTCCAGCGCCGGAAGCATGGTGGAAATCGTGACCGTATCCAATCCCGAGCCGGTAGTTCACCGACAGCACCACGAATCCACGATTGGCCAGCTCCTGATTTTCTGCGTACTCATTCGAGTAGTAATCGGAGTAGTGCCAGCCGAGAAGCATTTGCCGTGGCGGTCCGCCGTGGACGAAAATGACGGCGGGTTTTTTCCCGGGCGCGCCGGCTTTTTCGAAGAGCTGGCCGTGGATGGTCATTCCGTCGCTCGATTTGAAGACGACTTTCCGCGGAACGACAAGGCTGGTCGTGGGAAAATCGGCAGGGATGCGATCGAGACCGATCCACCTGGGCGATCCGCCGTTGATCGGCATCACCCCTGGTACTGGCGGACGCTGCGCGGTCGCGCCGATGAACACGATCGACTGACCGTCGCCGGTGACGAATGGGGTCCACTCGAGGCCGGTGCCGGGTGTCAGCACCTGGGGTGTCGCGCGATCGACCGGAACCCGCACGACGTGGCGACGATCTACATCATTGCTGTCGCTGCCCGCGTTTGCCGCGAATACGAGCCAGCGCCCATCAGGGCTGAGCTGGATGTATTCCGCCATGTAGTTTCCCGGCGTGAGAAGGAGGGGAGCACCACCCTTCTCGCTCACCGAATAAAGGTGTGGCCAGCCATCGACATCGGAGAGAAACGCGATCCGGCGGTTGGCGGCCCAATGCAGGTTCGCCTCTCCGTGTGTCTCGGGGTAGGATCCGCGCGGCGTTTTTGGCGCGTCCCAGAGCAGAGTCGCGGCACCACTCGCTGCGTCGGCGGTCCAGATCGACCACGGGATATCCCGCTGCTTGAGAAGTGAGTCGGGTGCGCCACCCCTTCCGGGCGTGCGCACGAACGCGATTCGCTTTCCATCCGGGGACCAGCGCGGTGAGAAATCCCGCGCGCTCGTCGGTCCCAGCCAAACTACCGGCGTCGAGTCACTCGAGAATATCCCGATCCACGAGTGATCGCCGCGATCGGTGACGAACGCGAGCCGGGAGCCATCGGGCGACCAGGCGAGATCACCAAGATTCCCACGCATGCTTGTGAGTTTTTTCGCCGGCGCAGATCCGTCGATCGGGCTGATCCAGATCTCGTGATTTTTTGTGAACGCGACACGATCTCCGCGCGGTGAGACGGCTGGCTCGTCCCCCTCGGCCAACGGCTTCGGCTCGCCACCGGCAAACGGAACCGACCAAACCTGGACTTTGAATCCGGCCGGATTCTGTGTCGGATTCACGGGAACGCTCTCGTCCCAGTTGCCGCCGTGGTCACCGCCACGGACGTAGACGACGTTCTTTCCATCAGAGGAGATGGAAATGCTCGTCAGCTCCTGTCCATCGTCGCTGTTGTAACTCGTAAGACGACGGGCCGTGAAGCTCGGACCTTCCGCGACCCAGACATTTCTCAGTCCACGCTCATTGAGCGCCCAAGCGATGCGCGATCCTGAAGAAGCCGCAGTCAGCTCATTCGGGAAGGGATAGCCCTTGACCTGCTCGACGCTGAACGAAGCCGGCGAACTCTGTGGAAACAAGCCGCCTGGATCGAGGGCGACGAGAACGAGAGCCAGTGCGATGTGGCTTGCTGCTCTGCTGCGCATTTTGATCCTCAGTGACCGGTGCGTTCGACCGTCTTACCGGTGAAGTTCTCTGTGCTCAGATCTTTGGATGATAATGATCGGACGTAAGCGGTGAGCATCCAGATCTGATCGTTGGATATGCGGCCGCCCCACGACGGCATCCCATCGGGCCGTCCCTGGTAGATGGACTCAAAAACCTCACCGGGAGATCCACCGAAATGCCAGCGCCCATCCTGAAAGCTCGGGCCCATCGCGCCCGAACCGTCGGCGCCGTGACAATCGAGGCAGTTGTACGCGACGAAGAGCTGCGCGCCGGTCGCTACCGCTTTCTTATCGCCCTCGTACGGATTCTTGACGCTGATCGGTTTGACGCCAAGGGGAAATCCAGCCGGAAGGTTTTCGTCGTGCTGCATGAGTCGAAGGCTGTCGCCAGCAACGGTGAGCTGAGTGCTTCCGCTCTGCTGCTCGGGAGTAGAGGACGCCGCTGCACTGACTCCCGAGGTATCAGCGCCACTCCCGACGTTGCCGCGGCACGCAACGACGAGGCAAAGCACGAGCAAACTCCGCAATCTTCCTAGATCCACCGCGTCCTCAAAGTGAAAACACGAAGAGCTCTCCGCCCCAACTCGTCCACCTGCTGATGTCGGGAAGCGTAGTGCCTCTCTCACGCACGTCGTAAGGAAGATTAGCCGCGACATCCCCAGCGATCAGAAGTCCCATGTCACCACCAATTCCCGCATAAATCGCGACATACTGCTTGCCGTCCGGACCCGTATAGGTCACCGGATTTCCGACGACGCCCGAGCCGACCTTGAACTGCCACAACACTTTCCCGCTGTGCGCGTCGACCGCCTTGAACCAGCCATCGAGCGTCCCGTAGAACACGACGCCACCCGCCGTGGCGAGCGCGCCGCCCCAGACCGGGTAAGGTTCTTTGATCCCCCACACCTTTCGACCGGTCGTCGCGTCCCAGGCAATGAACTCGCCGCGATAGCCGCCCGGACCTCCTTTCTCCGGCGCGTTGCCACCGATGAACGGAGTGCCGGCGATGTAGGTGACAGAGCGCGCCTGAAAATCCATGCAGAGATTGTTGGTCGGAACGTAGAAAAGGCCTGTCTGCGGCGAGAATGCGGCTGGCTGCTGATTCTTGCCGCCTTCGAGACTCGGGCAGATGTCTTTGACGTTCTTGTCCTGTGCCGTCTTCTTTGTTTCGACGACGTTGGGACGACCAGTCGCGAGATCGACACCAGTCGACCAGTTCATCGGCACGAACGGCTCAGCGAGGATCACTTCACCGGTCGCGCGATCGATCGTATAGGCAAATCCGTTGCGATCGAAATGCACGAGCGCTTTTCGCGTTTGGCCTTTGATCGGCAGGTCGACGAGGATGTTCTCATTGACTGCGTCATAATCCCACATGTCGTGAGGCGTCACCTGGAAAGCCCACACCATGTCTCCAGTATCTGCGTCCCGCGCGAGAATCGCGGCTGTCCACTTGTTGTCGCCGGTGCGCTGCTTCTCATTCCACGGTCCCGGGTTACTCGTACCGTGATAAATCAGATTGAGCGCGGGATCATAGGAGATCCATCCCCAGACCGCCCCACCACCGGTCTTCCACGTATCGGCCGGCCACGACGTTACGCCAAGATCGGTACCACGGTCGTGCGCGTAGAACGGTTTGAACTTCGCTCCGACCTTCACATCCTTGTCGGGTCCGATGTTGTAGGCGCGCCAGACTTCCTTGCCCGTCGCGGCATCGAGCGCAGCGATCCAGCCACGCACTCCCATCTCACCGCCGCTCGATCCGACGATGACTTTCCCTTTGACCACTATGGGCGCCATCGTGATCGTCTCGCCGCGCGAGAGATCTCCCATTTTCGTGCGCCATAGCTGGGCGCCAGTCGCGGCGTCGACTGCGATCGTGTGTCCGTCCAGGAGGTTGTAGAAGATTTTTCCGTCGGCGTAAGCGGCACCACGGTTCACTACGTCGCAGCACGCTCTGCCGATTGCCTGCTGGGCATTATCCGGACGGAACTTCCATTTGAGTGGTTGCCCGGTTTGCGCGAGGTCGATCGCATACGAGACGTTGGGATACGGCGTGACGACGTACATCGTATTCCCGACGATGAGCGGCTGACCTTCGTGGCCGCGTAGCACACCCGTCGAAAAAGCCCACGCCACGTGCAGATTCGCGGCATTCTGTGGAGTGATCGAGGCGAGCTCGCTATAGCGAGAGCTCGCATAATCGCCCGCTGGCATTTGCCATTCGCCGGGCGGGCCGGCGTGCGGAACAGCGATGCGGGCGCCGGAAACCGGCGTCGCGCCACTCGCCGCAGTCGACGTCACCTGCGGGCCGGAGCTCGCCGTGGTGTCGGCCGCGGCCTTTCCGTTTTCGTTGCCGCAAGCGATCACGCCGATCAGCGACATGATGGCACCTGAGGCCAGCGCGGCTCGCATCATCTCTCCTCGCGTCTCAATCGGATCGTCTATTTCGGGATCAGATAATCCTGCGCCGCTATGATCTGCCAGCGCCCGGTCCGACGCTGCCACGTATCGGTGAACTGATACCGCCGGTCGAACGCGCCATTCCTCGCCTTGCCTCTGGTGTGCAGGACTCCAGTAATGATCTGCACATCGCCGAAATCGTGAGCACGCATTCCTTCGTTGCGCGCCCAATCGACGCGGTCGGGCCCCGTGACACTCCTCATCACGTCACCCCGGTTGAGTACCGTTGCGTTCTCAGTGTAGACGAAATTTGGAGCGAGCAGGCGATCGAACATCTGAGCGTCCCGCCTCGTCAACGCCGTGGTCCATTGATCCTCGAGAACGATTGGAGCTGGCGACGTATCGGGATGGCGCGGCGTCGGGCGAGGGCCTGGCGAAGGCTGGACAGTTGGCGGTGCACCCCGACTCGCCTGAGCGCACAACGGCGTCGTGACGACAACCATTAACACAAGAGCAATAGATGGATATCTCATCAGAATTCTCCTGGAGTCTGTCAAACAACGTAAGGAATGAAGCGCTTTCGTTCCTTCATGTAAGCTCTGTACGGCTCACCAATCGTTGACAGCAGGGCGCGCTCTTCCACGGCTACGCGGTAGCCGTACGTGACCATCGCCGCGACTGTGATGAGCACGAAGCTGAGCAAGTTCCCCAACGCGAGTCCGATTCCCATGAACATCAACGTGCCCGCTGTATACGACGGGTGCCGCACGAGGGCGTAAGGTCCCGATCGGATCACTGGTTGATCGCGTGCTGCCCGCACATCGCCGGTAAAATATTTGCCGAGTGTTCGCCAGCAATAACGACGTAGCAGGCTGCCGAGAAAGATGAGTGCGACTCCAGCGATGAAAGCGGACAGCCGCAGAGATGGCGGAAAGGACCAGGTTTTCCAGAACGCGAGCACAAATGCGAGCAAGAGCGCGATCCAGACCCCGCCGAGTATCAGCTGTAGCGAGCCGTTATCCTGCGACTCCGATCGTTTCACGCCTTTCATACCGCCAGCGACAATCTTCCACTCGGGAGCGAACGCCCAAAGGTAGACGGCCCAAAACACAAGGGCATACGGCCAGACGAATGGAAGTGGTCTCACACTCTTAAATAGCAGCAATATTGCGCCCGCTGCAATCATGACCGTCGCGTCTTACCAGCCTGAACAGCGCTCGCACCAACCACCGAAATCGAAGCTGGGTCCAGTCCCTCCGACGCCATCGCTGAAGAATTCGGGCTTCGGAATCCGTAGATTATTTGCGGGCACACTGCCGCCGGCTCGACTTCGTACTACGAGGAATGATTGCTTCCAATCCAAGCCCCGACCCAGCCCGAGACCCCGACAGCGCCTGTTGTCGCCGGCGCGCGCACCGCGGCAACCAGTGCTAGCGCGATTTACGAGGGATTGAGGGCGCAACAGCGTGAGCTGAGAGGCCAGCTCGCGGAGCTGGATGGCACGCGCAGCAATATTTCCAACCAACTCGAGGAGACATCGAGTGGCTCTCAGGCGCAAAAGGCGCTTGAAACACGCATGGCCGACGTGGACGCGAGAATCGCCAATGTCGACAAGATGATAGCAGCGAATGAAACGCAGTTGGCACAGGCCGCGGCTATTCCGGGCGCTGTAATCGAGCGTCCCCCACCGATCGAGCGCGGGCCCCCCGAGGAAGCCTATGTGCTGGGTGGATTGTTCATGATCCTCGTGTTTTTCCCGTTATCAGTTGCTCTCGCGCGGCGGATCTGGAAACGGAGCGCAGCGGCGGTAGCGTCTCTCCCCCGAGACATCGGTGAGCGGCTCGCACGGATGGAGCAGGCCCTTGAAGCAGCCGCTGTCGAAGTCGAGCGAATCGGCGAAGGCCAGCGCTTTCTCACGCGACTGTTCACCGAAGGTGAGGGGGCACGATCGATCGGCGCCGGCGCCGCGCTACCCGTCGAGCGCAAACCGATCAACGCGCCGAAGCCGCTTCCGTGATTCTAGCCGAGCGGGATTCTAGCCAAGCGGGCTTCTAGCCGAGCGGGATTCTCGCCTTGTTCTGAGCCAGCCAGCGATCGAACGTCTGTAGCTCCGGATTGAGGCTCTTGGTCTCACTGATGTTGCGCGCATCGCAGCAGTCCTGCTCGAACTCGCTGTTGAACTGGAACATGTTGCCCAAGTCGTCCGCACCGGTGAACCCGAACGATCTGTACGTAGCGGGAGAAACAGCGTTGTAGCCGACCGGCTGGCCGAGCGCTTTTGTGAGAGACTTTGCCATCTGAGCGCCGGAGAGATGTCCGCCCGCGATTCCGACGGTTTTGCCTATCATCTCCTCGCCTTTCTCGAATATCGCGTACGCCGTCTTTCCGATATCTTCAGCCGCAATGCCCGCCAGTTTCTTCGACCCGATGGGTAGAGTAATCGCGAGCTTTCCGTCGGCGCCTTTCTTCGGACCCATTCCGAAGTGGATGAAGTTGTCCCAGTAGAACGATGTCACCAGGAACGTCGTTGGCACGCCGAGCTCCGTGAAGTAGGCATTCGCCTCACCCTTGGCGTCGAAATGCGGGACTTTGTACTTCCCCATCAGAGTGGGCA
>WNFW01002604.1_pt1 | contig 14645 bp, 15 predicted proteins | sample 5400131 | NCBI WGS metagenome assembly WNFW01 (sample SAMN13153362, study PRJNA577476) | soil metagenome | isolation source: 20 cm soil or saprolite under grassland replicate 1 | place: USA:California | collected 2016-06-15 | reverse complement strand
AGGCCGGCGTGCCCGTCACCGAGGGCGTCGATCGCGTCCTCGGATCCGTGGACGAGGCGCGCGAGGTTGCGGCGGAGATCGGGTACCCCGTGCTGTTCAAGGCGACCGCGGGCGGCGGGGGGATCGGCATGTCGCGCGTGGACGGACCCGAAAGCCTCGCGGAATCGTTCGAGGCTGCGCAGTCCGTCGCCCGCGCGAACTTCGGCAACCCCGACCTGTTCCTCGAGAAGTATCTGAAAAAGGCACGTCACGTGGAGGTGCAAGTGCTCCTCGGGGATCGCGGGGTCGGGGTCGGCTTCGTCGAACGGGAGTGCAGCGTCCAGCGGCGACACCAGAAGCTCGTCGAGGAGACCCCGTCGCCTGCGATCGGGACCGCGGTTCGGAAGCGTCTGCGGGAGGTCGCCGTGCGCGGCTTGCAATCCCTGGGCTATCGCAACGCCGGGACGGTGGAATTCCTGTTCCACGACGGCCGGTTCACGTTCAACGAGGTGAATGCCCGTCTCCAGGTCGAGCATCCGATAACCGAAATGGTCACGGGCGTGGACCTGGTGCGGCAACAACTTCGGGTCGCCTCCGGCGACGGAATCGAAGTCTCCCAAAACGAGATGCGCTGGAAGGGCCACGCGATCGAATGCCGGATCAACGCCGAAGACCCGCTCCGAAATTTCCTCCCGTCGCCCGGTTCGGTCGTCGACTTTCGAGCCCCCGCCGGGGCCCAGATTCGGGTCGACGCCGGGGTGGCGGCAGGATCCACGGTCCCCGCGTTCTATGATCCGCTCATCGCGAAGCTCGTCGTCGGCGGTTCCTCCCGTGACACGGCGGTGCGTCGGATGCTCCAGAGCGTCGACGCCTTCGAGGTTCGCGGCATCCACACCACGCTCCCGTTCCACCGGGTCCTCCTGTCCGACCGCGATTTCGTCAAGGGAAACCTCTGGACGACGATGGTGGACGACCTCCGGCTCGTCGGGCGAATCCGAAGCCGCGGGCCGTGGGAGCAGCAGATCGCGGAAATCGCCGCGGCGGTCGCCGCGAGTGGGCGATTGAAGTCCGGCCCGACCGTCGACCTGATGCGGCCGAAAGCGTCGGCGTGGTCTGCGGCCGGGCGACGGCAACTCCTCGCGGGAGGTGACCATGCGGTTCCGCCTCGTCGTCGATGGTGAGCCCCGCCGTGTCGAGGTCGAGCAGGGACCCGAAGGCATCGTGATTCGGGTCGACGGGGCCGAGTACCGCGGGAAGGTCCGCCGTGTCGACAGCGGGATCGAGGTCCGCCTGGGTCCGAAATGGCGCCGCGTCGGCCTCGTCGGCCGGACCGCCGTGACCGACGACGGAACCCATGAAATCGAGATTTCGGAGATCGAGGACGAGGCTTCTCACTCGGGATCGAAGGCGAGGTCACGCTCGGCTCGAGCGCTGCCGATCCATGCGCCCATGCCCGGCCGCGTCGTCCGCGTCGAGGCCCGCGTCGGCATCCAGGTCAAACGGGGAGATACCCTCCTCGTCCTGGAGGCGATGAAGATGCAGAACGAGATCCCGGCGCCTCACGATGGAATCGTGAAACAGGTCCGGGTCGTCGAAGGCGACTCCGTCATCGTCGACCAGATCGTCGCCGTGCTCGAGGCCCATTGACCACCGGCGTCTCGAGCAGATGGGCGAGCCTGGACTTCTTCGTCCGGAGGTAGCGAATGTTCGCGGCGGTCGCCGGGATCTGGAGCGGAATGCGGTCGGCCACCCGGAGCCCGTACGATTCGAGCTGCTCGACCTTGGCCGGGTTGTTCGTCATGAGTCGCACGGACTTTACGCCGAGGACCCGCAGCATGCAGGCGGCGCACTTGTAGGATCGGAGGTCCGCTGGGAATCCGAGGACCCGGTTGGCGTCGACCGTGTCGAGGCCATGGTCCTGCAGGTGGTAGGCAGCGATCTTGTTGGCGATCCCGATCCCGCGTCCTTCTTGCGCGAGGTAGAGCAGGACGCCGCGGGGCGCCTTGCCGATTTTCTTCAGCGCCGCATCGAGTTGGGCCCCGCAATCGCAACGTTCGGAACCGAAGACGTCCCCCGTGACGCACTCCGAATGCAGACGGAGGAGGACCCGCTCGCGGCCCGCGATTTGCCCTCGCACGAGCGCGACGTGATCTTCCCCGGTGTACGGACATTGGAACGCGTAGATTCGGAAGGCGCCGTATCGCGTCGGGAGCCGGGCCGGGCTCGTGAGGAGCAAGTTGTCGCAGAGTTCCAAGGTTCCGTTGGTCATGGCTGCCGAGCTTCGCAACGGGGGGGCCTATTCGAGGCCGTGGGGGCCGAGGCCGAACACCAGCACGAACGACGTCCCACCGCGGAGCAGGCCCGCGAGGAACTTCGCGTCGACCGCTTTCTTCGGATCGGGATGGTTCGTGGTGACGACGACGTCGCCGAGTTGCGGTGGGAAGCCGCGCTTCGGGAACTCGAACGTGAGGAGACGTCCCGCTTCGGCGAGCTCCCGCAGGTACTTCCCCTCCAGGCCGATCGTGGTGGTCCCGGAAACCCAGGCCGCGGTCTGCAGCGGCGTCCGCAAGTCGCGCTCGAATGGGAAGCCGAACGTCGCGAGGTTCGCGTCGAAGGCGAGGGCCACCGGCGCCGCCCGGGCGAGCGCGCGTCGATGGGCTTCGGCGAATTTCACCGGGTCGTACGAATTGTACAGGCCGATCGTCATGCGGCCGCGGGGCATCGCTCGATCCGATGACCCCGGCGGTATTTTGAACTAGTGGGCGGAAATGGAGGCCGCCCATGCGGATGTCCTATTACACGATCGAGGGAGGGCGCCTCGCGGGCCTCCCGGGTCCGGCCTTCATGGAATGGGACTTTGCCCGTCTCCGGAAGATGGGGTTCGGCGTGGTCGTCAGCCTTGAGTGCGACCGATTGAACACGTTCGAGATCGAGGACGCGGGGTTCGAGCACAAGAAGATCTGCGTCGAGGACTTCACGTCGCCGACCTTCGACCAGATCGATGACTTCGTGGCCTTCGCGGAGGCGAAGCTGACGGAAGGGAAGAAAGTCCTCGTGCACTGCTACGCCGGCCGAGGCCGGACCGGCACGATGCTCGCCGCGTTCCTCATCCACCGCGGGATGTCGGCCGACGCGGCCATCCGGGAGATCCGGCAACGGGCGGGGGACGCTTATGGGACCGTCCGAGGCGTGATCGAACCGGAGCAAGAGGAAACCTTGCGGCAGTATGCCCACCGAGTGCGCGGCGGTTGACGCCCGGCCTCACGTGAGTTCCGCGAGCTCCTCGCCCTTCCACCGATATTTCTTCTGCTTCCGCTTCTTATGGACGCCCTTCTGCAACAGGTAGGCGATCAGCAGCGGCAGCCCGATCGTCGCATCGACGAGGCTCTGGGCCATCTTCGCGTCCTTGTGGAACTTCCCCCACGACTGGCTCTCCTCGAAGGTGCAGCCGCTGAGGCCTCCCCACTGCGGCACGTCGACCGTGATCTGGGCCGCGTACATGTGCGGGTTCTCCGGGTACCCCATGACCTCCTGGATCACCTCGACCTGCGAGATGTAGTTCTTCGGAGTTCCTCCGCCGACGTAGAAGACGCCGGTCCTCGGCGACTTCAGTTTGACCTGGGCGATCTCGTAGTTGTCCTTGATTGAGTCGATCGCGATGGGCGTCTTGTTGGCCTTCACCCGATCGTGATGGTGCTTCGCGAGGGCGATGCCGATGGACGAATCGTTGAGGGCGGGCACGAAGTACGGGATGCCCTTTCGATAGCAGGCGCCGACGAGGGAGTTCGGGTCCTTGGAGGCGATCTTCCCCATCTCCCAGAGGAATTCCCGCGAGCTGTACGGCCGCACCTCGAGGCCGTCCGCGAGGTGCGCGATCTCGTCGTCGCATTCTCGGAAGAGGGACTCGTCCGCGAGGGTATCGTAGACGCGGTCGAGGAAATGCTCCCGGAGGACGATATCATCCGTCTCCGGCGTGGTCGCATAGTGGCGGTGGCCGTGGGCCTCGTAGTAATCGTGATAGGCGATCGCGCCCGTCGTCACGACGACGTCGACGAGGCCGAACTCCACCATGTCGCGCATGACCTTGCGCAGGCCGCCGGGTGTGAGGGCTCCCGCGCCGCCGAAGAACACGGTGCATTTCGGGTCCGTCATCGCGTTCTCGAGGACGGAGGCACAGAGGCCCAAGGTCCGGGCCTGGAACGAGATCCGCTTGTATCCATCCACGAGGTCGGCGACGGACGTCGTCTTCTCGAGGTCCAGGTGCTCGATCGGGACCGAGGTCAGCTCCGCCTTCGTGGGCTTGTGCATCGCCATGGCCCGGCCCAATGCGGGCACCCGCCAAAAGGATTCGGTTCCTCAGGCTTTCTTCTTGCCTTCGACCGCTTCCGCGATGGCCCGGGCCTTCTCCTTCGGCCGCGAGCAGACCGCGTACTCGTCGCCGTCGAAGAACACGTCGAGGTCGGGGTGCTGCCGCTGGATGTCCTGGATCCGCTGCATGATGTCCTTGAGGGTGATCGACTCGTCGTTCGGGTCGATCCGCACGATAATCCGTTTCTCGCTCTCCGTCCCCACGGCCCGCCCCTCTTCGGACGCCCTCAAGATACCGTCAGATTCGTCCCAGCCTATAAAGACTCTTCCGGGGTGCGTCCGCGGGTCGCGGAGCGGACCTCGCGACCATCCTCGCTCGCGCTAGATTGTTGTATGATAATGCCGTCCTCACGATTAAATACCCTCGGGACGGCTAGCGACGGCGACCGATTCTCCATGTCGGCCGTGTACGCGAGGCTTCGGGAGGCGCCGCTCCAATGGCAGTGAAACCGGCGGATAGCACCGTCGCTCAGCAGGTCTGCCGCGTCTGCGGCGGCGAGGTGAACCCGCACGGGGAATGCGTCGTCTGCGGGACGAAGCAGGATGCGCCCACGACGACGGCCAAAGGACTCCCGTCCTGGCTCAAGAACGAGTCCGGCGAAGCGAGCACCTGGCTCAGCGCCCCCGGAACCGGCGACTCCCGGGACGAGGCGCTGCGGAAATGGCTCTCGGGCGAGGACACGGCCTTCCAGGACTGGATCGGCGTCCCCACGACCTCCGGCGGGGGCTTGGCCGCCCGCGTCACCTCCGACCGCATGTCGGATGACAAGGTCCGCGAGCTCCGCTCGAAGGCGATGGAGGTCGACGGGATGCGGGCCGAGCTCGAGTCGATGCGCGCCACGCTGAACCGCGAACTCTCGAATTTCCGTCAGGGCAAGTTCGATCCGGTCAAGTACATCGAGGAGACCGCGACCCTGTCGAAGCAGTTGCAGACGGAGATCGGGAAGCGGAAGGAGCTGGAGCAGGAGATCGAGCACATCAAGAAAGGTTCCATCGCGGTCATCAAGTACGTGAAGACGCAGCAGCTCAAGGCCGGGACGTCCCCGGAAGTGAGGAAGCGCCTCGAGCAAGAACAAAAGCTCCGGGAGGAGATCGAGACCGAGTCGGCCAAGCTCCGGTCCGTGAACGAGGCGCTGAAGAAGCAAGTCGAATCCGGCTTCGCGAAGCTGAAACCTGACCAGCGGGAGCTGAAGAAGCGGGAGGCGGACCTCGTGGAGCGCGAGGCCGCGCTTCGCGGCAAGGAGGAACGCATCGCCGCCATCCATCCGGATGAGGTGACGGGTCCGACGGAGGAGCTGAAGCGCCGCCTCGAGGAAGAGCTGCGGGAGATGGAGCAGGATTACCTGGCGAAGGAAGAGCAGTTCAAGAAGCGGATCATCTCGCTCGAAGGCGACGTCAACCGATACAAGATCGAGGATAAGGTCCGCGCGCAGGCGCAGGCCTTCGAGGGCAAGCCGAAGACGGAACTCGGCGGGGCCCTCACGAAGAAGGAACACGATGTCCTGCAGCGGGAACGGACCCTCCTCTTGCGGGAGCAGGATCTCCAGCGGCTCCAGGACGACCTCGAGGCGAAGGAGGACGAGATCAAAAAGGTGAAGGAACCGCTCGCCTACAAGGAGGAAGAACTCCTCCGCCGCGAGGAGGACATGCTGTACCGCGAGAAGCTCGTCCAAGCGGAGCGGCGCAAAGTCGAGGAGGCCAAGGCGCAGGGGGGCTCGACCGAGGAGCTCGACATGAAGGCCCGCCTCGAGGAACTGAAGTCCCAGATCAATCAGAAGGAGGAGGAGGTGCGGACGAAGGAGAAGTACCTCCAGCAGAAGATGGAGGAGCTCCGGATGCGGGAGCAGGGCCTGATCACGGAAGACATCGAGGCCCGGGAGCAGGAACTCCAGATCGAGGTCAAGCAGCAGAAGGTCAAGACGGGCATCCCGCGCCTCGACGACCTCATGTTCGGCGGCATCCCCTTCGGGACGAACGCCTCCGTGTACGGCCCCGCGTACGTCGGAAAGGAGGTCCTCGTGAACCTGTTCATGGGGGAGGGCCTCAAGAAGGGCGTCCCGGTCCTCTGGGTGCTGACAGACAAGGGCCCGGCGGACGTCCGCGACGACATGTCGTTCGTCCTCCAAGGGTACGAGGAATACGAAAAGCTCGGCCTGGTCCGGTACATCGACGCGTACTCGAAGTCGATGGGCGCCGAGGCGACGGATCCGAACACGACCTACATCGACGATCCGACGGACCACCAGTCGATCCTGAAGGCCGTCGAGGCGACCGCGGCGGAGTGGAAGAAGAAGTATCCGACGTACCGCCTCGGATTCCGGAGCGTGTCCACGCTGATCGCGTACTTGGACCCGACGACGACGTTCAAGTTCCTCCAACCGTTCGTCGGGCGGCGGAAGAGGGACAAGGCCGTCGCCTTCTACGTCATCGAGAAGGGGATGCACGAGGAGCAGGAGATCCAGATGCTCGGTTCCCTGATGGACGGCAGCATCGAGTTCAAGGTCGAGCAGCTCAAGTCCTTCCTGAGCATCAAAGGCATCTGCGACGTCCAAAGCCGCGGCTGGATCCGGTATACGTACACGAAGTCGAGCGTGAGCGTTGGATCGTTCAGCTTGGACCACATCAAGTGATGGTTCGGCCGAGCGAATCGCGCCTTGGCTCGTTCAACGCTCACCGCGATTCAGCGATTTCGGGAGGACGACGGGACGTGGTGCGCCCCTCGGCGAACGAACCACACGCGGCGTTGCTCTAGCGGGGCTCGAGGATGGCCACCGCGAAGATCTCTTTGTGCCGGTCCGCCCAGCGCTCGTGTCGCCACACCGGGCCCAGGAGACTCGGCTGGAGGACCCAGGTCTCGGACGGCCGTTCGGCGTGGTGGCGGAGCCACCAACGAACTTGGTCCTGAAGGGGACCGATCGGAAAGACCACGTTCCGGGCCGACCGGATGAGATGGTACACGAACTGGGGCGTCCTGGTCCTCCTCGAGACGGAGGCGTCCGGCTCCCCCTGCTGGGAAACCTTACCCGCGCTGTAAGTGCTAACGCGAGCCACGAGAGGGGCCGGTTCGGGTGCGGTCGCGAGGAAGGCGGAATTTGTTGGGACCACGAATTGGTCTGTCGGAGAGCCGGCCTCAAGAATCAATTTCGTACCGGCATGTTGCTTCGTGGACACCTATCTACCTCGTAGGCCCGGACGAATTCCACAGTACCTCTTCAATCCGACGTTCCGAATTTAGAGAGTGAGATTCACGGGCAAAAATGAAAGGCTCTCGTGAAGCCACTGAAGCCAATCGGTTCAGGCGATCTCCGGCGATCGGCCTTTCGCAGGCTTTCCGGGCTGCTGGGGAACATTCACCTGCGGGATCGGGATGGGCGGCGGCAGGCGCAGCTCGCGGGCCAGCAGGACCGCCTCCGGGATGCAGTTCGTCATGATCACGGTGTGAATTTCCTGTGCGACGTCGGGAGGCATCTGTCCGCCGGCCGACCAACCCTTCACGAGGCCCTTGGCGTCTCCTTCCCAGAGGATGTTCCCCTCGATCTGGATAAGGCCCACGACGGCTTCCGACGCATGGTAGTTCGCGGTGAATCGGAAATCGACGGAGGCCTGCCGATCGCCGAGTTCCGAGATCAGGGTGACGGTGCTGTTGTGGTCGACCCGCAAATTGATCCAGCGGTCCGTTGGCTTCACGAACCGACGGCCATCGACGTGAGAGAGCTCGAAGGTGCGGATGGGCATCTGTGGAGCCGACTTATGGGCGGACGCTATTTCAAGGTTCGGGGCCTCGGGTTTTAGGTCGGGTCGTCGTTCGGTGGACGAATGGTCCTCTGGATTGGCGTGGACGACACGGACAGTCTCCAAGGCATGTGCACGACGTTCCTCGCGACGGAAATTGTCCGCGACCTCACCGAGGATTTCGACCTCATCGGCTATCCGCGACTCGTCCGGCTCAATCCGAATATCCCGTGGAAGACCCGAGGGAACGGTGCGGTCTGCATGCGCTTCGGCGAAGGCGTGGGCCGACCCTTTGTTGTCGGATCGATTGCAGGCCGTCCCATTCAAGCCTACTCGAGGGGACGGACAATTTCGGAACAGGCTGCGGTCGCAGATCGTATCGCCCCCCTCGTGGAGCGGTGGTCTCGGTTCGATGACTCGACGACGAACCCCGCGTTCGCGGTATTGAGAGGGCAACCGACTCCGACCCTTTACTGGCGAGCGGTCCGCGGGGTCGTATCGAAACGATCCGCGCAGGCCAGCGCTCGCGGTCTGGGAGTCGTGCGGCCTTACAAGAACGGACGAGGCCTGATCGGTGCCCTCGCGGCCATCGCCTGGCGTCCTCGCGACCGTACCTACGAGATCCTGACCTATCGGGCGCCGGAGGCGTGGTCGACCGAGCGAAGAATTGCGCCGGAGTCCGTAATCCGGATGGACCACGACTTTCCAAGCACGTTCAATAATTACGATTACGCGAACGATCGAGCGGTGATCGCTCCTCGCTCACCATGCCCGATCCTATTCGGGATTCGCGGCGACGACCCGGCGGTCTTGCCGGCCGCGATGAGCATCATCGATGGCGAGCGTCCCGAACGATGGCTCATCTTCGAGACGAACCAAGGGACGGACGACCATGTCATGTCCCGTGCGTCCCCGCGGCCTCACCTGACGGTGCGCTTGGAGGGCGACGTGTCCTCGCTTCCCCGCGTCCTCGCGGGAGGCCACGTCGTTGTGCGAGTCGGGCCAATCGATATCACGGCGTACGAACCATCGAAACAGTTCCGGTCCGTCGTCCGTAACTTGCTTCCCGGGGACCGCGTCATCGCAATGGGGGCGGTGAGAGCCTCGCCGGCGACCTTGAACCTAGAGAAGCTGTGCGTCGTCTCCGCGGTGTCTGTCGTGCGAAAGGTGTCGAATCCATTGTGTCCCGCATGCGGCAAACGGACGAAGTCTCTCGGGAGGTCAGCGGGCTTCAGGTGCCCGCGATGTCGCACGCTCGTCCCGCGCGACGCGGCCCGGTGGGAAGCCGTCGAGCGACCGTTGGCCCCGGGCTGGTACGAGCCCCCCGTCGGTTCGCGGCGGCACCTCAGCATGCCCATCAAACGGATGCTCCGTTCATCCCACACCGCCCTTCCAGTCCATGTAGGACTCGCTGCTCAAGCTCGGGAAGCGCTCTTAAGGGACCTCCGCGGGACGAGCCCGATGCCTCTCGGAACGGGTCTGCTGAATTCCGAGGCCCGGGATCCGGAAACGGGACTCTAACGCCTGAACAACCTTCGCCAGGACGACGGTGATGAGCAAGAAGATCCCCGTAACAATCGCGAAGATTTCGAAGACGTGTCCGGCGAAGGCGTTCTTGTTGGCGACGAACGTAATTTCCGTTTGCACGCCGAGGATGAATACGAGCGTGCTTGCCTTGAACAGACCGATGTATTCGTTGGTCAGAGGCGGCACTATCAGTCGGAGGGCCTGGGGGAGGATGACGTGCCGCATGGCGCCTAGCCTCGAGAATCCGAGGGCGCGAGCCGCCTCTACCTGGCCCGAGTGGACCGTCTGGAGTCCGGCCCGGAAGATTTCGGCTTGGTAGCCGGCCGTGTTCGCGGTTAAGGCGACGAGGCCCGCGGTGAATGCCACGGAAGATGGGTTTGTGAACAAACCGGGAAAATTCACCACCAGGATGGACCAGGCGAACAGGATCTGGACGAACAGGGGTGTCCCTCGGATAATCTCAACATACGCATCTCCGATCCGACGGACAAGATACTTCACGCCAGTCCAGGCTACGGTAAGAGCGAGCATCCCGGACCGGACGAAGGGCGACCGTGAACTCGCGTCGGCAAGCGCCGTGTAGTCGCGGATGACTTTCTTGACCGGCACGCTCCGGATGGTTCTGAGCCATCCGAGAAAGAAACCGACGGTCATCCCTACCACAAAAGCGACCGTGGTCATGTACAGGTTCACCGTCACGGCGCGAAGATACTGGCCATAATTCGCCGCGATGTAGTCAACTTGGAGCCCTCGCGAGCCCACCATGAGTTCATAGACGTAGAGAAGGGCGCCTATCACCACAATTGCAGCAAGAAGTGTGTCGATCCAACGCCAGCGATTCTCTCGATTCCATGGAAGTCGTTTCGTCATCGTCTCACCGGAGAATCTTATCGACGAACGAACGCGTCCGCTCGTGCTCGGGGTGGTGGAATATCTTGTCCGGCGTTCCTTCTTCGATGATCATTCCCGTGTCCATGAATAGGATTCGGCTCGCAACGCTGCTCGCGAAGCCCATCTCGTGCGTGACCACGATCATCGTCATTCCCTCCCGTGCGAGCGCGGTCATCACATCGAGGACCTCCCGAATATATTCGGGGTCGAGGGCTGACGTCGGCTCGTCGAACAGCATTGCCTTGGGGTCCATCGCGAGGGCACGGGCGATCGCGACTCGCTGCTGTTGGCCACCCGAGAGCTGGGCCGGATAGGCGTGCTCCTTCGCAGCGAGGCCGACTCGCGCGAGAAGCTGACGAGCCTTTGTGGCCGCGACATCTTTCGAGATGCCTTTCACCTGCGTCAGTCCCAACATGACATTCTGCAGGGCCGTCAAGTGCGTGAAGAGATTGAAACTCTGAAACACCATGCCGACCTGCTGCCGCACCCATTCCCTTCGAATGTCGGCACGATTCACTTGGGTGCCCTCGAGGAACACCCGGCCCTCGTCGGGCTCCACGAGAAGGTTGATACATCGCAGTAACGTGCTCTTTCCCGAGCCGCTGGGTCCGATGACGACGACGGCTTCGCCTTTTTCGACGTCGAGACTGATGCCGCGAAGGACGTGGAGCGTCCCGAAGTATTTGTGAATTCCTTCGACCCTAATCAAATCGAAACCGCCTCCAGCCCGGGCGTGTGAAATCGTCTTTCGAGCACCAGGAGGAGGCGCGTCACCGTGAACGTGGCGGCAAAGTAAGAGATCGCGACGGCCGTCCAGATGGCGAACAGCCATTCGACCGGGTATCCCGAAATGGAGAGCGTTCCAGCGAAATTCTGACTGCGGGACACGATTTCCCCTCCAGCGACGGCGGCGAGGAGGGACGTGTCTTTGATGACGACGGCGAGTTCATTCCCTAGCGGCGGCAAGCTTAGCCGAAAAGTCTGCGGCAGAACCACCCACCGCATCGCCTGCCATGGCTTCATGCCGAGCGCTTGGGCTGCCTCCAGCTGTCCCATCGGTACCGATTGAAATCCTGCGCGAAAGATTTCAGCCTGGTACGCAGCGGAGTGGAACGCGATTGCGAAGGCGGCCGCTGTCACTGAGACCACTCGAAGGGGAATGCCTGCCAAGAGCCGATCTTTGATCGCCTGCGGAATGAGGTCGTCCCCAAACAAGAATGCAAAAATGACGAGGACCAGGGGGGGCATTCCGCGGAAAAAGTCGACGAACATCGTGACGGGCCATACTAGCACTCGATGGAGCGATATTCGTGCCCACCCGAGAAAGAATCCCAGAATGACGCTTATCGGGATGACCAAGAGGATGAAGCGGATGGTACCGCCCAAGCCCCCCAGAAAAATCGGTCCGTATGCGAGCCAAAGATTCGGATCGAACAAGGAGAATTGCAGGAATTCTTGAAAGAACAAAATGGCGAGCGTCGCGCCGGCTGCAATTTCCGCCCCTCTTAGCGCTGTGGTTGGCGTGACCAGCCGGGCTCTGGGACGCTCAGTACGGGCCGGGGCGGCAGTGTCCATGTCCGGCAGCCTTTATCTCGATCATGAAAGAAGGAGAGAGGTTTGCGGCCCTAGGGTGTCACAAACCTCCTCAGAACCATTTCGAGATTAACGCGTCGTAGGTACCGTCTGCCCGGATGGCTCTGAGCTGGGCGTTGATTACCGGAATCAGCCCCAGGGGGTCATTGTTCGCCACTGCGAAGCCGTAGAGTTCGTTTGTCCGGATCGTGCCTGCCACCTTATAGGTCGTTGGGTTCGCGGACGCGATTCGCTGTCCGGCGGGAAGGTCAATGACCACGATATCAACGACGTTGTTTCGCAGCGCGAGGAGGACGTCCTCGACAGTCCCCAGGAGGACTAGATTGTTCGCTCCAGTGACATTGGGCAGGTTGTCCTCGACCCAGAACTCACTTGTCGTGACTTCCTGTGCTCCAATTTTGAGGTTCGACCGATCCAGCTCCGCCACCGTACAATCCGCGGCGGCACAATACACGGTCGAATCCCCTGCCCGTTTCAGGACGCCCTGATTTGACAGGTAGTATGGGTCGGAGAAGTCCATCGTGGCATTGCGCTTCGCGCCGGTGTCGCCATTTTCAGTGATGGCGCCGACTCCGATGTCAATTCGTCCCTCGCCAACAGCCGCCAGGAGCGGAAGGAACGTCTGGAAGTCCGTCCACTCGTAGCAAGCGGTCGTGACAGTGTCCGTGCACTCGTTGAATCCCCATCCGCGGTGCACGATGTCTTGGATCAGTTCGATGTCGAACCCAATCAGCAAGCTATTGTTATAGAATTCGAAGGGAGGAAACGGGGTGTTGGTCCCGAGAAACAGTTTCGAGACACGTTTCGCCGGTGGCGAGAAGACAAGCCAGCCGACTCCGACTCCGGCAACGAAAAGGACGACCGCAATGACCGCCACAATGACAACCGAGACACCCCTTGCCCCCCGCACCGCCTCTGGGGGTGGCGCACCTCCTCCCGTGGCCATGCCCGGCGCAAACGCATGTCACTATTTGAATTGACCGGGAGGAACCGGCCGAGGAGGCCGCGGCCGAGACTGTCACGAGGCTATTTGCCCGCTCGACGGAACGTCTGCTCAAGGACATCGAGACCCGCATCGAGCACGTCTTTCGGGATGTTCAGGGCCGGGATGTAGCGCAACGAGGATTCCCCGCAGGGAAGCAAGATGAGGCCGTGCTCGTAGGCGTCCTTCTCGATCGCGTCACGGATCTTCGGATCGGCCTTTTTCGACGTCCGGTCGGTAACGAATTCGGTCGCCTGCATCAGTCCGAGGCCGCGCCGATCGCCGATGAACTCGAAGCGGTCCTTCATCTCGTCGAGGCGCTTGGCCATGTACCCGCCGATCTGCGCGCTTCGGTGGACGAGGCCCTCGTCCTCGATCACGTCGAGCGTGGCGAGGGACGCGGCACAGGCCACGGGATTCCCTCCGAAGGTGTTGGAGTGCTTCCCGCTCTCTGGGAAATCCATTTCCGCCGGGTAGATGGTAGCGCCCATCGGAATGCCGGAGGCGATCGACTTCGCGGTCGTGAGGATGTCCGGCGTCGCCTTCGAATGTTCGATGCCCCACATCTTGCCGGTGCGGCCGAGGCCCGCTTGGACTTCGTCGTCGATCAGCAGGAAGTCGTGGTCCTTCGCGATCTTCGCGATCCGGTCCAGCCACCCTGGCGGAGGGACGATGTATCCTCCCTCGCCTTGGACCGGTTCCACGAAGATGCCGGCGACGTCCTCCGGCGGCGCGACGGTCTTCAGGTATGCGTCCTCGATGATGTTCGCGCAGTACAGGTCGCACGAAGGGTACGTTAGCTTGTACGGACAGCGGTAGCAGTACGCGTAAGGAACGTGGACCGTACCGGGCATCATGGGGAAGAAACCGGCCCGTTGCTTCGCCTTGCTCGCGGTCAAGGCGAGCGTCCCTTGCGTCCGTCCGTGGAACGCGCCGAGGAAGGCGAGGAAGATGTGTCGTTTCTTGTGGGACTTTGCGACCTTGATGGCCGCCTCGTTGGCCTCCGCGCCGGAGTTCCCGAAGAACACCTTCTTCCGGTGCTTGCCGGGCGTGATCTTCCCCAGGCGTTCCGCGAGCCGCGCTTGGATGTCGTAGTAGAAATCGGTCCCCGCGAAGTGCGTGAATTCAGCGGCCTGCTTCGAGATGGCGTCGACGACCTTCGGGTGCGCGTGGCCGATGTTGAGGACAGAGATCCCGGAGGAGAAGTCGATTAGGAGGTTTCCGTCCACGTCCTCGACGACCGAACCGGACGCCCGGCGGATCACGATCGGGGCCGACTTGGTCGTCGTGGCGACGAACGCCCGGTCGCGCTCGACGATCTCCCGGGCCTTCGGCCCTGGGGGCGTGACCTTGATGTCCGGGACCTTCACCACGGCACCAGAAGCTTGGCTAGCCCGGGGGCCGTATTAATAGTCTCCTCGCCGAGAATCTTCCGCGGCAGAAAAGGGACCGGCGCAGCCTACTTCGCGGCGCCGATTCGCATGATCGTCGTACCGCAGACCGGGCATTTTCCTTTCATCGCGGGCTTGCCGTTTTTCAGCTTCACGGCCACCGCGCTGCTGATCTCCCGCTT
>WNFW01003063.1_pt1 | contig 14647 bp, 13 predicted proteins | sample 5400131 | NCBI WGS metagenome assembly WNFW01 (sample SAMN13153362, study PRJNA577476) | soil metagenome | isolation source: 20 cm soil or saprolite under grassland replicate 1 | place: USA:California | collected 2016-06-15 | reverse complement strand
GGCGACCCATCGTGGGATCCTGTGTGGGAGGTCAAAACCAACATCGATTCGCTGGGCTGGACGGCGGAGATGCGCATTCCGTTCTCGCAGCTGCGATTCCCGTCGACGAAGGACGAGCAGACGTGGGGTCTCCAGATCTGGCGGCAGGACAACCGGCTGAACGAGTTGTCACAGTGGTCGTTCTGGGGCTTGCAGGAGACCGGTGGCCCGCCGCGTTTTGGCCATCTGCACGGGCTCGTGATCACGAGCCCGCCGGGGCGCGCCGAGCTGCTGCCGTACGGCGTGAGCCGGTCGTCGAACATTCCGGGCGATCCGAAGGACCCGTTCTATGATCCGCACGCCTTCGATGGCCGCGTGGGTGCGGACGCGCGGGTGCTGCTCACGTCGAATCTGACGCTCAACGCGACGGTGAATCCCGACTTCGGCCAGGTCGAGGTCGATCCGGCCGTCGTCAACCTCACCGATGTGGAAACGACGTTCGACGAGAAGCGTCCGTTCTTTGTCGAAGGCGCCGGGTACTTCGGGCTGGGACCTTTCAATTGCTTTTTCTGCTCCAACGTTTCTCCCATGAATCTCCTCAGCACGCGGCGCATCGGCCGCGCGCCGCAGCTGGACGCGTTGCGGGACACGCTCGACGAGTTCGCCGACAGACCGGAGAGCGCGAAGATCCTCGGCGCCGCCAAACTGACCGGTCGCACGCCCAGCGGGTGGTCGATCGGCACGCTCGACGCCGTGACGCGTCGAGAGCACGCGACCGTGGCGCGCGAGGATTCCACGCGCGTGAGGTATATGGTCGAGCCGCCCACGAACTACTTCGTCGGCCGCGTCCAGAAGGATCTGCGCGGCGGCGCCACGCAGCTCCGGGTCATGGGGACGTCGGTCTATCGCGACCTCAGCAACGATCCGTTCGCCATCGGGGGCCTCTCACACCACAGCGAGACACTCGGCTTTGGCACGGAGATGTGGTTCTCGCACCGCAACTACCGTCTCCTGGCCCAGGTCGCCGGGACGCAGGTGACGGGAGACGCCGCGGCGATGCTCGGGATTCAGCAGTCGCCGCTGCATTATTTCCAGCGCCCCGACCGCTTTCAGGTGGATAGTGCCCGCACCACGCTGCGCGGCTACGGCGGCTACGCGCGGTTTTCGCGCGAGCAGGGAAACCTGCTGTGGGAGGTCCAGACCAACCTTCGCTCGCCGGGATTCGACGCCAACGACATCACCTTCTTCCAGTCGAACGATTTCATCTACATGGGCGCGAACCTGTTTCCGCAATGGACCAAGCCCACCTCCTGGTACCGGCAGCTGTTCTTCATTGTCGGCGGTCAGGAGAAGTACAACTTCGCCGGAGACGTGACCAACCGGCAGTTGCAGCTGTTCGGATTCATTCAGCCGCACAACTACTGGAATATCCAGTCGTTTTGGATGCATCGCGCCGAGGTCTTCGATGACCGCGCCACGCGGGGCGGGCCGGTCGTGAAAGCACCGGGCTCCGACTTCGTTTCCGTGAACGTGAACACCGACTTCCGGAAGAAGGTCGTCGTCGGCGCCGAGTTCGATGGGAGCTGCACCCGTGAGCACTACTGCAGCCAGTTCGCGAATGTGTCACTCCAGCTGAAGCCCGCGTCCAATGTTCAACTCACCCTCGGCCCGAGCTGGAGCCACGACGAGACCGGCGCGCAATTCATCCGTTCACGCATTGATTCCACCGCCACGAATTTCTTCTTGCGCCGCGTCGTGTTCGCGCAACTGTTTCAGAACTCGATCGGGATGAATACCCGTTTCAACGTCACGTTCTCACCGACGCTGACGCTCGAGCTCTTCATGCAGCCGCTGATCGCGACCGGCACATACTCGCGCTGGCGCGAGTTTGCGACCTCCCGTACCACGCGCAAGCTCACCTATGGCGTCGACATTGGGACGGTCACACCGGTGGCGGCGGGGGACTCGATCGATCCGGATGGCCCTGGTCCCGCACAGGGCTTTGTGATTGCGCCGCGCGACTTCACCTTCCGTTCGCTGCGAGGCAACACCGTGCTGCGGTGGGAGTATCGACCGGGCTCGACGCTGTTCGTGGTGTGGACGCGCAGCAGTCGCATACCGGACCGTCCCCAGGGGGATATCCGGGGCGAAGACTTCGGCGACCTGTTTCAGGGGCCGTCGGAGAACATCTTCCTTGTCAAGGTGAACTACTGGCTCGGGTTCTAGGGAACCCTGGGAGGAGCGATCTGGTTACACTCCCCGTAACCAGCTCGCCTTTTTCCAGGGAGTTCCTATGTCGATCCGTGCCGTTAAATCGATCTCTCAATCCGTGCCAACGCTCGAGGGCGCCGGTGTCAGGCTGCGTCGCGCGTTCGGGTTCGGCAAGACCAACGACTTCGATCCGTTTCTCCTGCTGGACGATTTTCGCAACGAGCACCCCGAGGACTATCTCCCCGGGTTCCCGTGGCATCCGCATCGCGGCATCGAGACCATCACGTATGTGCTGAGCGGCAGCGTGCACCACGGCGACAGTCTCGGTAACTCAGGCACGATGGGCGCCGGCGACGTCCAGTGGATGACCGCGGGCAGCGGCATTCTCCATCAGGAAATGCCGAAGGGCGACGAGCGCGGCCGGATGCACGGTTTCCAGCTCTGGGCCAATCTGCCGCGCACGCAGAAGATGACCGATCCGCGCTATCAGGACATCCACGCGAAGGAAATCCCCGAGGTCGTGGACGACGACGGCACCCGCGTGCGTGTGGTCGCGGGGGACTTCTGGGGCAAGCGCGGGCCGGTCGAGGGGGTCGCCGCCGATCCACGGTATCTCGACATCTCGCTTCCGCCGCGCGTCCGCAAGACGATCCCGATCGAATCATCGCGGCATGCCTTCGCGTACGTCTTCGACGGCGGCGGCACGTTCCGCGACGCCTCCGCCCCGCAGGGCGTCCAAACCGATCGCGTCTCGGCCGGTGGCCGTGACGCCGGCAGCGAAAGCGCCGACGAAACGCGCAATCGCTCGCTCGTATTGTTCGATTCCGGTGATGAGATCACCGTGCAAGCGGGAGAGCAGGGGATGCGGTTCCTGCTCGTGTCGGGCCAGCCGTTGCAAGAGCCGGTGGCGTGGCAGGGCCCAATCGTGATGAACACCCAGGAAGAGCTACAGCGCGCCTACGAGGAGCTCCGGCGCGGGACCTTCATCAAGCGCGGCTAGCTGGCGAGACCCGTTCGGGCGGTTATCCTTCACGCCGCCCATGTGGACCTTTGTTCGCCGCATCACCCTGACGCAGTGGATTCTCATCGGGATGGCCCTCGGCATCGTGCTGGGGGTCGTGGTTCCCGAGTTTGCCATTTCGCTCCGGCCGATTTCGACGACGTTCCTGCGCATGATCAAGGCGATCATCGTTCCGATCATTTTCGGCACGCTGGTCGTGGGCATCGCGGGGCATGGCGACGACATGAAGCGCGTCGGCCGGCTCGCCCTGAAATCGCTGATCTACTTCGAAGTCGTCACGACGGTCGCGTTGTTCATCGGCTTGTTCGCCGTGAACATCACGAAGCCGGGAGTCGGCGTGAAGCTGCCGCCGCCCGGCACCCCCGGGGTTGCCGCACCCACCGGCATGGGGGAAATCTCGCTGTCATCGTTGCTCGAGCATCTCGTGCCGCAAAGCTTCTTCGAAGCCGCGGCGCAGAATCAGGTGCTGCAGATCGTGTTCTGGTCCGTGCTGTTCGCCCTGGGATTGTCACAGGTGCGCGGCCGCGCCAAAGAAACGATGCTGAGCTTCTGCGAGGCGCTTGCGGAGGTGATGTTCAAGTTCACCGCGATCGTCATGAAGTTCGCGCCGATCGGCATCGGCTGCGCGCTCGCGTTCACCGTCGGGCACGGCGGCTTCCACGTGCTCAAGAACCTCGGCCTGCTCGTCCTGACGTTGTACGGCGCGCTGATCGTATTCGCGCTCTTCGTCCTCTTGCCCGTCGCCCGGCTGGCCCGCGTACCGCTGGTGCCGTTTCTCAAAGCGGTAAAAGAGCCCGCGCTCATCGCGTTTTCCACGACGTCGTCCGAAGCCGCGCTCCCCAAGGCCATGGAGCAGATGGAGGCGATCGGCGTGCCGCGCCGCATCGTCGCGTTCGTGATGCCGACCGGATACTCGTTCAACCTCGACGGCAGCACGCTGTATCTCTCGCTCGCATCGGTATTCGCGGCGCAGGCGGCAGGCATCGATCTCACGCTCGGCCAACAGCTGGTCATGCTGTTCACGCTCATGCTGACGTCCAAGGGAGTCGCCGGCGTGCCGCGCGCGTCGCTCGTGATCCTGACCGGGACGCTGGCGTCGTTTCATCTTCCCGTTGAGGCGGTCGCGGTCATCCTGGGTGTGGATGAGCTCATGGACATGGCGCGGACCACCGTCAACCTCGTCGGGAACTGTCTTGCGACGGTGGTGATGGCACGGTGGGAGGGCGAGTACGACGAGTCGCGTGCCTTCGTAACCAAGGCGGCTGCAGCTTAATCCTGAGCTAGAAGCTGGTGCTCCATTCGATCCGCGCGCCCGCCCGCCCCCCGCCCGGATCGGCAAGGAATCGTGGAGGGCCGAGGCCGAAGATGCGCCAGCGGCCCCCGATCACTTTTGCGGCCGTGATTCCCACGGCCGCACCAGCCGCGACGTCCGACAACCAATGCCGTTTGTCGTTGAGGCGCGACCACGCCGTTCCCGTTGCACCCGCATACAGCAGGCCGCTCACCCAGCCCCGGTGGATTTCCTCTGACAACGAGGTCGCCAGCGCGAAGGCCATCGTGGCGTGGCCGGACGGGAACGCGTCGTGATTCGAAAACGGCCTGAAAAGGTAAGGGTCGCTCGTCTCAGCCGGTCGGATCCGGCCGGTGAGCTCTTTGAGGGCGCCGGTCGTCACTCCCGCGAGTACGACGGAGCTCAGCACCCGCACACCGGAGCGCTGCAAAGCCGGACGGCCGCTGACGATCCCCGCCAACACGATGGCGCCCGGAACCCCGAACACGACTTCGGGCTGGCCGCCGTTGCGAAAGGCCCGTGCCCACGCATCGCTCCGGCTGGAGCGATGGTCTTGCGTCCACTCGTTCACGCCGCGGTCAGCCACGCTGAGCACGCCGACCGTTCCGGCGGCGATCGCCGCCTCCCACCAGCGCACGTGATGAACGGGCTCGCGCTGGCCTTCCAGGCGCGGCGCCAACGACAGCAACAACAACCCGGCGCAGCGTGCGTTCACGAGAGCGCCGCATACGCGCCGGCGACGCCAATCGCTAGCCCGATCGCGATCTTGGCCGCGGCGGCAACCGCGCGTCCCACCACGGCACCCCAGCCGGCGCGCGTTGCAACGCCGAGCTGCCGCGAGTAACTCAATTCGAAGAGCACCGCGCCCAGGAAGGAGCCGATGAACGCGCCGAGCACACTCCCGATCAGCGCTACGGGGACGCCGATCATCGCACCGACCAGACCGCCGAGCAGCGCGCCCCAGCCCGAGCGACTGGAGCCGCCGTAGCGCTTCGCGTATCGGAAGCCGATCCAGTTGTCGACAATCTCACCGAAGAACGCCAGGGCGAGCACGATCGCGATCATCGTGACACCGACCGATCGAAAGCCAGTCATCCAGCCGTATGCGAGGATGCCGCCGACCATTACCCACAAACCGGGGAGTCCGAGCGGAATGAGAAGCAGGCCGACCAGCACGGCAGTGCCGAGGATCACAACCGCTAGCAAGTCCATGGTGCAGTGTAATGGGAATGCTTGACGCCCGCAGATTTTGGGTGCACTACTTTGCGGGCGATGTCGATACAAAGGATCAACGGTTCGATGGGATCCCGCACCCCGCAACCAGGTGACCTCCTGATTCTGACCGATGGCCGGTCGTTCGTCCTCGATGAGGCCGGCGATGGGGCGGGGGTCCGCGGTTGGTGGTTCAAGTCACATGCTCCGGACAACGACCGGACGTTGCAGGGCAATCTCAAACTCGAATGGGACGCACGTGCGCAGGCATGGCGGCCGGTCGGCGACAAACGGGCCGCCCCGCAGCCCCGCGCCGCACGCGTCAATCCGCCACACCGACAGAAACAGCTGGACTGACGTACATTTCCTAGTCTATGGGACGGACGCGAAAAGAAGCCGCACCGCGGCAGCAGCCGCTCCCGGCTTCGACGCCCGCGTCGCCGGACTTCATCCACGCCGAGCTCAATGTCGAGCCGGCGCCACAGCCCGCACTCTCCTTTCCCGTCGTCTGCGTCGGTGCGTCCGCCGGCGGTCTCGAGGCGTTCAGCCAGCTGCTCGGGGCGGTGCCCACCGATACCGGGATGGCCTTCGTCCTCGTATCGCATCTGTCTCCATCCCATACCAGCCATCTCGCCGAGATCCTGTCGCGCGCGACCCGGATGCCCGTCAATGAAGTGAAGGACGAGCCGACGGTCCAACCGAACTGCGTGTATGTGATTCCGCCGGACAGCAGCATGATCATTGCGAAAGGGTCTCTGAAGCTCTTGCCGCGCCACAAGGTGGACGGCCGGCATCACCCGATCGATCAGTTTCTCGAATCGTTGGCACAGGATCAGCGCCACAAGTCCATCGCGGTCATCCTGTCCGGTACCGGCAGTGACGGCACGTTGGGGATGGACGAAATCAAGGCTGCCGGCGGCATCACGTTTGCGCAGGACGAGTCGGCGGCGTACGAGGGGATGCCACGCAGTGCGGCCATGGCGGGAACGGTCGATTTCCGGCTGCCGCCTTCCGAGATCGCCCGCGAGCTGGGCAAGATCTCGCGGCACGCATACATCGGAACCGAGCAGCCGCCCGAGCGCATCCTCGGCGGTGGGCAAATCTCCAAGATCCTGCACCTGTTGCATCAGACAACGGGCGTGGATTTCAGCCAATACAAGGCCTCGACGCTGCATCGGCGGATCGCGCGCCGCATGGCCTTGCATAAGATCGAGCAACTGGCCGACTACACCGACTATCTGCGCGCGCACCCCGCGGAAATCGACTCGCTGTTCAAGGACATTCTCATCAATGTCACGTCGTTTTTCCGCGATCCGGACACCTTCGGACAGCTCAAAACGCGTGTGTTTCCGCGCATGGCCGCCGAGCACAGCTCCTCGGATCCCGTTCGCATGTGGGTCGTGGGCTGCTCGACGGGGGAAGAGGCATACTCCCTTGCGATCGTTCTGACGGAGTTCATGGAGGAGGAGGGCCGTGCCTGGCCCGTGCAGATCTTTGCGACGGATTTGAACGGCTCCGGGATCGAGCGCGCTCGGGGCGGGCTGTACCCCAAGAGCATCGCGGACCGCGTTTCCTCCGACCGGCTCCGCCGCTTCTTCTACGAGCTGGACGGAAAGTACCGCGTGGCGAAGACGATCCGCGACCTGTGCGTCTTCGCGAAGCACAACGTGCTGGAAGATCCGCCGTTTTCGCGCATGGATATGATCAGCTGCCGCAACATGCTCATTTATCTCGAGCCGGTGATGCAGCAGCACCTCATCCCGACGTTGCACTACGCGCTCAAACCGTCCGGCCTGCTGTTTCTCGGCGGGTCCGAATCCCCGGGAGCCTTTAACGAGCTGTTCGAGCCGGTCGACGGCAAGCATCGTCTCTATGCCAAGAAGTCCAGCGCCAACCGGTTGCCGCCACCGTTGATTCCGCGTCTGCCCACGGGACGTCGCGCTCCTCCGCCGGTGGTGGCGCACGATGTGCGACGCTTCGAAGGCGCGCAGCGCGAAACCGAGCGCATTCTGCTCGCGCGCTACACGCCGCCGGGCGTCGTCGTTACCGAGGATCTCGAGATTCTCCAGTTCCACGGGGACACGAGCGCCTATCTCGCGCCGCTTGCGGGGAAGGCATCGCTCAACCTCATCAAGATGTTGCGCGAGGGTCTGCTCGCGCCGATCCGCGCGACGATCGCTCGCGCCAAAACAGAACGCGCTCCCGTCCGGAAGAATGACGTGCGCGTCAAAGCCGATGGCCACGAGCGCCGCGTCGATCTGGAAGTGGTGCCGGTCAAAGGCATCGGTGCCGACAAGAGCAACTTCCTGGTGCTGTTTCATGAGCCCGCCCCCGCCCCCGCCCCCGCCGCCGGGGCCCGGGCGGAGACGCGATCCCCGAAGCAGCGCGCGACGGAGCATGAAGCGGACGAGCTCAAAGCCGAGCTCACCGCGACGAAAGACTACCTGCAATCGGTCATCGAGCAGCAGGAGGCGGCGAACGAGGAGCTGCAGTCGGCCAATGAAGAGGTCCAGTCGGCGAACGAAGAGCTGCAGAGCATCAACGAGGAGATCGAGACCTCCAAGGAAGAGATGGAGTCCAGCAATGAAGAGCTGGCCACCGTCAACGAAGAGCTGCAGAACCGCAACGCCGAGCTGGGACGCAGTAACAACGATTTGATGAACCTGCTCGCCAGCGTGCAGATGGCGATTGTGATGCTGGGTCCGGATCTCCGCATTCGCCGCTTCACGCCGATGGCGGAGACGATGCTCAACCTGATTCCCACCGACGTCGGACGGCCGCTGAGCCACATCAAGCTGAACGTGGACGTGCCCGATCTCGAAGTCATCCTCGCCGACGTGCTCGAGAGCGTGCAGCCGTTCCAGCGCGAGGTGCGGGACGAAAATGGCCATTGGTACTCGCTGCGAGTGCGTCCGTACCGCACCATGGAAAACCGGATCGAGGGGGCGGTGATCGCGCTCATCGACATCGACTCGATCAAGCGCAGCGCCGAGTCGCTGCGCGTGGGCGCCGAGCGCCTGCGGATCATGTACGACCGGGCGCCCGTCGGCATTTTCGAGACCGACCTCGACGGTCGGTTCGAGCGCACGAACGACAAGTTCTGCGAGCTGACCGGCCGGTCGCGGGAATCGTTGCTGGCGCTGCGCTCCCGCGAGATCACGTACCCGGACGACGTCGCCGCGGATGTCGACGCGTTCGAGCGCGTCGCCACTGGCGCGGTGTCCTCGGTGCGGCGCGAGCAACGCTATGTGCGCGAAGACGGCCAGGTGCTCTGGGTGGAGCTGCACCGGTTCAGCGTGCCGGACTCGGACGGGAAGCCCGCGTTTGTGGTCGGGATCGCGGAAGACATCAGCGAGCGCAAAGAGGCGGAAATGACGCTGCGGCGGCGCGAGGCGCGCTTCCGGTCCCTGATGAACTCCGCGCCGGTGTTGATCTGGGTGAACGGCGCCGAGGGGATGGAATACGTGAACCAGGCGTACCTCGAGTTTCTCGGCGTCGAAACCCAGGAGGTGCTGGGCAACGCGTGGACATACTTCGTGCACCCCGAGGATCGCGCGGGGTTAGCCGCCGTCTACGACCGGGCCGCGAGCGGGCTGCAGCCGTTCGAGCATCAATTCCGGTTCCGCCGCGGCGACGGCGAATACCGCTGGATGATGGCGGTGGCGCTGCCGCAGTTTGGACCGGCGGGCAAGTTTTCGGGATACACGGGGGCGACCTTCGACATTACCACGCTGAAGCGCGCGGAAGAAGGATTGCGGTCGGCGGATCAGCGCAAGGACGAGTTCATCGCGATGCTGGCGCACGAGCTGCGCAATCCGCTCGCGCCGATCACCAACATCGTGCAGATGCTGAAGTCGGAGACGCTCGAGGCCGGTACCCTGGCGTGGGCGCGCGAGGTGCTCGACCGCCAGCTCGGGAACATCGTTCGCATGGTGAACGACCTGCTCGACGTCTCACGGATCAGCCACGGGAAGATTCACCTCCAGCGCGAGCGGGTCGAATTGAGCGAGCTCGTCAGCCGGTCGATCGACGCCCTGCGTCCCACGATCGACGCGGGCCAGAAGGAAATCGCGATCGAGTTGCCGGCGAAGCCCGTCATCCTGGACGCCGACCCGGTGCGGCTCGAGCAGATCCTCGGCAACCTGGTCCACAATGCCGTGAAGTTCACGTCCCAGGGGGGCCATATCTGGGTGCGCGCCGAGCTGGTGAACGGCAAGGAAGTCCAGATCAGTGTGCGCGACGACGGTGACGGCATCGACGGCGATGCGCTCCCACGCGTGTTCGAGCTGTTCATGCAGGGCAAGGCGTCGCTCGATCGCGCGCAGGGCGGCCTCGGCATCGGTCTGTCGCTGGTGCGCGGCGTGGTCGAGCTGCACGGCGGGACCATCGAAGCCAAAAGCGATGGTCCGGGGAAGGGGAGTGAGTTCATCGTTCGCCTGCCGCTCTACGACGGATCGCCCCAAGCGGCGCTGCCGCCCGCCGTCGCCCGCGGCACGAGCGGCCCGCGGCGGATCCTGATCGTCGATGACAACGTGGATGCCGCCACTGCTCTTGGGGCGTTGCTCCGTCAGGACAAGCACACCGTTGAGGTCGCCCACACGGGATCGATGGGACTCGAGCTGGCCAGGCGCTTCAAACCCGAGGTCGCGCTCGTCGACCTCGCGATGCCGGGAATGAATGGGTTCGAGCTTGCCGAGCGGCTGCGCGGGCTGGACAAGCACCTGCAGCTCATCGCCGTCAGCGGCTACAGCGGCGAGGAAGCGCGGCAGCGTGCGCGTGACGCGCACTTCGACGGCTTTGTCGTCAAACCGTTCGATCCGCAGAGCCTCGACGACTTGCTGCGCCGCCCGGCGCGTTAGAGGAGGTTACATGTCATCCGCTGCGGACCGAGAGGCGGCCCAGCGTTGTCTCGTCGCGATCGTCGAGGACGACCGCGAATTCCGCAACATGCTGCGCGACCTGCTCGAGGAAGAGCAGTATCGCGTCGTGGCGGTCGCCAACGGCGTCGAGGCGCTCGAGGCGCTCCACGGCGATCCGGTGCCCAACGTGATCCTCCTCGATGTGTCGATGCCCGTCATGGACGGATTCGACTTCCTGCGCTTTCGCAACGAGGATCCACGCCTCGCCGCCGTGCCCGTCGTGTTGGTGACCAATGCGCGCCCGAACGAACGGCCCACCATCGGCGTGAGCAACGTCGTCCGCAAGCCGATCGACATCGATGAGATTCTATTCGCGATCAGGCGCTATTGTGGTTGAGCGGTCGCCTGCGGTAGCGTAAAGAAGAACGTCGTTCCATCGCCCGGACTGCTCTCGACCCAAATTCGACCGCCCAGCGCTTCCACCACACCTTTTGCGATCGTCAGACCCAGGCCGCTGCCCAGGCGGGCTTTTGGCGTCGCCTGCCAGAAGCGGTCGAACACGTGCGGCAGCTGCTTCGGCGACACGCCGACGCCGGTGTCGTGCACCCGGAACCGCACCTCGTCATCCACCTGCTCGGCGCTGACCTGCACCGAGCCACCGTCGGGCGTGAACTTGATCGCGTTGCCGATCAGATTGCCGAGCACCTGCAGCACGCGGTCGCGATCGCACAGCGCCGCGAGGTGCTCGGCTGTCACGTGTTCTGCGACGCGCAGCGATTTCTGGATCGCCTGATCGCGGCACATCGCCAGCGCCTCGATGATCATCGGCCGCACCGCCTCCGCCTTCGCGTCGACGAACAGGCGACCCGCCTCGATGCTCGCGACGTCGAGCAGGTCGCCGATGACGCGATTCATTCGGCCGACCGCGGTCAGCACCGTGTTCAAGCCGTTGCGGAGATCGTGGGAAATCGCGGCCAGGGTGTCGTCGCGGGTGCGGCTGGCCTGCTGCGCCTGTTTGTAGAGCCGGGCATTGTCGGCGCCGAGTGCGGTCCGTTGCGCGATGTCTTCGAGCATCGGCAGATCGGCCTTCGTGAAGCGGCGCTCCGGCCGCGTCATGCCGAGCGTGAGGACGCCCAGCAATCGTCCCCGGCCAACGAGGGGCAGGAGGACGAGCGAGCGGATTCCCGCTGCGCGGATCGCGGCCTGACCGCCGTGATCAGCGGCGATGGCGGCGAGCGCCGACTGGCTGACGTCCGGCAACAGGACCGTTTCGCCGGACCGCAGCGCCGGTGTCGGCGCGAGCTGCCAGCCGTCGAGCGTGTTGTCGACGCGCTGGACCGACCCGTCATCGTCGACGACGTCGGCGAGACAGATATCGCCGAGGCGCGGCACGAGCAGCCGCGCGACCGCCGACAGCATCGCGCGCTCGTCCAGCGCCGAGGCGAGCACCTCGGCCAGGTTCGAGAGAAAGCGCTGCTCGTCTTGGGCGACCTTGGCGGTCGGCCGCTTGGCGCTGCGCACTTTCACATCATCCCTCCCACCGCTCAAATATCACCCTCCTGGCGGCAGGCTGCAGCGTTGTGGCGCGGGGTGGGGAGGGGCTAGCGCGTCTGAGGGATGTGACGCTCCGGGCGGCTGCCGATCGCGACGGGATCGGTCACTCGGTACCGCGCGTCGAGGCGTTCCAGCGCCAACTCCAGCCGGTGATTCACCGGCCGATCCTGCTCGGGAGTGTCCGAGACGACCAGAATCTGCGTACTGCGCTGCCCCAGAACGAGCTGTGCCGACCACGCCCGCGCATGCTCGAACGCAAACGCGTTCTCAGAATCGAGCAGCTTGCGGATCTGTCCTAACCCGTCCGTCGGCGGAGGCGGCACGACGCGGTACGCGTACGCCCATAACTGTCGCACGTTGGGATGCTCACGGGAGCTACCCGGACGGGGCAATCCAGCTTCGGGGTTAGCTCTACCGGACGAACTTGCGCCGGTCGCCCTTGGGCGGCGTCTTCTTGTGGGCGTGGGCGGCAATCTGGAGCCGGCTGTGTAACGCCAGCTTCTCCAGAATGTTGTGGACGTGGCTCTTGACGGTGTAGGTGGCGATGTTGAGACGCTGCGCGATTTCCTTGTTGGACAATCCCTCGGCGATGAGATCGGTGATCTGCTGCTCGCGTTTGGTCATTCGGACCGACGCCATCATCGGCGTGTTGCGCAGCACCGAGGCTTGCTTCGCGATATGGGAGAGCAACGTGCCCGTCAGCGCCGACGGGACTACGTCGCCGCCGTTCGCGACCTGCCGGATCGTATGGACCAGATCCTCCAGCGCGGCGTCCTTGGCGATGAAGCCATTGGCGCCGCGCTTGATGAAGTCGATCACGTCCTCTTCTTCCGGTTGCACGTCCATCATGATGATGCGGGCGTGCGGTGCCGCTTCCTTGATGCTTTCGACGAGTCGCTGGCTGCGGTTGCGGCCGAGCGCCGCGTCGACCAACACGACGTTCGGCTTCATCTCCTGGAGTCGTTGCAGCGCCGACGACGCGCCTTCGGCCGAGCCCACCACCTTGAACTCCGTCTGTGAGTCGAGCAGCGCGGCGAGTCCGTCGCGCAGCAGACGATTGTCTTCGATTACGAGTATTTGAATGCGCTTCGTCATAGCACGGACGGCCCTCGTTTGGGCACGAGAGTTCGGGTCGGCAGCAACTAGGTTGGCGGATTCCACGGGTATTAGTCAAGTCGGAAGTGAAGGTTCCGGTCTCAATCCAAAGGATGAGACCCAAAAAATACGTTCTAATCCCATCCAACACGGTGCCCGACGCTCGTCGGCTTGCCTTACAGCGATGGGAAGTGAATGGTAGGAAGCGCTCCGCGCCCGAAAAAAAGGTGGAAGGGGAGGGGATTGATGTCCCAGATCCACTGTCACTTTTGTGGTGGCGTCATTCCGGATCCTGCGCTGATCGACTATCGCCCGCCGCGCGCCAGCGCGCAGTTTGCGATGCCGCATCAAGCGCCGTGTACATGTTCGCCTCCGGTTGTGTACGAGCATCCGCCGATGCTGGGGGCGCCGGACGACGACCAGACCCCGGAGGGCGGGCACTCCGATCCCACAAACGACCACGGCGCTCCCTAACGGAGCGCCGTGTCAGTTCAGGTGCCGTGGGTGGTTACAGCTTCACGACGTTCTGCGCTGCTGGGCCCTTCTGAGCCTGGACGATTTCGAACTCCACGCGCTGGCCTTCGGCCAGCGACTTGAAGCCCTCTCCCTGAATCGCGGTGTGATGCACGAAGCAGTCCTTCCCGCCGTTCTCCGGCGTGATGAAGCCGAAGCCCTTGGCGTCGTTGAACCACTTCACGGTACCGGTGATGCGTGCCATCTGTGCGTTACTCCCTAGCGTGTACGTTTCCGGCGGCGAGCAGCCTTGCTCTTGCGCCGCCGTTGAACGGCGGGACTCTCATAGAAGCGTTTCTTCTTCATGTCCTGAAACAGCCCCGCCTTCGTGATCTGGCGGTTGAACTTCTTCAAAACGACTTCCAACCGGTCAGTGTCATTCAGCGTGACGTACATCCGGGCCCTCTCAGGTGAGAGCATCCACCAGAAACGCGACGAGGACCGCAGGCGGAAGCCCAGGTCCTCGATCAAGTCCACTGGTGTGCAGCACACGGCACCGTGCCGTGGCCCCTTCGCTCGCCCGAAGGATCATAAGGGGGCAAGGTGAAGTCAATGGCCGTGCGCGGTTGTACGAACGCGCGCGGCGTTGCAAGTTAGTGCCGCAATGCGCTCCCCCGTTCTGCTCCTGGTCGCGCTGCTCGGCGTGGCCTGCAAGCCACATCGTCCCGGGAACGCGCCTCCCGTGAGATCGACTCGCGATTCCGTGCGGGTCCCACCCGCATCCAGCGTGGTCCGGGACACGGCGCTCGAGAACCGTGCGGCGCGACTCGAGCTGCGGGTCCTCGAACAGGAGGCGCAGGTCGACGCGCTGCAGAGTCGCCTCGATGATGCGCGCCTCGAGGTCGTCCGCGCGATGGCGAAGCTCCAGTCACTCGCGACGCGCGCCGAAGCGGCGTCCGGCATGGCGGAAGC
>WNFW01001757.1_pt1 | contig 14648 bp, 13 predicted proteins | sample 5400131 | NCBI WGS metagenome assembly WNFW01 (sample SAMN13153362, study PRJNA577476) | soil metagenome | isolation source: 20 cm soil or saprolite under grassland replicate 1 | place: USA:California | collected 2016-06-15 | reverse complement strand
CAGCCACTTGGTGATCGTCCCTTCGAAAATACTCTCGCCCATCTGGGGCATTACGATGTCTACGGCCATGGTCGCTCTCCTCTTCTCGTGAGAAATCTAATACCGCGCCAGTTCCTTGGCGGCGGTAAAAATCTTTTTCACGTTGGGCAGAAAATATTCTTCCAGCGTGGGCGCGTAGGGCACCGGCGTATCGAGCGACGTCACGCGCATCAGCGGCCCGTCTAGATCGCCAAACGCTTTCTCGCAGAGAATCGCCGCAATTTCTCCCGCGATTCCACCCGTCTTCGTGTCTTCATGCACCACGAGACATTTGTTGGTCTTTTTCACAGAATTCAAAATCGTCCCTTCATCGAGCGGCAGCAGCGTCCGCAAATCGATCACTTCCGCTTCGATCCCTTCCTGCGCCAGGGCTTCGGCCGCCTCCAGCGAAGTATGCATCATCGCCGCGTAGGAAATGATCGTCAGGTGCTTCCCTTCACGGCACACCACGGCTTTGCCGATCGGCACGGTGTAGTCCCCGGCGGGAACCTCTCCTTTGATGCGGCGGTAGAGGAACTTGTGCTCAAAGAAGAGCACCGGGTTATTATCCCGCACGGCGGCCTTCAGCAAGCCCTTGGCATCGTAGGGCGTGGAGGGATAAATCACCTTGAGCCCCGGCGTGTGCACAAAATACATCTCCGGATTCGCCGAGTGGAACGGCCCTCCATGCACGCCGCCTCCGGACGGCCCGCGCACCACCATCGGCGCCGGGGCGTTCCACAAGTAATGTCCCTTGGCCACAAAATTCGTAATCTGATTGAACGCGCAAACGATAAAGTCGATGAACTGCATCTCGACAATGGGCCGCAGCCCCAGATAGCTCATTCCGCAGGCAGCCCCGATAATGGCGCTCTCGCTGATCGGCGTATCAATCACGCGTTCCCAGCCAAAGCGCTCCAGCATCCCCTCGCTTGTCTTGAACGCCCCGCCGTACACCCCTACGTCTTCCCCCATCAAAACAACCGCTGGGTCGCGCTCCATCTCCTCGAACATCGCCTGCTTGATGGCTTCGAGAAAAGTAACTTGCGTGGCACTCGGCGCGCTGCCATTCGTTCTAGGCATGGTTATCTCCGCGCCTTTCTCGAAGCGCTCGCCGGGACGGCCTTCACGGTTTTCTTTGCCGCCGCTTTCGCCGGCGCGTTCACCGCGGACTTGCCCGTTTCAGCAGGTCTTGTCTCCGCAGGCTGCGTATCGCCGAAGTGAATCGGCGCGTGCGCGCCGCCGGAGCCTTTGCCGGAGCCGAAGCCCGGAACCGTCCAAACCGCTTCGACGCTCGATCTCGGCGGGGTCACCTCCGCAATCGGCCGCTCCCACTTCGCCCGTATCTTGTGGCAATCGTCTCCGGAACAGTAGACGCCGGTCTCCGCAAACTCCGGCGGGGGCATCGGAGAGTTCTCCGCAAAGTCCCGTTCCTTGGCGAGCAGGACGTTGATCTTTTCCTCGATCTCTTTCCTGCCTTTGGCGTCGAGCAGCTTTTCACCCGTCAGGAATTTTTCATAGAGTGCGATGGGGTCGCGCGCTTCCCAGTACGCTCGCATCTCTTTCGGCACGTATTCGGCGGGATCGTGCTGCGCGTGGCCCATCCGCCGAAAAGTCTTGGCTTCGATCAGAATCGGTCCTTCCCCCGCCCGCGCCCGCTCCACCGCTTCCTTGGCCGTGGAATACATCGCGACCACGTCATTGCCGTCGACAATGTAGCTCTCGATGCCATACGCCTTCGCACGGTCCGCGAGATTCCCGAGCGGCACCTGCTTGCGAACAGGTGTGGAATAGGCCCACAGATTATTCTCGAGAATCAAAACAAACGGCGCCTTCTGCACGGCCGCAAAATTCAGCCCTTCGTGAAATACGCCAGTGGAGCTGCCGCCGTCCCCAATCCACGTCATGGCCACGATCTTTTGGCCGAGATATCTTCCCGCCATGGCCACGCCGGTCATCACCGGAATCAAATCGCCCAGCATCGAAATCGGCGAAACGATGTGCAGATTGTCCAGATCCCCGAAGTGGCTGGTGCCATCCTTGCCCTTGGTCGGCGAATCGTACTTCGCCATGTGCTGCATGAAAACGTCGCGCGGCCGCACGCCCTTCACTAATAGCGCCCCGATGTTGCGGATCATCGGCGCCAGCCAGTCCTTTTTTTCCAGCGCGTACGCCGTTCCCACGGAAATCGCTTCCTGGCCCAGACTGGAGTAAAGCCCTCCGACAATCTTGTTCTGCCGGAAGAGCTTCACCATCATGTCTTCGACGGCGCGGTTCAGCCGCATGTAGTAATACAGATCCAGATACTGCTGCCGCGTCAATTCCTTCTTCATTCCCCGCTCCAAGTCCTACGCCGAAACCGCAGCCTGCTGCTCCACACGCTCCAGTTTCTCGAGCAACTCTTCTCGCGTCGCTTTCTTCATCTCCCGCCCGAACACTTCTCCAAAATGCTTTGCGAGCCTCCGTTCAACTTCTTTCGAGTCCAAGCTGCGTCCCAGCAATTTTTCCAGCGACGTCGCCTTACGGTTCGCTATCCCGCACGGCACGATCAAATCGAAGTAACGCAAATCCGTCGAAACGTTGTAGGCCAGCCCATGCGAAGTCACCCACCGGCTGATGCGCACGCCGATGGCTCCCAGCTTTTCCTCGGTGTCACCGCTCTTGATCCAAACTCCCGTCTTCCCTGCAACGCGCTCCGCGGTAATGCCAAACTCCGCGGTCGCCTGGATCATCGCCTCTTCCAGCATCCGCACATACCAAACAACGTCGCGCCGAATCGCCCCGAGATTCAGAATGGGATACGCGACAATCTGCCCTGGTCCGTGATAGGTAATGTCCCCGCCGCGGCTGGTCTCGTAATACTCCACGCCTTTCTGCCGCAACACATGCTCGGAGGCCAGCAGGTGCTCCCATTTGCCGCTCCGTCCCTGCGTGATCACGTGCGGATGCTCGCAGAGGAGGAGCACATCTTCAATGACTTCTGCCTTGCGCGCCGCAACAATACGCTTCTGCAACGCGTAAGCTTCCGGGTAGCCAATTAGTCCCAAATCGATAGTGAGGCAATTTTTCAGCACGGTTCGATTTTCTTTGTAGGGGCGCAGCATGCTGCGCCCCTACAGGCAAGAGCTCAAACGTTTATCTGCAATCCCCGCACGCTCGCAAAAGCATCGCCCATGGCTTCCCACACTGTGGGATGCGCGTGCATCATGTTCATCATGTCGTCGATGGTGCCTTCGAGGTTCAACACCGTCGCCGCCTCCGCCAGAAGTTCCGTCGCCAGCGGCCCGATGATATGAATTCCCAGCACCTCGCCGTATGTTTCGTCGGAAACCACTTTGACGAAACCGTCGTGACTCCCCAGAATCGTCGCTTTGCTGTTCCCCACAAAGGGGAACTTCCCAATCTTTACGTCGTAGCCGACATCGCGCGCCTGCTTTTCCGTCAGTCCAATCGAGCCGATCTGCGGCTCGCAGTACGTCGCGTTCGGGATCCTGGTCTTCACGATCTGATGAGCCGGCTTCCCTGCGATGTGCGTTACCGCGATAATCCCTTCCATCATCGCCGCGTGCGCCAGTTGCGGCAGCCCCGCAACGATGTCTCCGATGGCATACAGCCCCTTCTCGGCCGTCTCCATGTTATCGCCCACCTGGACGAATCCGCGCTCCAGCTTGGCCTTCGATTTCTCCAGACCGCAATTCTCCGTCATCGGCTTGCGGCCCACGGCCAGCAGGAGTTTCTCCGCCTGCAGCGTCTGCGCCTTCCCGTCCTTGTCCTTGAATGCCACGGTGATGCCCTTCGCATCCTTCTTCACCGACTCCACTGCGCAACCGGTGAAAACCTGGATGCCTTTTTTCTGAAAGGCCTTGGTCAGCTCCGCGGAGATTTCTTCGTCCTCGACCGGCACAACACGCGGCAGCGCTTCCAGGATCGTCACTTGCGTCCCGAAGGAATTATAGATGGACGCAAACTCCACGCCCACGGCGCCCGCACCAACCACAATCAAAGTCTTCGGAATCTCCGGAAGTTGAAGAATCGAGCGGTTCGTGAGAATCATCTTGTGGTCGGGTTCCATGCCGGGAAGCGATTTTGCCTCGGACCCGCTCACCATCAGGATGTTTGCCGCTTCGATCTCGGTTTTCTTCCCGTCCTTCTCGGCGCTCACGCGCCCTGGGCCTTCATACTTTCCCCAGCCCTGCACCCACTCCACCTTATTCTTCTTGAAGAGAAATTCGATGCCTTTCGAATGCTTCTTGACGATTTTGTCTTTTCGCGAAAGGACGTTTGCCCAGTTGATTTTCAGCCCGCTGACCTCGAATCCCAGCTCCGCCCCGTTCTTGAACTGATCGTAGACCTCGGCGTGATGCAGCAGCACCTTGGTGGGGATGCACCCGACGTGTAAGCAGGTCCCGCCCAGGTACGGGTCCTTCTCCACGACAACCGCTTTCAGGCCAAGTTCGCCCGCCCTGATCGCCGCCACGTACCCGCCCGGACCACTTCCGATAATCGCTACATCGTACTTTGCCACTCGTAGTCTCCCTTCCGCAGGGGCCAGAACCGGTGAGTCGAGCTTCTCCTCACCGCAATCACACTCGAAAAAAAGCTCGAGGGGGTCAGGCCGATAAGACGGGTCGCCGGCGGTTCGCTTTGCGAACGCCTTCCCAAACGGAGAAAAAGCCGCCCGCGCTTACGGCGCAGACGGCTGCGTCCCAGCAAACAACAAATTTTAACAGCCGCTCGCCCCCCTCGCAACCTTTGGCCCCGTATTGCCCGTATTGCTGCTGCGGCATGCTTGTTGCTCGCCTTCTCCGTTGCATGAGCGCCAGCGGGGCGGAGATACAGCGCACACCTGTGCTTGCGCTCCCAAGGAGCCGCCTGCCAAACTTCAATTTATACTAAATATAGACGTAAGATTTGAATTAAAGTGTCCCTTGCTTTTAAGTTTACTTATACTTACATTAGCTCTCCGCTTATCACGGACCCCACCTGCGATTACCTTTGCGGACACCCAGCCGTTCTTGCTCAGGGAGGAAAAAGGGCCATGGTCATGAAATCCGGGGAGCGCTGGCATTGCGTCAATCCAGCGTGTGGTTGCGTGGTTCTGGTTGAATCCAACGGCGAAATCGAGGGACAAAATCTCCGGTGCGCCTGCGGCAGCATTATGAAGAAGAGTTATACCCCGCCCGTCTTTCGCTACCTTGATTTCTTACGATTTTCGGAGCCGGCATTCATTCACCGGGACTCTTCCGAGGATTGACCCATGTGCGGCGGAGTCATCCACCAAGCTTCGGGCGTGCGTCCTTCCAAGTCCCTGGTCGTTCGCGGTGGGCTCGTGCGCATCTTCAGCACCCTGGCCGGCTTCCTCGTCGTGACCTTTCTTTGTTGGGGGATCTACACCATCGAGGACCTGTTTCTAAACCCGCTCAGCGCCGGAGACGCGGCGGTGATTGACGCGGCGTTCGTTATCACGCTTGCGGCCATGTTGCTCTTCTTCCTCATTAAACCAGGGAAAGGCCTCGAATGACCGGCCAGGGCGGCACATCTGATTCCGCGGTTCCCGCGGTGCGCCACCCCTTCGATCCCGCTGCCGGGGCCGTGCGCCAGGATAATTTACGGAATAATTTGGCGTATCAACGTTTCTACGTCGATCATTCCCGCATCCGGCAGTAGACTCATTGTCGATTCAGGCGCGCGGAATGGCCGGAAAGTAGCGCTCTTCCAGGATGACGCGGTGGTGCATCTGGTGGCCCGCGGTGATAAAAGCCAGCGCGCGCACGGTCACTTCCTTCTGATTGGCCAAGCCGCGGCGCGGCCAGACATCTTCCTTGAACGAACGAAACAGGCCGATACTCGCGCTGCGCACGGCTCCAAACTCCTCGGCAAGGCCTGCGAGCGTCCGCTCGCCAAACGCACCACTCCGCACGTAGTCATCCTGCTCGAATCCGGGAAGCGGCGTTTGATCGGCGCGCGCAAACCGCAACGCCCGGTAAGTAAAAATGCGCTCGGTATCCGTGATGTGCCCGAGAACTTCCTTTACCGTCCATTTTCCGGGCGCATACCGGAAGCTTCCGTCCCGCTCGCTTCGTCCCGTAAACAATTGCAGCATCTGTAATCGCTGGGATTCCAGAACACCCAGGACATCAGACCCCGGAACTTTCGATATGTAGTTCGCGTAGTAATCCGCATATTCGCTCGATTCGGGTCTGTTCATGGTGGAACCTCTCTTCTGGAAACGGAATTATACCGCTGGGAGGAACTCCAGCGCACTGCGAAGTCGGCAGACGCTAGGCAGAGACGCGCCTGCCGAAAGGTCAGATTTCTACTTCGGGAGAACGCAACCGCCATTTCGGCGACCGATTGGCCTCGTATGAGAAGGTAGCATCGCTGCACCCGATGCGTTCCGACAAAGTTTTTCCTGCCCGGAGCGAATCTTTGCTTTTTGTTTTGCGCCCCTTATTGCAAGATAGCGCCTGCCAATGAACACATCCGACCGCCAGACCATACGCGTGGCTTTTCAAGGCGAACCCGGCGCTTTCAGCGAAGCCGCTGCCATCCAGCTGCTCGGCGGCGCTATTACCACCGTGCCCCGCGCGACGTTTGAGGCCGCCTTCACGGCCATTGCCGAAGGCGCTGCCGACGCCCTTCTGGCTCCCGTGGAAAACTCCCTCGCAGGGTCGGTAGTCCGCGTCTACGATCTCCTGCTCGAAAGCGATCTCGGCATTGTCGCGGAAACAATTTTGCCCATCGAACATCACCTCATCGGCTGCCCGGGAGCGTCCCTCGACGACATTCGTTCCGTCGCTTCGCATCCCATGGCACTGGCCCAGTGCGAAAAATTCTTTCTCGCCCATGAACATCTGAAGCGGGTCCCTGCCGAGGACACCGCCGGCAGCGTTCGCGACCTCATCTCTCGCGGCGACAAATCCGCCGCGGGCATCGCTGGCCGCCAAGCTGCCGTCTACTACGGAGGGGTGATCCTCGCCGAATCCATCCAGGACAACGCCGAAAACTTTACCCGTTTTGTTCTTCTCATCCCCGTGGTGCGCGAGGGCTCCGACGAATCCGCGCACTCCGCTATCGCATCTTCCCCCGCCGTGGCGGACTTGATGGTCGAACTCAAAGTAAGACGGATGGAACAATTTACATCCGGGACGTTTCTAAAAATGTCGATCGCACTCCGTCTTGCGCACAAACCCGGCGCGCTCCTTGCCGCGCTCGAGCCGTTTGCCCGTCACGGCATCAATCTGATGAAAATCGAAAGCCGCCCGATTCATGGCACGCCCTGGATCTATCAGTTCTTCCTTGATCTCGTGGCCGACTCGCCCGCCCAACTCCATTCGGCCCTGGAGGAAGTCCGCCGCACCACAAGCTTTCGCCGCATTCTCGGCCTCTACCCCGTCGCGAAATAGCATCCACCTCAAGAAGAAAAAGGCCAGCGATTCCGCCGGCCTTCTTTTCCTTTACTCCCTTAACTTCTTATACTTCCTTTACTTCATCACTCAGCAGTAGCTGCACTCCGCATCACCCATGCCGCCCGTGATGCCATCCTTCATCCGTCGCAGGCGCCGTCCCAGCCGCTCGGCCATCTGGTGCCGCGCGCGCCACAACCGCGCCTTCAGCGTATTCTCCGTGACTCCCAGCTTCTTCGCTGCTTCGCCCGTCGAATAGCCCTGCACTTCGCGCAGCACAAACGCAGTCCGTAAGAGGGGCGAGAGTTCGTCGAGATTCTCGCTGATCATCTCTCGCAGCTCGGTTCCCGCAAAAACCTGCTCCGGATTCGGTCCGTCATCCGCGAAGCGCTCCGAAGCGGGCAGCTCGTCCTCGCGCGGCGTTTCGTCCAGCGAAACCGCCGGACGCGCCTTCGCGCTCCGCCGCCTCATCAGCGCCGCGTTGATCACAATGCGCGTCAGCCACGTCGAAAACTGCGACCGCCCCTCGAACCGCTTTAGATTGCGATAGGCCGAGAGCAGCCCGTCCTGCAGCGCGTCTTCCGCGTCTTCCGTGTTCCCCAGCACCCGCAGAGCCGTCTGAAACAACGGCCGCTGGTAACGGCGGAATAGGGCTTCCACCGCCTGCTGGTCGCCTCGCTGTCCGGCGCGGATCAGGTTCTCTTCGTTCAGTTGTATTCCCACTGCCGCTTGCGTTGCCATCGTAGTCCCCCCATGCGAATCAAAACTCTTGCGCAACCTTGGGCGCAGAAACTTTTTCCTTAGTGAACTGGCACCCCACCCGCCGGCACTCTCGGTTTCCTCATCAGCAGCAAAATCGGAATCACCGCGAAAAACACCACGCCGAGCATCTTGAAATTATCGATAAACGCCAGCATCACCCCCTGCCTCTGCACCATGTTGTAAATCATTCCATGTGCTTGCGCGCTGGCGTGCGCCGCCGTCGAACCCGTCGCGATCAGTTTCGCCTGTGTCCCGTTCAGCGTGTTGTGATACGCCGCGCTGAAATCGTTGACGTGCTCCATCAGCCGCGACTGATGAAACTGCGCGCGCCGGTCCAGCATCGTTGTCACCGTCGCAATTCCCACGCTGGCTCCGATGTTCCGCGCCAAGTTAATAATCCCCGTGCCCATGTTGCTTTTTTCCTTCGGCACGTACGTAAACGCCGAGACGTTTATGGGAATGAACAGAAACGCCAGCCCGAAACTTTGCAGCATGCGTGCCCGCACCGCGTGCCCGTAATCCAGCCCGAGGTCCCACCCCGCCATCACAAACAACGCCGACGCCGACACGATGCACCCGAAGGTGATTAGAATCCGCGTGTCCACCTTCGACACCAGGATTCCCACGACCGGCATCATGCACATGATCACCGCCCCGCCCGGCGACAGCGCCATTCCCGCTAGTTGCGCCGTGTATCCCAACAGCTGCTGCAATAGCTGCGGAATCAGCACCGTGCTCGAATACAGCACAAATCCCAGGAAAAACATCGCGGTCGTGGCAATCGCAAAATTGCGGTCCTTCAACATCCTCAAGTCGACCACCGGCTCCTTCTCCCGCAACTCCCACAGAATTCCCGCGATCAGCCCAAAAATCATCAGCGCGAAAAACACCCGGATGAAATTCGACGACAGCCAGTCCTCGCGCTGCCCCTTGTCCAGAATAATCTGCATGCTTCCCAAGCCCAGGCTGATCAATGCGATCCCGATGTAGTCGATTCGGAATCCCGCTTTCACATGCGCTTTCTTCATGTACGGCGGGTCGCTTACCAAAAAGTTCGTCAGCAGCAGCGAAACCATTCCCACCGGCACATTGATGTAAAAAATCCATCTCCACGAAAAATTGTCCGTAATCCACCCGCCCAGCCACGGCCCAATTGTTGGAGCCACGACGACCGCCAACCCGTACACTGCAAACGCCATGCCACGCTTCTCCAGCGGAAACGTGTCGTTCAGAATCGCTTGCTCGCTCGGTTGCAATCCCCCGCCCCCCACGCCCTGCAAAATCCGGAATATCACCAGCACACCCAGGCTCGGCGCCAGCCCGCACAAAAACGAACTCGCCGTAAAAATCGCCACGCACGACATGTAAAACTTTTTCCGTCCGATCAGCCCGGAAAACCATCCCGACAGCGGCAGCACGATCGCGTTCGAAACCAGATACGACGTCAACACCCAGGTGGATTCGTCTTGCCCCGCCGACAAATTTCCCGCGATGTGCGGCAGCGCCACGTTCGCGATGGAAGTGTCCAGCACCTCCATGAACGTCGCCAGCGTCACCGTAATGGCGATCACCCAGGGGTTGATCGTCCCATCCGGCATGCGCAGCTTGGCTAGAATCCTGTCTCGCATCGCGCCCCATCTCTGGCCCTACTGTTTCTACGTACTACCGTGCCAATCCCTATCCTTATTCGCCTTTAATTCGTAATCACCGTTGCGTCCACATTCATTCCCGGCCGCAGAACCGCCTTCTCAGAGGAAATCGCGTCCAGCACGATCTTCACGGGTATCCGCTGCACGACCTTCACGTAATTTCCCGTGGCGTTTTCCGGCGGCAGCAGGCTCAGCACGGACCCTGTCGCCCCCGCAATGGAGTCCACCCGCCCGCTGAATGTTTTCCCGTACGTATCCACCTTGACTTCTGCTTTCTGCCCGGCCTTCATGTTCCTTAGTTGCGTCTCTTTGAAGTTCGCCGTCACCCACACGTTCTCGAGCGGCACGACCAGCAGCAACCCTTGCCCCGCCTGCACGATCTGTCCTGTCTCGACCTGCTTGTGCGTCGCTACTCCATCCACCGGCGCGGTGATCTCCGTATAGCTCAAGTTCAATTCCGCTGCTTCCAGCGCTGCCCGCGCCTGTTCCACCTTGGCGAGCTTCGCCTGCGCATCTGCAGCTCTCATGCTTACCTGCTTGACGTCCGCGTGCGCCGAGGCCACTCCCGCCAGCGCCTGCTCAACTCTGGCCTTCGCCGCGTCCAGTTGCGCCTTTGCTACTTCCACGCTGCGCTGCGCTTGCGCCTGTTTTTGCAGGTCCGCTTGTAGCGCGCTCGCGGTCGCATCCGCATTGGCCTTCGCCGCGTCATACTGCTGCTTCGATATTTCACCCTTCTCCATCAGCGGCAGGTAACGCGCCAGATCGGCCTTGGCCAGCTCTGCATTCGCCCGGCTCTTGTCCACGTTAGCCTGCGCCCAAGCCAAATCGGCTGTCTGTGCCTGTTCATAAGTTGCCTGTGCGCTTGCCAGGTCCGCCTGCGCGCCCATGAACTGCGCATCTGCGCTCGAATTTCCGCTCGCCACGTTTTCCCGCGTGCGCGGCACGTCCACTCCCGCGGAACGCGCTTCGCTCTCCGCCAGCGCCAGCGACGCCTTCGCTTGATCCAACGCCGCCTGGTAGTCGCGCGCATCGATCTTCACCAGCACTTGCCCTCCCTTCACCGGCTGGTTGTCCTCCACCAGAACTTGCGCCACGCGCCCGTACACCTTCGAGGCCATCGGCGTGATGTGCCCGTCCACCTGCGCATCGTCCGTCGTCTCGCGGTTGTGGTAATAACCCAACAGCCCAAAGACCGCTGCCAGCATGACCGCCCCGCCCCCGATGAAAAGCCGCCGCACCTGGGGGTTCGCTAACCCTTTCGGGGTCTCCTCCAGCGGCAACTCTTCCGCGATCCGCGGAACTTTTGTGGCATTTTCTAATCCAACCTCGATCTCGATGCTCATCGTTCCCCCACGCTTACTTTGCGTAAACCCTTTCCATTTGCCCGATCGACCGCGCCAGGTCTGCCCGCGCCTGGTTAAAGCGATACAGCCCCGCAATCTGGTTGTCGTTCGCGCGAGCCAGCGAATCCTGCGCCTGAATCACTTCGATGTTGTTCGCCACTCCCGCTTTGAAGCGGTCCCGGGCCTGATCCACTTCTTCCTTCGAGAGCTGCACGCCCAGGTTCGCCACTTGCACTTCATTCCGCGCCGATTGCAGATTTAGCAGTGCCGTCTTCACATCCAGCGCGATCTGATTCCGCAGATCATCTTTCTGTTGATCCATCTTTTTGATCTCGATGTCCGCGCGAACAATTTCTGCGTGAATCCTTCCGCCGGTAAAGAGCGGCAAATTCAGGCTCCCTTGGTATGTGTACGTCGGCAGCGTGGTGTTTCCCGAAGTTCCCACGTATGCGAAATTCCCGTCGAACCGCAGCGATGGCAGCCGCGAATCTTGTGACGCTTTCTTCTGATATTCCGCAGTCTTGATTTGCGATTCCAGCGCCTTCCACTCCTGGCGCTCCGCCAGCGCGAGTTCGATGCTCGGCTCGACCTCGGGCTGCGGTGTATCGAAGAAACTCAGCGAATCCCCCAGCTCGATCTGCTGCCGCGGATCCAGGTTCAATAGCCGGCTCAGGGCGAACAGCGATGTGTCACGGTCCGTCTGGGCCTGAATCAATCGCTGCTTTTCATTTTGTAGCTCTACGTTGGCTCGCAGCGTATCGATTCCCGTTCCAACTCCCTCTTTCTGCAAGTCCGCCGCCTGGTCATACAACGCCTGCGCCAGATCCACTCGCGATTGCGAGGCCTGAACATTCGCCATGCCGCGCAGCGTCCCGATGTACTGCGAAACCACCAGCAGAATCACTTGCTCTCGTGTCGAGAGGCTACTCGCCTTGCTCGTGTTCACGGTATTCTGCGCTGCCTGATATCTCCGCCACAGCGTCAAGTCGAAGATCGGAGCGCCGAAGCTCGGACCCGCGGAAAATACTTGATATGGTCCAAGCGTCTTGGGAAATCCGGGAAACGGTGTTCGGCCTCCAAACTGGGCCAGCAGGTTTACTTTCTGCGCTTCGTCCGAGATCTGCGCCTTCGCTTGCGGCAACAGATCGGCTCGCGCAATGTTCTTGTCTTGTTCGCTTTGCGCTGCCTGCAAAATGGCGATCTGCGCCGTGGTGTTTTGTTTCAGCGCTAGGCCGACCGCTTGATCCAGCGTCAGTCGCAGCACCTGCGTCGGTGCATTTCCAGGCAACGCACGCAGCTTGCTTGGGCCTTGCGCGCGTGTCACCGTGGGCCCCAGCATCAAGGTGAAGAATGCCGTGTAAAAAATAATGTGCGCGTGCTTGGGTCGTGCCTTCGCGCCGTTGCTCGCACCTTGCTTCTCGCGGGCCACGATTTCCTGCACGATGGCCTGGTTCAGGCAGCCTTCCGCGATCAACTGGCCGCCCTGCCGATGAATTTCCATCAGCAGCACTTTTCCGGCAGCATCGATGAAGCTCACGCCGCAGAGATTCACGTGGAACTTCTCGCGTGGCGACGCCGCGTGCAACTCCCGCCAGCACTGCTCCAGGGCCGCCACCCACGGCCCCGCCAGTCGGCCCTCGACGCTGAGGAATATCTTTCCACGCTTCTTTTCAGTCGTGATTCTTAGCATTGATTCCGTCCTGCTAGTCATTTCTAGATGCATGATTGTCACCATCCGATGCAAAGAATTGTAAATGTGGAAGTAGCACAAAAATAAAGACTTATGCAGAATCTGACGGATTGGATGGTCCAGGGAAAAGACCATATATTGGCGTTATGTCAAATATGGTCTCTGCTGTTGTGACCATATATGGGCTATTCTCTTCTTGTGATCACTGCTTTCCCTACTCCGCCAGAGCGCCCCGCAGATACGAATCGACCCGCCAACCCAGCGGCAGTCATTGTCCGCAACCCATCCACGTACTATTTTTGTCGGTGCGTCGCGGATTGCCAAGCAGGTTTGCTTTACGCTTGAGGTGACGCTGGATTTCGGCGGGGATGGGACCGCGATGGCGTCACGCGCTGCTGCTAGGGCTGCTGCCAAACCAAAAACCTTGGCTGCGAGGAAAGCGCCGCCACAGAAAAACGCGCCGTCGAAAAAACAAGTTTCGGGAAAATCAATAACTCCTCGCAACCTCCAGGGGTTTCCACCGCAATTAGCGTTTCACGGCAATCGCCTGCAATTCGAAATGCCCGCCCCGCAGGAGCGATCCCGCTCCGATGAATTCCCGCGCCGGCAAGTCCTTGGTCGTGAAGTAGCTCTTGTAAATCGAATTGAATTTCTCGAAGAGTGAGAGGTCCGTGCATGCAATCTGCACGTACACCAGGTCGTCCATGCTCATACCTGCCTGCGCCAGCACCGCCTTCTCCCCGTCCAGCAAGTTCTTGATCTCGTCCTCAATCTGCTCCGGCGCTTTTCCTGTCTTCGGATCCAGGCCGAGCCGCCCCGCCAGATAGAGTGTGTTCCCCGATAGGAGCGCGTCGCTGAACGGTAGCTGTGCGGGCTTATCCGGAAGATTGATCGCCTTCCTGGCGGGCTGTATCGTAACCTGCGAACCCGCGCTATGTACCGTAAGAATTCCTGCCACAGCCAAAACCACCACGAGGAAACGGATGCGACGATTCATTGTTTTGCCTCCATTCGAATGACTTGCCCGATACGCCGCGCGAGTGTAATACCCAAATTCGCCTTCGGCAAGCCGTCCGCCGGGGCCTCGTTTGCCCCGGCAAACGACCATCTCCATGGCTTCTCGGAACTCCTGCGAATTAGAAAGCGATAAACCCCGTTCGAATGAAGTACAGCGAAGTGAATCCCACTCCCAACCACAGCAGCACGCCGAGAAGGAGCGGGCGCCAGCCCACCTCTTTCAGTGTGGCCCGCGAAATCCCGCTGCCAATGAGGAACAGCGTTGCCGTGAGGCCGTGTCGCCCGAGAGTGAACAGCCAGTGAGCGGGATGTTCGAACGCAGGAAGGTAGGTATTAAGGATTGCGGCGAGAACAAAAAACCCGATGAACCAGGGAAATTGGATGCGGGGACGGCTGTCACCACGGGCGGGAATGTTCTGGGAGCGGTTGCGCTCGATCGCTGCCGTCGCGAGCGCGAGCGGAACGATCCAGAGCGCGCGGGCGAGTTTTACAGTGGTGCCTATTACCAATGCTTGCGGGCCGTATTTCGTGGTGGCGCCGACGACGGCGCTCGTGTCGTGGATCGCCAGCGCTGCCCACAGTCCGAATTGCGGTTGCGAAAGGTGAAGGGTGTTCCCGAGGGGCGGAAAAATCAGCAGGGCGATCGAATTCAAAATAAAAATCGTGCCGAGGGATACCGCCATTTCCTCTTCATTGGCTTGAAGAATGGGACCAATCGCGGCGATGGCGCTGCCGCCGCAAATCGCCGTGCCCGCCGTGATCA
>WNFW01006805.1_pt1 | contig 14650 bp, 14 predicted proteins | sample 5400131 | NCBI WGS metagenome assembly WNFW01 (sample SAMN13153362, study PRJNA577476) | soil metagenome | isolation source: 20 cm soil or saprolite under grassland replicate 1 | place: USA:California | collected 2016-06-15 | reverse complement strand
GTAGTGGACTAAATCACTGTCAGCTTAACTACTGACGCCTCGTACCCGCTCAGTTGTAGTTCAACCGCCTCCCCGCCACCTCGCCCTTCTGCCGCGTACATCAATATGCACGTAATTCGTGCTCGAGTGACCAGTCGTGTAAATGCCGAGCCCGCCGACAAGGTCCGGATGCTTGAGCTCGACGATCTCCACCGCCAAACCTACCATGCGGCTGTCGATCGCGGTGATTTTTCCGTCGCCATTCGCATCGATCGCCACATCTGCCGCGTCGCCGTACTGGTGCTGACTGTCGCTCGCCGCGCGCCGTACCCGGCGGTTGTGCTCTGGCGCGCGAAATCCGGAATGAACATCAATATCGATGTCAGCGACCGCCTTGTCGCCGTGCCAGCGCGCGATTTCCTGGATCACCAGCTCCAGCTTGTCGAGTAGCTTCGGGTTTACCGCCGCATAGCTTGGCCAGACTCCCTGCTGATCGTGATTCAGGAAGTCGCCGACTTTCAAATGCTTCGTGATTGGCAGCTCCACGTCGGCCGGACTGATCTCGAGAAAACCTTCGGGTGGCGGCGTCTTCCCGCGCGCGCGCTCTGCCAGATACGTCCCGATGCGGTACCCGCGCAACATTCCGCGTTCCTTCTCCTCGAACGGGACGAGCACCGCCAGGGTCAGGCCCTCGACGGGTCGCCGCTGCCCGCTCTTTACGAGCGTCAGCCGATAGAATCCGGCCTGCGGTGGCGCCGAAACCTTGTCACCCGTGAGCGGCTGCGCGGCCGTCGCGAGCGTCGAGTCGCCGACTCTGATCCACGCGTATTGCAATGCGGTCGGATCGCCGTGGACATCGAGAGGATAAGAAATCTCCTGCGCCGGCATTGCGAAGGCGAGCTTTACTTCTCCGCTCGCGCCAAAAGCGCTCGCCGACGGCTCCGCGAGTGGAACGACTGCGTGGGTGAGATAAGTTCCAATAGGTTTGTCAGTGGCGTCGTCGGCGGCTTGCAGAAACTGGAAAGCGCCGACCGCGGCAACCGTAGCGGCGGCGATCCACACCATTCGCGCTGTGTGGCGCTTTCGGACAGGCAGATCATCCGGAAGCTCGAGCTCTTCGCCGGTTGGATGTTCCCGTCGCTCTCCTACGACCGCGGACGTCAAGCGAATTTTTTAGTAGATGTAGACCGGCGTGCCCACCGCGACCATCGGGTAGAGCCGCTCGATGTCTTCATTGCGCATGCGTACGCAGCCATGGCTGACCGACTGACCGATGGTCTCGGGATGGTCGGTACCATGTATTCCATATCCATCGCCAAGCTCGAGCCGACGGGTTCCCAACACACCCATGTACCGGCGCGCCGTGGTGCCATATGGCGGGACGACAATGTTTCCATTCACAATGATCTCCTTGCCTTCGACCCCTCCACCTAAAGACACCGCGGAGCCGCTACCGTAACGTCTTACGACCTCACCATTTTGGGTGGTGAGGACGCCCCCGTCGCCGGTGGGGATCGCCTCGCCTGGATCAAGGTGAACGATGCCAAGTCCTCTTTTGTGCGCTTGTTCGACGTAGTGCCAGTCTGGCGGAACCCACGCGGGGTCTTCGTCCTTGCCTTTGACCGTTAATCGCCCGCGCGGCGTCTCAAAGCGCCATTGTCCGTTAGTCCCGCCGACGAGCTCTTTGCCGCTTCCCGTTGCAACGGGGGCGTCGAACAGAATCGCTTTCCCCTGCTTGTACCAGAGGCGGTGGTCCGCCATGCTGACGACTATGTACGGCATGTTCGCCGCTTCAGCAGGAGACTCGTCGAGGAGGGCCTTCAGGCTGTCGCCCGTCATTCCGAGCTTCGCCTTCACAGCGTTCAGCACGTCGAGGTTGTCGTTGTAGACCATGCGGCTGACGTCGCGCTGGTAGCGGAGCTCCGCGGTTTTCGTGAGGAGTGTGACGCTCAGGATCGCCGCGACGACGAATCCCGTGATCAACATCCAGACGGTCTTGCCGCCGTAGGAAAAGATTCTGGCTACCATTCGCTAAGTTCGCCCTCATGCTTAAACATGCGTTCTCAGTAGAAGTATACCTTCATACCGGCGCTAAGGTTCGGCATGATCGCCTTCATGTCCTCGAGACTTATTCGGAGTGAGCCCGGGGGCACGGGTGTGGAGTCGTTGACGAGCTCGGAGGGCGCGTTCTTCGACGTCAGGATCTCAGTTCCTCCATCGAGCGTGATCATCGTCTCCGAGATGTCGGCGACGGTTCGCTCGCCACGGGGCAGCGCGGCAGGGGGACCACTAGCCGATTCGGCTGGGACGCGCTCGGGCCCGAACTGGACCGGCATCTCGCGCAGCAACGCGCCTTCGCGCGTGAGATACATCCGCGCGCTATCGACCGAGACGTTGAGGTGCAGCTTCTTGTCGAACTTTGCCTGGCGCTTCGCCAGCTCGATCGCGATCCGCAGCTTGTTCTGCTCCGACTGGACGATCGCGTCAGTACGTTCGCGCTCCGCCTGCGTCATGTGCTCGCGGAGGAGCTTGACGTCATAGTTGTACTTCACCCTCTTGGCGATGAGCCAGGCGTCGACGCCGATCATCGTAACGAGCGCGACACCGAGGACGAAGACGAATCCTGGATAGGCGCGTCTGAAATCGCGCCAGCTGCTGCGACGCCGATCGCCCTCAGCCGCACGATCGGGCCGGCGCCGCGTTTCCGGGCCGCTCTCCTGTTTCGGTCTTAAAATTTCCATTCTCGAGCTACGCTTCCTCACGTCGGGGCAGGATTACATTACTGGTATAATGGCCACTTCACAGCGCGCGCGGCCAGTCGCGCTCATCGTTCTCGATGGATGGGGATACCGCCCCGAAACTGACGGCAACGCAATCGCACTCGCGAACACTCCGACCTGGGACTCACTCTGGCGTCGAGGCTCGCGCACTCTGCTCGAGGCCTCGGGACTTCGAGTTGGCCTGCCGCTCGGACAGATGGGCAACAGCGAAGTCGGACACCTGAACCTCGGCGCCGGGCGCGTAGTGATGCAGGACCTCGTGCGTATCTCCACTGCGATCAGCGACGGGAGCTTCTACACCAATGGGGCGCTAGTGGGTGCATGCCGGCAGGTAAAGAAAAACGGCGGCACTTTGCATTTGATGGGACTCATCGGATCGGGCGGAGTGCACGCGATCGACACCCACCTCTGCGCGATGATCGATCTCACGAAACGCGAGCGACTGGAGCGGGTGGCGATTCACGCTTTTCTCGACGGCCGCGATACGCTTCCGAAGTCCGCGCTGGGATACATGGAGCAGCTTCTCGACTACATCCGGAAAGTGGGAAGCCCCGCAAAGATCGCCAGCGTCTCCGGGCGCTATTACGCAATGGATCGCGACCGCCGCTGGGATCGCACCGAGCTTGCGTACCGCGCCATCGTCCTTGGCGAAGGCACTTCGGTTACAGATCCGCTCGGCGCGATCAAGCAAGCCTACGAATCGGGAAAAACCGACGAGTTCATGTTGCCGGTGGTCGTGACCGAGAATGGAAAGCCGGTAGCCCCGATGAAAGACGGCGACGCTGTGATCTGCTTCAATTATAGATCCGATCGAATGCGGCAGATCGTGCGCGCCCTTATCGACCCGGGCTTTGCCGACTTCGACGTCTCGCGACGCCCGAGAGTCTCGGTGACGACACTGACGAGGTACGACAAGACCTTCGACGTCCCGGTGGCGTTCGAGCCGACGTCGATGGAGCGGATTCTGGCCGAAGTTTTGTCGGCGCGCGGCCTCTGCATGTTGAAGACGGCGGAAACCGAGAAGTACCCGCATGTGACTTACTTCTTCAACGGTGGCGTGGAAGCGCCATTTCCCTGCGAGCAACGTGTACTGGTACCGAGCCCGAAAGTCGCGACATACGACTTGAAGCCTGAGATGAGCGCGGCTGGCGTTACCGACGCGCTGGTGAGTGGCATCACTTCAAAGGAGCACGATTTCATTCTCTGCAACTACGCAAACGCCGACATGGTGGGCCACAGCGGTTCGATTCCCGCCACGATCAAAGCAGTGGAGACTGTCGACGAATCGCTGGCGCGAGTTCTCCAAGCCGCCGAGAGCGCGGGTACGAGGCTCATCGTCACGGCAGATCACGGCAATGCGGAGATGCTCGTTGATCCGGAGACGGGTGGGCCGCACACTGCGCACACCACCAATCCAGTTCCACTTGTTCTCGTTGACTGGGACCAGGAGCAGCGGCTGAGAACGGGAGGAGCGCTGTGCGATGTTGCGCCAACTATATTGTCAATGCTCGGTATCGAGCAGCCGCCGGAGATGACCGGCGTCAATCTTGGAGTCGATTAGTCAAGCTGCGCACGGATTCAACGCTTTCCCCGGATTTAGAGTAATGAGGCTGCTGATTAGCGCTTTGGCGCTTGCTGTTGTTTCTACGACCGCGCCTGCGCAGGTCGGACATCTTCCCTCGAACAGCCCCTATCGCGATCTGGAAACTCGTCAGGAAGTGACGTTTTTCGGCGGTCGGTACAGCGCGGGAGAGGATCCGATCGGAATCGCCCCGCGCGACGGCACGATGTACGGCCTTCGCTACCTGATTCACGTGGGTGGCCCCGCGTTTCTGATGGCGCGCTGGTCGCACGTGAACAGTGAGCGCTCGGCGATCGATCCGACGAAAGTCGGCGTGGCGCGGCAACTTGGAAATCGCAACGTCTCGCTCAATCTCTACGACGTCGACATGGCCCTCAATCTCACCGGCCAGAAAAGCTTTCATCATATCGTGCCGGTAATAAACTTTGGCGCCGGCGTTGGAAGCTGTGGCTGTTCGGTGCCCTCCGATCCCTACACCTTCGGCACCCCGTTTGCATTTTCCTGGGGGAGTGGGCTCAGGTACGCGCCGGGCGGGCGCTTCCAGCTGACGGCGGACTGGAACGACTACCTCTACCAGTTGAAGTATCCGACCGCGTATTACGTGACACCCACCGGCGGGACGGCGGCCGTAACCGGCAACCAGGCCCGCAGCTTCTGGAAGAACAACCGGGCACTCACCATCGGGGCCTCGCTGCTGTTCTTTCGCTAACCTGAATCGCTCTCCGTCAAGGTGGGAGCGAGCGCGGAGGAAGAGTGGAAAAGGACTACGAGGACATCAGGGGCACCGACGGACTGACCGACAACGAGCTGCGCGCGCTCATTCGTGACAATTTCGAGCAGCAGCCAGCGTTTGATCCAGACGATGTAGAGATATCGGTGCGGTCTGGCGTCGTGAGTCTCTCGGGCCGCGTCGGGACTCCGGAGGAGCTCCGTATCATCGAGCGAGTTGTCACCGATATCGTCGGTGTGCAGAATCTCCGCAGCGGTCTCGTAGTAGATCCGATTCGTCGCGCCGAGAGTCCCGAGGCGATCGACGACCATCTCGTCGACGAGCAGCTTCACGAAGGAATCCTTCTTGGCGACACTCCGCGTCCCGAGGACCCCGAAGCGCAGCACCTCCGCGAGAACATTCGGGCCGAGCTGTTCGGGACGACCGACGTGCAGCAGTCGATCAGCGGCGCCATTCCATGGAATCCTCCCGACGGGCCGACACCCGAAGGGATAAGTGGGATGGAAGAGGAGCCCGACGAAGCGCGCGACGATCTTTAGATGGCGCTAGGGGACTAACTGCCACTTACGACTACCCGCTAGGAGCGATGAGCGGACCGGCTCGGGGCTGCGAGCTACTACGGACTGATGGCGAACCAGCAGTCTCGTTCGCAATTCGCAGTTAGTCTCCCAATTCGTAGTAGTCAGCAGTCCGCAATGCCGTTGGTCCGCAGCCCGTAGTCAAAGCCCGAAGCCTCCAGCTGCTCCGCTCACGGCTCCTAGCCGGTCGTCGTAAGTGTCAGCTCCCAGTTTTATGCACGCGCCTCACTCAACACGCAAATTAAAGGGATGCCAACCGCCTCTCTCACCCGCCGCATTTCTTTCTCCGCTGCGCATCGCTACAGCCGGCCTGAGTGGAGCGCTGAGAAAAACGCCAACACTTTTGGCGCATGCGCGTGGCCGAACTTTCATGGTCACAGCTACGTCTGCGACATCACTGTCAACGGACCCATCGACGACAAGACTGGGTTCGTCGTCGACCTCGGCGTGCTCGACCAGATCCTCAAGGAGCAGGTCAAGGATCGCTTCGACCATCGCAACATCAATCTCGATGTGGCCGAGTTCGCGGACGGAAAGCTCGTTCCGACCGGGGAGAACCTCGCCCGTTACATCTTCGAGCGAGTGGCGAAGGAGCTGCCCAAACCCGCAAAGGTGACGCGCGTGACGGTCGGCGAAGACGACAGCCTCAGCGCCACTTACAGCTCGGAGTAACGGACACAGTGGCTGATTTTTCCACGCGGCGTGTGCGCGCGCTTCTGACCGTCGTCGCGCCGATTGCGCTGACCGCATGCGTAACGGTGATGAGAACCGTCCATCCGGCTTCTTCGCGCGCCGAGCTGCGCCACACGATCGACTCGCTCACCTCGCAGCCCGTGTTCAGAAACGCACACTGGGGAGTTCTGATCGTCGATCCGCGCACCGGCGACACGATCTACTCGAAAAACGCCGGCAAGCTGTTCATGCCCGCCTCCAACATGAAGATCATCACGAGCGCTGCCGCCCTCACGCTCTTAGGCCCCGATTACACGTACAAGACGACGTTTCTCACAGACGGTCCAGTCCGCGATTCCCTTCTCGACGGCAATCTACTGGTGATCGGGCGCGGCGATCCGACGATCAGCGACAACATGCGGGGAGTCGCGACGACAGTTATGGACGCGCTCGCCGATTCAGTTCGCGCCCACGGGATCAGGCAGGTCACCGGCGTTCTCGCGCGCGTCGGCAACGCATTTCCCGATTCCATCCATGGTTACGGTTGGGAGTGGGATGACCTCGGTGAGTATTACGGGGCTGGCGTCGATGAGCTGATCTTCAACGAGGGAATGGCCCCGACTACCCTTCGCCCGCCGCCCGATACCGTGCGCGACAGTCTCTACTCGGGACCAGCGAAGGATCCGGGCACCGGCTATCTCAGCGCTTTCAACGACGCGCTGGTGCGAAAGCAGATCAACGTCGAGGCCGGAGTGATGGACAGCATTCTCCCGACGCCGATCAAGATGGACACGCTCTTCACGTTCGTCTCGTTGCCGATGCGGAACATCATTCCCGCACTGATGAAGCCCTCACAGAACCAGATCGCCGAGATACTGCTCAAGACGATCGGGCTCGAGCGCGGAGGGATGGGAACCTCGGACAGCGCGCGAAAGATCGTCGGGCAGCAACTACTCGCGTGGGGCGTACAACCCGACGGCTTCGTCATTCGCGATGGAAGTGGTCTGTCGCGACACGATCTCGTGTCGCCCGAGACAATCGTGAAGGTGCTCGACAGAATCCAGCAGGACACCGCGTTCGCCGTCTACTATAACGCAATGCCGATTGCCGGCGTCGACGGAACGCTCAAGGATCGCATGAAGGGAACGCCGGCCGAGGGAAACGTCCACGCGAAGACGGGTTCGCTCGCGTCAGGGCGGTCGCTGTCGGGATACGTCACGACGGTGGACGGGGAGAGACTCATCTTCAGCATTCTCGCCAATAACTGGACGACGCCGAGCTCCGAAGTCACTTCCGTCGCCGATCAGATCGCGGCCGCGCTCGCGGTCTACCGCGCCCATTAGAGCTGCTTCGGTCTTCGCGCACACCCAGGTTGCGTCTTGACCCTGGCGCGCCACGCGCGATAATCACCCAATGCTGAGCGTTGCCGAAGCGAGTGAGAGAATTCTCGCGGAGATCAGGCCCCTCGACATCGAGAGCGTTCCGCTGCGGCAGGCCCTCGGTCGGGTTTGCGCTGAGGACATCCCGGCGGCCGTCACCATGCCGCCCTGGAGCAACTCGTCGATGGACGGCTACGCAGTTCGCTCGGCCGACATCACGCCGGTGATGAGCGGAGAGCCCGTGAAGCTGCGTGTAGTCGCGACGATCGCGGCGAGGGCGCGGATTCGGTCATTCGAAAGGAGGACACCGACGAGGGCCGGACGAAAGTCGAGATCAAGGATGCGCGCGATGTGTGGAAGAACATCCGGCCGGCGGGTGAGGATTATCAGCGCGGCGACTTGCTGGCAAAGCGAGGCGCGTCACTACGGCCCGCGCTGCTTGGTGTGCTCGCGTCGAACGGCGTCCGCAAGGTCAAGGCTTTTCGCCGCCCGCGGGTCGCGATTATCAGCTCGGGAAACGAGCTGGTCGATGTCGACGATTTCGCGGAGGTTGTCGCCGCTCGGAGGATCGTCTCGACGAACAGCTACACCCTCGATGCGTTGACGCGAGTGTCCGGGGGAATCCCGGTCGACCTGGGAATCGCGGCGGATACGAAAGCCTCGCTGAGGAGAAAGCTCGAGAGCGCGGAAGGCTCTGACCTCATTCTCACTTCCGCCGGCGTTTCGGTTGGAGATCTCGATCACACGCGAGACGTCTTCGCCGCACTCGGCGGAACGCTGAAGTTCTGGAAAGTGAAAATGCGGCCCGGAGCACCGCTGGCCTTCGGAACGCTCAACGAAGTCCCGTGGCTCGGAGTGTCGGGCAATCCAGTCTCAGCGATGGTGAGCTTCGAGCTGTTCGTGCGACCAGCACTGCGAAAGATGCAAGGCTACAGCGCGTTGTTTCGGCGCACGGTGACGGTCAGCGTGGAGGAAGACGTCAAGATTGGCACGAAGCTCACGCATTTTCTCCGCGCAATCGTTGCCCGGAATGAGGACGGAACGTACGGCGCGCGGTTGACGGGACTCCAGAGCTCCGGCGCACTCACGTCGATGGCGAAAGCGAACGCCCTTTTGATCGTGCCCGAGACCTCGCCGCGGGTTGCAAAGGGCACTCAGCTTCAGGCGCTCATGCTCGATCAGAGTCTTGACGAAACGTCGGCGTTCGCGCTGTGATCGACAAAGCTGCGCTGCCCGGTGTCGAGAAAAGTGCCAGCCTCGACGGTGATGCGCTCGTGGTGGCACTCACCCGACGGTTTCGGACGACCATTCTCGATGCGACCGTTGGCGAGCGCACTTACAGCATCCTCAAGCCGGCGAATCCCGACGACCTCATTCGCGAGGAGGATTTCGTCAAGGACGAGCGTCTTCCCTACTGGGCGGATGTGTGGCCATCATCGATCGTGCTGGCTGAGACGCTGCTCCAGCAGGAAGGAGCGGGACAGAGTGCGCTCGAGCTCGGATGCGGCGTTGGCCTGAGCACGCTTGCGGCGATGAGCGCAGGTTTCGACGTGCTGGCGACCGATTACTACGAAGATGCGCTGGATGTCACTCGCGCGAACGTGTTTCGAAACCTTGGCAGGGTCGCGCGAACCCGGCTCGTCGATTGGCGCCATCTGCCCGAAGATCTCGGGACCTTTGACCTGGTGTTCGCGTCTGACGTGCTATACGAGAAGGAGTATGCAGCTCTGCTCCCGGTAATTCTCGATCGCGTGCTCGCGGGCGGCGGACGGGCGCTGATTGCCGATCCGGGTAGAGTCGCGGCGCCAATTTTCGTCGAGGCGTGCGCCGTGACCGGCCTTCTGATTCAGGAGAAGCTCACCCGACCCTTCGAGGCGGGAGAAATCAAGCAGCAAATCGATATCTACGACCTCAGGCGGCGGAAAGACTGAAAAACTGTCGAGGGTGCGTCAATCAATCAGGGACTCGTTCCCTACATCTGCCGGTACTTCGGCCCACTGCCCCCCTCTCTCGCCGTCCAACGAGGCCCGATCACGTCGGTGGCCTTGCAGTCGATGCAGTTTGCGGGACTCACGACGAGGCGATCGCCATCGCGCTCGTAAACGCCCGCCGGACACATATGCGTGTAGAGCTCGGCCACATCCGGTGTGATATCGCTGCCAAGGACCAGGTGCGATGGAATGTCGTCGCGCGTCGCGTTCCCTGATTTGAAAACCGCGTCGAGCTTGCTGAAGGTGAGTTTGCCATCGGGAACGAACCGCTCAGGCGACTTCACGTCACGCGGGACATCGGCGTCCCTGTGCGATTCGATCCTGCTACCGAGGAGTGCACCGCCGCTCAACGTCATCAGTCCCGCCTTGAGACCGGCGACGTAGAAGGTGCTCTCCTGAAACGCGAGGCGCATGTTGCGACGACTGTACAGATCTTTAGCAATGAAGCTCCCGTCCACCATCGCATCGTATGCCTTGAGAGATGCGGACGATGTGTCTTTCCGCTTGAGCGCCTCGAAGGCCGCACGCGCGGCGAACATTCCCGATTGCATCGCGTAGTGGATGCCCTTGAGCGACGCGACTTCGACGAAGCCTGCCGCATCGCCTACGATCATGAGGCCATCCCCGTGTCGGCGTTTCGGCAGGGCGTAATAGCCTCCTTCGGGAATCGTCTTTGCGCCCCACTCGATCATTTCTCCGCTGTCGAGAATCTTCCTGAAAAGGGTGTGTAGCTTCATCCGCTGCACATCATCCGAGGTGCGCTTATAATCGAGCCCGACTACCAGGCCGAGCGCGACCAGATTTGGCGTGAGGGGATACATGAAGCTTCCGCCAAAACAGTCTTTCGGAACCGGCCACCCGAGCGTGTGCACGACTGCGTCGAGGGGCTTCCTGGTTTCCCAGATCTCCTTGACACCCAAGGCGAATATCTGCGGATTGTCGGAGGCGACCTTCTGCCATTCGAGATAAGCCTGTGATAGCGCGCCCCGCGTTCCTTCCGCCAGCACGGTGATCTGCGTGGCGATGTCGGTCGGCGGACTGTAGCCATTCCCAGGCTCGCCAGCTCTCGACAAACCAGAGGGCGCGGTCCGCACACCGGTCACTCGCTGACCCTCTGTCAACAGCGATGCGGCTGGGAATCCCGAGAAGATGTTGACGCCGAGCGCTTCCGCTTTTTCACCGAGCCATCGCACGAGCTCGCAGATGGAGGCGATGTAGTATCCGTGATTCTGCATCGTCGGTGGTGTCGGAATTCTAACCGCGCGATTCTCGGTCAGGAAGTAGACGCGCTCCCCGGTGACTGGCGCCCGAAACGGGAAATCCTTGTCCTCGAGATCCGGGAACAGTGCCCGGATCGCAATTGGATTGACGACTGCTCCCGAGAGCGAATGTTCGCCGAGCCCGGCGGCCTTTTCCAGGACGCCGATCTGCACATCTCCGAGGTCACCGCCAACTTCGTTGTCGGCCTTGACGAGTTTTGCAAGCGCGATCGCGCCGGCGAGTCCAGCCGGTCCCCCGCCGACGAAGAGGACATCCATCGGAACCGCTTCAGGGTCGGGCGATTCCGCCAGGATCAATCGATCGAGCGGGAGCGGAGCCTGATGGATTATCGGAAGGACTTGACCAGCGCGATCGGGCATTAGGCGTTGGAGTGTAGGTTCGGGAAAAGCTTATGGGCCTAGTGGTGCTTCTTCGCCTCGCGCACGGCTTCGGTCAGCGCCGGAATTACCTCGAGCACATCACCGACGATTCCGTAATCGGCGACTTTAAAAATGGGCGCGTCCTTGTCCTTATTGATCGCAACGATCGTCCTCGACGTTCGCATTCCCGCGAGATGTTGGACAGCGCCGGAGATCCCAACGGCGATGTAAAGCTCGGGGCTCACGAGGCGTCCGGTCTGGCCGATTTGATCACTGTGCGGCCGCCAGCCGTCGTCGGTGACCGCGCGGGTCGCGCCGACCGCCGCGTTTCCGAATGCCGAGGCGAGATCCTCGACCAACTTGAAGTTCTCCGCCGCCTTGAGTCCGCGTCCGCCCGCAATCACCACCGGCGCCTCGGCGAGATCGAGCTTGCCGCCCCCGCCCTTGCGAGTCTCGGTCACTCTGACGCGAGTCGATGCGGGATCGACGGCGGGTTGCGCGTTCTCGACGCGTCCCGCTTTGGCGTTTTGCGCGGGAGCAATCACGTTGGGTCGTATCGCGATCACTGCTGGCGTCCCGGCGATCGCGATCGTCGCGATGACTTTGCCGATGTTCATCGGATGACGCACCACGATCGAGTTCCCGTCCATCTCGAACGAGAGGACGTCGGTGACGAGGCTGACGCCAAGGCGCGCGGCGACGCGGGGAGCGAGATCGCGCCCCTGTGCAGTGGTGCTGAAGATTGCGGAGCGATAGCCGCCGGATTTTATGCGATCGGCCGCGGTTGCTGTTGCAACCTCCGGATTGTAGTTGGCGAGAAGCGGACTCTCAACGACGATGACGACATCGGCGCCGCATTGGCCGATCTGCGTTGCTTTCGTCCCTATGCCCGGCGGGCCCACGACGAGCGCATGCACTTCTCCGCCGCCTGATTGGTCGGCAAGCATCTGCGCCGCGGTAACAGCTTCGAGTCCAACCTTTCGCACCTCGGCGCCGCGCGTTTCCACGAATGCGAACACGTTCGCCATCAGAGAACCTTTGCTTCGGACTGGAGCAGCCTGACCAGCTCCGGAACTGCGGCAGCCCCTTCGCCAACAACGCGCCCCGCTTTCCGTTCGGCTGGCAGCTCGAGCTTTCGCACGACAACCTGTGGTTCCGACAGCTGCGCCGGCTTCACGTCGAGTGGCTTCTTCTTCGCTGCCATGATGCCTTTGAGCGATGGAAGTCGCGCGGCATTGAGGCCTTCGTCGACGGTGAGGACCGCGGGCAGCGGAAACTCCACGATTTCCTGCGCGCCTTCCAGCTCTCGCTTCGCTGTCCCCTTTCCGTCCGCGATTTCGAGCGATGAGATGGCGGTGACGCACGGGAGTCCGAGCAGCTCCCCGGCCATGGGTCCGACGACGCCGTTCGATGAGTCGGGCGACATTTTCCCGAAGAGGATCAGGTCGTAAGTGCCTCCCTTGAGCTCCGCGACGAGCGCCTTGGCGATCGCGAATCCGTCGAAGGGCACCTTATCGACCTTGAGGTGGATCCCTCGATCGACCCCCATGCTGAGCGCTTTGCGGATGGTTTCTTGTACGACATCTGGTCCGAGCGAGATCACCGTAACGTCGCTACCGGGATTCTTGTCCTTCAATTGCAGCGCGGCCTCAATTGCCCACGCGTCGAAATCGTTTAGATCGAATTTGAGTCCCGCTTCATCGACCGAGACATTGTCGGCGCCGATTCTGAAGCGGACGTCCATGTCGGGAACCCGCTTGATGCACACGGCAATCTTCACCGCGAAATCTCCATGTGAATGATTTCACGTAAAGATACTCTCTATTTGGCCGCTCCAACTCGCAATACGAAACAGGACCCGGACGCAGCGTACGTCCGGGCCCCTTCGCTCCGCTTCGACTGCAGTCAAAGCGAAGGATACGACACTATCGTCAGATATTCGTCAGAGCTGTCTCGCGAGCTCGCGCTGTCCGCTGCGCAATGAGCGCGATTAGTCCAGACGCCAAAATCGCTATGAGTACGCCCCGACCCCGTTCCTGCCACATCTGGGCGTACGCTGCGTTTCGGAGACCGCCCAGCGCCTGATAGAAGAGCGCGGCAACGATCCAGGACTGCGCCGATCGCCTGCCACCCACAACGAGTGCGATCGAGACCACTACTACCGCAATGATCCCGAACATTACCCCGACAGGATCGATCGCTCCGGTAGATCCAAGAGACCATCCCACGGTTGTCAGCAGCGCCGCGATCAGCGTCGCGACCAGCATTCTCACGCTCCAGCGCGGTGTGAGTCCGACGGCCCAAACCCAGCGACAAGCGTGTCATTGCTTACCGTTCTTGACGGCGCTCCCGCCAGCATCGGAATCCCCGCGCGCCGTCTCATGGCGTTGAGCGCGAGCCACAAGCCGAACACCATCAGCGAGAGGGGAATCGCCAGCAAGAAACCCAGCGCAGTAGTACCGAGGAAGTTGCGCCATGGCTCCGCAGTGTCATAATTGAAAAGTCGCGCTGGCAGCGAGTTGAGACCGCTCAGGGTCGCAAGCACGACGAGCGCGCCAATCAACATGAAGCTTTGTCTGCGATCGAGCCGCCCGTCGTCGAGCACGATCGAGCGCCGTTTCACGACGAGGGCACCCGTCACCACCAATCCCAACAGCAGCATCATGCTGACGACCGCGATCAAGATCAGATCGGTTTGTCGCGCGCGATCGGCGCGGAGAAATGCTTCTGGCAACTCCACGTCGCGTCGCGCCACGAGCGGCTGGTCGCCAGCGATCTGAACCCATGCACGGGCAGCCGCCCCGGCCGGCAACTTTACGGCGGTGTCGATGTATGTGACTGTTGCATCGCGCCTCGCAGGTCGCGCCGTTTCCTCAAGCTCGGATTCCTTGAGCGTCGAGGTATCGATTCCTTCGCGCGCTAGAGACGCGAGGGCGATCCGGCGAAGCGCAGTTGAATCGGCCGAAGCGCCGGCTGAGGAGTCCGGGACGATATGGCGTGCGTCCATTGGCCTGCCGTCCGGCCACAGCCGGATGCGCCATTCCTCGATGCGTCGCGCCGTCGTGCCCGTGGTATTGACGTAGCGGACGGTCCACCACGTGGGAGGCGCATACGTGGACGCGAACCGCTGCGCTTCAGAGACAAGTTTGTACTGGCGCACAAATCGCGGCCACGGGCTGAGGCTGTCCTTGCCGATCACAGTGAGCCGCGTCCAGCCAGCCGGACTTCCGCCGTGGGCAACCAGCATCGAGTCGGCGGTCTGAACGACGCGCGCTCGATCGGCCGTGAACGCGGGACCAAGGGGCGGCATGGGCGGACG
>WNFW01001756.1_pt1 | contig 14655 bp, 9 predicted proteins | sample 5400131 | NCBI WGS metagenome assembly WNFW01 (sample SAMN13153362, study PRJNA577476) | soil metagenome | isolation source: 20 cm soil or saprolite under grassland replicate 1 | place: USA:California | collected 2016-06-15 | reverse complement strand
CTTGTTGAGCATGCATTCGGACTGGGCGATGATGACCTTGGGCCCCTTGACCGCCGTGGTGAGCGCCTCCCGGAGCGTGTCGCGCATGCGCGCGACGTCGTAGGTGCGCGTGAGCGTGCGCACCCATTTGACGCCGACGCCGCGCACGGCTTTCTCGATCGGGTTCTTGGTCGCGCGCATGCTGTTGTCGGCGGCGGAGGACGGCACGTCCTGCCCGCCGGTTGCGGCCGAATAGCCGTTGTCGACGACGATCAGCACGTTGTCGCTCTTGTTGAACACGGCATTGCCCACGCTCGATGCGAGCCCGTTGTGCCAAAAACCGCCATCGCCGACGAGCGCGATGGCGCGCTTGCCCGCCACGGCGTTGAAGGCGGCGGCGCCCGCGCCGCCCAAGCCGTAGCCCATGGTGGAGTTGCCGACGTTGAACGGCGGCAGAACCGAGAACAGGTGGCAGCCGATGTCGCAGCTCACGTGATGCGGGCCGAGCTCGCGCTCAACGAGCTTCATGGCGGTAAAAATCGGCCGTTCGGGACAGCCGGTGCAAAACGATGGCGGCCGCCCATGCACTTGGCCGGCGACGGTCCGCTGCGCCTTGGCCAGCCGATCGGATGGCGATGGCAAGACGATGGGTGGGCGGCCATCCGAGAGCAGATCGGGCCGACGCGCGGCGATGAATTTCCGCAAGCCCTCCTTCACCACGCCGCCGGTATATTCGCCAGCCATCGGCAGCATGCTCTTTCCCTCGACGCGAGTTGCGACGTCGGCGCGGCGCAGGATCGTGTTCACCGCCTGCTCGATGAATTCCGGCTGGCCCTCTTCGATGATGAGAATCGCTTTCTTATCCGCGCAGAAGCGGATGAGCTCGGACTCGATCAGCGGGTAGGTGACATTGAGCACGTAGAGCGGCACGCGGCTTTCGCCGAACACGTCGGCAAGGCCAAGAATTTCCAACGCCCGCAGCGCGGTGTTGTACATGCCGCCTTGCATGACGATGCCGATATCGCCAGCCTCGCCGTTGAACACCTCGTTGAGCTTGTGCTGCTCGATGAAGCGTACCGCGGCCGGCCAGCGCTTTTCGATTTTTTCCCGCTCGTGCAGGTAGCTCGCCGGCGGCAGCACGATGCGATTCGTGTCGCGCACGGGGTTCTCGAGCGCGTCCTTGAGCGAAAAGGGAGGCCGCGCGTTGTCGCGCGCGGTGAAGCTGCCGTAGACGTGGCAGGCGCGGATGCGCAGCTCGAGCATCACCGGCGTGTTCGACGCCTCCGACAGCTCGAAGCCCTTCTCGACCGCGTGCACGATCGAGGGCAGGTTGGGACGCGGATCCATGAGCCAGATCTGCGACTTCATGGCGAAGGCGTGGCTGCGCTCCTGCATGATAGAGGAGCCTTCGCCGTAGTCCTCACCGACGATAATCAGCGCGCCGCCGGTGACCCCGCTCGAGGCAAGGTTGGCGAGCGCGTCGGAGGCGACGTTGGTGCCGACGGTCGACTTGAACGTCGCGGCGCCGCGCAGCGGATAATTGATCGAGGCGGCGAGCGCCGCGGCGGCGGCGGCCTCGTTCGCGCTTGCCTCGAAGCGGATGCCGAGCTCGCGCAGCACGTCGTCCGCATCGGCGAGCACATCGACGAGGTGCGAGATCGGCGCGCCCTGATAGCCGGACACGTATGACACGCCCGATTGCAACAGCGCCTTGGTGACGGCGAGAATTCCCTCGCCGCGGAATTCCTGGCCATCGCCGAGCCGCAGTTTTGCAACCTCGCTTTTGAACGAGCGTTCTGCCATCCACGTCCTCGAATGCGTCCTCTTAACGCGAGCCCTCAGGCGCCGCCGTGTAATTGACTCAACCTGGGGCCACCGCGATTATGTTTGCAAGGGCACAGCATCATATAGGCTCTCGCCTCGAGGAGGGGAACCATGCGCTCGATCGTCATCGCCGGCGCCGTCTTTGTCGCAGCTGTAACGACGGCCTCGGCCGAGGAGATCACGCTGCGCGCGGTCTCCGCCTTTGCCGAAGGCACCGAGTTTTCGCGCAATTTCGAGCGCTTCGTCGAGAAGGTGAACGCCGACGGCAAGGGCCTGATCAAGATCAACTATATCGGCGGCCCGCGGGCAGTGCCGCCGTTCGAGGTCGGCAATGCCGTGCGCACGCGCGTGGTCGACATGGCCAACGTGACGGGCGCCTTCTACACCAATCTCATGCCCGAGGCGGACGGTTTTAAGCTCAACGGCAAGCCGATGAGCGAGCAGCGCAAGAACGGCACCTGGGATTACATCAACCAGCTGCACAACCAAAAGCTCGGCTCGCAATATCTTGCGCGCCAGTTCCACAACGTTCCGTTCCACATCTACCTCAACAAGAAGATCGACAAGATCGATTTTTCCGGCCTGAAGATCCGGGTCACGCCGGTCTACCGCGACGTGGTCGAGGCGTTTGGCGGCACCCCGATCACCACCGCGCCGGGCGAGGTGTACACCGCCCTCGAGCGCGGCGTGGCCGACGGCTACGGCTGGCCGATCACCGGCATTTTCGATCTCGGCTGGGACAAGGTGACCAAATTCCGCATGGAGCCGCCGTTCTACAGCGTCGAGGTCAACGTGCTCGTCAATCTCGATGCCTGGAAGGGGCTCAGCGACGCCCAGCGCAAGCTGCTCAATGACGCGGCGCTGTGGCTCGAAGGCCTCGACAGCGAGAAGGAGGCTGACATCAAGGCCGAGCGCGAGCGTCAATCGGCCGCCGGCATCCAGCCGCTCGATTTCGGGCCTGCCGCGTCGAAGGCATTTCTCGACCGCGCTTACGAGGTGGCCTGGCAATCCGTGACCAAACGCGCGCCGGACACCGGCCCAAAGCTGCGCCAGCTCGCGGGGAATTGAGGGTATGTCACGGCCGGCTGGGGCCAACGTGTCCCGGACGCGACGCAGCACGAGCACCAGCGAAGTGGTGCGTCGCTGATCCGGGACCGCCACGGACCCGTACGATCCCGGGTCTGCAGCGCATCATTCCGCTCCGCTACATGCTGCGCTGCGCTCGGGACACAGGTGTGGGAGCTCGGGCCCGAGGGTCCGCCTATAGGCCTAATGCCGCATGGTAGGGCACCTGCATGACCCGCCTCGCCGCAATGTTCGGCCGGCTGTTCGATGCGCTCGCTATGGCGGCGGCGCTCATCCTGTTGGCGATGGTCGTGCTCGTCACCGCCGATATCGTGCTGCGCAATACGACCGGCGGCGGTTTTGCCTGGGCGAACGAGGTCTCGGAATACGCGCTCTATCTGATGACGCTGCTCACGGCGCCATGGCTGTTGCGGCGCGGCCAGCACGTGCGGCTCGACATTATCTTGACCTTGGTGCCGCCGCGCGTCGCCTGGCTGATGGAGGTGGCCGGCGACCTCCTCGGTTTTTGCGTGTGCGTTGTGCTGGTGCGCTACGGCATTGCCATGACCGCGGAGAGCGCGCGGCTCGGCGCGATCACCATCAAGAACCTGGTGTTTCCGGAATGGTGGCTGCTGGCGCCGCTGCCGGCGACCTTCGCGCTGCTTGCCGTCGAATTCGTCTTTCGCTTCGACCGCCTGCTCAAAGGCGAGCGCACGCGCCGCATCGAGGCAACCTCGGTGAGCTGAATGGTAGCAATCCACATGAATTCTGACTCGTCATTCCGGGGCGGGGGCACCCGGATCAGCGCTTCGCGCTGTCCGGGCACAGGCTCCGCCCGCGAACCCGGAATCCATGATCACGGAGGTGGTTATGGATTTCGGCTGTCGCCGCTATCGCGCCTCGGCCGGAATGACAAGCGAAGATAGTTAAAACATGAGCTGGATCGAGGGCAGCATTCTCCTGTTCGGGGGCCTCGTCGCGGTGATGGGGCTCGGCCTGCCGGTCGCCTTCGCTTTCCTCGCGCTCAACGTGGTCGGCGCCCTCCTCTTTCTCGGCGGCGAGGCCGGGCTCGCCCAGCTCGCGCGCAACGCGGTGCAGTCGATTACCAGCTTCTCGCTCACGCCCATCCCGTTCTTCGTGCTGATGGGCGAAGTGCTGTTTCACAGCGGGGTGGCGCTCAAGGCGATCGATGCATTCGCGCTCATCATCCGCCGCGTGCCGGGCCGTCTCTCGGTCATCGCCATTGTTGCCGGAACCGTGTTCTCCGCGATCTCGGGATCGACCATCGCCACCACCGCGCTGCTCGGCAGCCTGATGCTGCCGACGATGCTCGCGCGCGGCTACGACGCGCGCATGGCGATGGGGCCGATCATGGGCATCGGTGGCGTCGACATGCTGATCCCGCCCTCGGCGCTCACGGTGCTGCTCGGCAGCCTCGCCGGCATTTCCATAGCAGGGCTGCTCATCGCGGGCATCGTGCCGGGCCTCATCCTGAGCGCGCTCTATGTCGCCTATATCATCGCGCGCGCGGGCCTCAATCCGGCCCTCGCGCCGGACGAGCGGACGGAGGAGGGGCCGTGCGGCGCCGCGCGCTGGCTGCCGTTCCTGACCCATGTGGTCCCGCTCGTCACCATTTTCGGGCTCGTAATCGGCGCGATGACCGGCGGATTTGCGACCCCGACCGAAGCGGCCGCGATCGGTGCCGCGGGCACGATCGCCGCGGCCGCCGTCTATCGCGGCCTCACCCTCGCCAACCTGATGAAGGCGCTGACCGGCACGGTCGCGGTTTCCGGCATCATCCTCTTCATCATCGTGGGCGCCACCACGTTCTCGCAAGTGCTGAGCTTCTCGGGCGTGGTCAATGGTCTCCTCGGCGGGGTGACGGGACTGGGACTATCGGTCAACGCCGTTGTGATCGCCATGCTGCTGGTCCTGCTCTTCCTCGGCTGCTTCGTCGATCAGGTCAGCATGATGCTGATCACGCTGCCGTTCTTCATGCCGCTCGCGCAGCGATACGACATCGACTTGATCTGGTTCGGCGTGCTGTTCCTGATCTGCATGCAGCTCGGCCTGCTCACGCCGCCGTTCGGCCTGCTCCTGTTCACCATGAAAGGGGTCGCACCGCCGACGATCACCATGCACCAGGTCTATATGGCGGCCATGCCGTACATCGCGATGAGCTTGGTGATTCTGGTGTTGATCTTCTTCTTTCCGGTCATCGCCACCTGGTTGCCGGCGTCGCTGAGCCGGTGAGGTTCGGCGGCTTTTCGCCATAGGTAATTTTACCTAGGACACGCGTCGCGCACTGTTATTGCTTGTTGGTTGGCGGTCTAGGGAATACAACTCGCGCACAGCCCTAGCACGCGAGGACGCCATGTTCAGGGTATTCAACTGCCTCACGGTCGAGCACGATTGGCGGCTCGTCCTGCTTGCAGTGTTGATCTGCTTCCTGACCAGTCTCGCTGCCATCAATCTGTTTCATCGCGCCCGCGCCGCCAGTGGTCGCGTCCAGCTCGCGTGGCTCGCCACCGCTGGCATCACCACCGGCTGCGGCATCTGGGCGACGCATTTCATCGCCATGCTCGCTTACGAGCCCGGCATTCCGGTTGCCTACAATGTCGGCCTGACCGCGCTGTCGTTGTTGGCGGCGGCGGCAGTGACCAGCATTGGGTTTGCGGTATCGCTCGCCATGCCCGGGCTTTGGGCTGCGCTGGTCGGCGGCGTGGTCGTCGGTGCCGGCGTCGGCGCGATGCACTACACCGGCATGTGGGCGCTCGAGGTGCCGGGACGCGTCGCTTGGGATTTGCCGCTTGTTATGTCCTCGGTTGGCCTGGGCATGGTCTTCGGCGCGGCGGCGCTCGCGAGTGCCGTTCGCAGCGACGAGATCCGAACGACACTGGTTGCCGCGCTGCTGCTCACGCTCGCGATCGTCTCTCACCACTTCACCGCGATGGGGGCGGTGGAGATCCTGCCGGATCCCACACGCGTCATCGACGCCTTCTCGCTCTCGCCGACGGCGCTGGCGCTCGCGATTGCCAATGCCGCGGTCGCTGTGCTGGGCATGAGCCTCGCCGGCGCGTTTGCCGACCGGCGCTTGCGTCAGAAAGACGCGCAGCTCACGACCGCGTTGAACAACATGGCCCAGGGCCTGTTGATGTTCGATCCACAGAAGCGGCTGATCCTTTACAACTCGCGCTACGTCGACATGTACGGGCTATCGCCCCATGTCGTGAAACCCGGGTGCACGATAGAGGACCTTCTTCGTCATCATAAAGAGGTGGGCACGCTTTCCGAGGACGTGGAGCAATACTGCGCAACTCTGGACGCGGCGATCGCCGAAGGCAAGACCACAAGCACGATGGAGAGCAGCGCGAATGGGCGGACGATCCATACCGTATCCAGGCCGATGGCCGATGGCGGATGGGTGACGACGCACGAGGACGTCACGGACAGGATCTCCGCGCAACGCGAGCGCGACCGCAACCGGGATCTCCTCAACCTGATCGTGGAAAATGTGCCGGTCACGATTTTCGTGAAGAAGGCCAGCGACCGGCGGTTCATACTGGTTAATCGCGCGTGCGAAAATGAGTGGGGGCTATCGCGCTCGGAAATTCTCGGCAGGACGGCCTCCGACATCTTTCCGCCAGGCGCGGCCGACGAAATCAACGACGGTGACGAGCGTTTGTTGAAGTACTCCGCGCCGCTTTATTTGGACGAACACGCCATCGAAATGCCGCGCAAGGGCGTGCGGTTCGTCACCTCGAAGCGATTCGTCGTTCGCAGCACCGATTATGCGAATCAGTATCTGGTCGGCGTCGTCGAAGATGTCACGGAGCGCAAATTATCCGAGGAGCGGCTGCGGCAGGCGCAAAAGATGGAGACGATTGGCAATCTGACCGGAGGGCTGGCGCATGATTTCAATAATCTATTGACCGTTATCATCGGCAATCTGGACTCATTGCAGGAGCTCACCAAGGATAAACCTGACCAGAAGCGGCTGGTCGAGTTGGTTTTGGAGGCGAGCCTGCGCGGAGCAGAACTCACGCGGCAGCTGTTGGCATTCTCCCGCCGTCAACCGTTGCAGCCGAAGATCACGGATTTGGATGATCTCATCGGCAAAACCGCACGGCTGCTGACACGAGTGCTGGGCGAGAACATCCGGCTCAACGTGCAGCTTGAGCCTAATGTCGGTTCGATCTTGGTCGACGAGGCGCAAATGGAGTCGGCGTTGATCAACATGGCCGTCAATGCGCGCGACGCCATGCCCGACGGCGGCACGCTCACGATCAAGACCGGCAAGCTGCGTCTTAACGGCCAGGGCGCAGATCGACCACCCGAGCTCCTGCCGGGCGAATACTCCGTCGTCGAGATAAACGATACCGGATGCGGGATGCCGGCTGACGTGCTTGCGCGTATTTATGAGCCGTTCTTCACGACAAAGCCTGCGGGCAAGGGAACCGGCCTTGGGCTGAGCATGGTCTATGGGTTCGTACGGCAATCCGGCGGATACGTCAGCGCGGACAGCGAGGTGGGAAAGGGCACGATTTTCAAGTTGTACTTCCCGTGCCGCGAGGCCGCCGCCGCACAAGGAAGTGTGGATGGAGTGAGGCACGATCTCGCTCCTGCGGCCAGAACGGAATTGATCCTGACGGTGGACGACAGCCCGACCGTCCTGGCGACCGCCGTTCTGCAGTTGGAAGCGCTCGGCTACCAGACACTCACGGCTCGTAACGCCGAGACGGCATTGGAGATGCTGGATCGCGACACGAAAGTAGATGTCCTGTTCACCGACATCGTCATGCCGACCATGAATGGTAGGGAGCTTGCGAAGTTGGCGCGCATGAAACGGCCCGGGCTCAAAGTGGTGTACGTGTCGGGTTTTCCGGGAATAGAGTCGACGGCCGGCATCGACATCGATCTGGATGCGCCTTTGATTACAAAACCATACCGAAAGAGTGATCTGGAAAGAGTGCTCAACGCGACGCTTGCGTGAGGTCTTCTACCAACCCTTTCAGTTCGTCATTCCGGCCGAGCCGCGGCAGCGGCGAGAGCCGGAATCCATAACCACCACCAGTGGCTATGGATTCCGGGCTCGCGGGCTTCGCCCGCGCCCCGGAATGACGAGTCAGAATTTACGCGGATTGGTCTTCGTCCGCGCGGAAGCGAAATTGAGCTGCCTGACCTGCCCGATACGATGGCGGACGTGCTTCGTGTCTCGGGCCTGGGGCTATTTCGGGGGAAGAGCTCGCGTGTCGGCGAGGGCACCCTCGACCTGACGGGCTGTGGGTTGATCGTTGGCCTTATCCGAAATCGGGTCTCGGCTCGGCCGCAAAGCCGCCAGGGCAGTAGCCAGCTGCCGCAAGGCAATGTCTGAAATCGGCAGATGGAAGTCTCTCCCGTCCGCGAGGGTGAAATGGAGCCGGATCGGCAACCGGCCGTGCCCGACGACCATGCCAACGAAGGCCTCGGCCGCGCATGGCATGACATAAAGATCGCGCGCCGATAGCAGCGGCGGCTTTGGTTGCGGAGAGTTGTTCATTGGGACTCTGAGTTGAGGTAAGTCCACCGCTCCCGCTGCAAAGGGTCCAGCGATTGGCGCGACGCCTATGGCTAATCCATTAGAAAACCCGGAGGAATTCGCGAGACTACCTAGGTGGAGTCACCTACCGAGCATACCAGTGGCCCTGTGAGCATTCGCGGGTGGGAATATCGGGTGCATGAGAATTGTTCTTGTTTTGGCGGGCAGTTATGAGTATAGCCCCCCAAAATAATGATTGCGCAGGCCACGCCTGACGCGGTCACCTTTCGGTGATGAGCCTTATCGGAGGAAGGCATGCGCTCGGCGCCATCGTGGCGCCGGGGCGGAATCATCGTCGCTAAGGTGATCCACGTTGGCTCGTGGGGCGACATGGGACCGGAAGATGTCTGAGGCGGGTTCGTCCAGGGGCGAAATCTTCGTCGTGGACGATGATCCGGCGGTGCGCGGGACGCTGTCGGTCATTCTTTGCCGCGATGGTTACGAAGTGGTCTGCTTCGCCGAGGGGGCATCGTTTCTCGGCGCCGCCCGCGCGCGCGAGCCGGCCTGCGTCCTGCTCGACGTCTATCTTCCCGGGCGCTCAGGTCTCGACATTCTCAAGGAGCTCAATGCCGAAGAGTATCCGGCGCCCATCCTCATGATCTCGGGCAAGGGCGACATACCCATGGCGGTCGAAGCCATCAAGAATGGCGCCCTCGATTTCATCGAAAAGCCCTTTCGTGGCAGCACCGTTTCCACGTGCGTGCAGGCTGCGATTGGCGCGCGCAGCCGGCGGGCAAACGGCAACGCACTCGATGGGATCCCTGCGCTTGCCGGTCGCAAATCGTTGACTAGGCGCGAAGGCGAAGTATTGGGGCAACTCGTGATCGGCGCTTCCAGCAAGGAGGCTGCCGTCCAGCTGGGAATAAGCCCGCGCACCATCGAGATTCATCGTGCGCATATCATGGGCAAGCTTGGCGCGAAGAATGTCGCCGATCTGGTCCGCATCGTCATGAGCGAAAGACGCGGCTCATGAGCCTTGGGCGGAGCGCCAATTGAGTGACAGCGAACAAGTCGCACTCGCCGCGTTGCAGTCGGCTGAGGACGCGATCGTGACCTTAAGCCTCGACGGCATGATTACCACGTGGAATCCCGGGGCCGAGCAGCTGTTCGGGTATTCCGCGGAGGAAGCAATCGGGACCAACATCGGAATCATCGTTCCCGATGACTGCAAGGCGCAGATGTCCGCCGAGCTGGCTCGAATAGCGCGCGGCGAAAGAGTTCGCCACTACGAGACCATACGCGTCGCCAGAGGCGGCCGGCCCATGATCGTTTCATTGAGTGTTTCTCCGCTGCTTTCGCCGTCGGGAGCGATCGTGGGCGCGTCCAAAATCGCACGCGATATTACGGAAAGGAAAAACGCGGAGGACGCCCTTCTCGAGAGCGAGGAGATGGCACGCGGCATCATCGAGACCGCGCTCGATGCGTTTATTCAGATGGACGAGGACGGCCGGATGATTGGGTGGAACCCGCAGGCGGAGGCGCTATTCGGCTGGTCGCGAGATGAGGTCATCGGGAAAGCCCTTGGCGACTTGATCGTGCCGGAGCGGCTCCGCGCTCGCCACACGGCGGGGGTTGCACGCTTTTTGCAAGGTGGCGGAAGCACGATCTTGGGCAAGCGAATCGAAATGGATGCGCTGCGCCGAGACGGGACTGAGATAAAGGTCGGGCTGAAAGTGACAGCCCTGCGTCGCCGCAGCGGATATGTATTCAATGCATTCGTCCAGGATTTTCCGGAAAAGCGCGCACTCGATGAGCAGCTGCGGATGTCGCAGAAGATGGAGTCGATCGGTCAGCTCACCGGCGGCGTCGCCCATGACTTCAACAACATGCTTACCGTGATTACCGGCACGATCGAAATCCTCGCCGAGGGCGTGGCCAACGATCCGAAGCTCGCCGCGACCGTGAAGCTCATCGACGAAGCTGCCACGCGCGGCGTGGAGATGACGCAGCGCTTGCTCGCTTTCGCGCGCAAACAGCCGCTGCAACCGTACAGTACCGACGTCAACACGTTGCTGGTGGATGCGGCGAAACTGTTGCGCCAGACGTTGGGAGAGCAAATCGAGATTGAATCGATACTCCAAGACGAGCTCCCGCCGGTCTTGGTCGATGCCAGCCAGCTCACGACCGCTTTGCTGAACCTGGCGCTGAATGCGCGGGACGCCATGCCCTATGGCGGCAAGCTTATGCTCGAGACGTGCGACGTCCATCTCGATGAAGCGTACGCCAGAGCGAACGGCGAAGTGCGCCCCGGACAGTACGTGATGATGGCCGTAAGCGACACCGGACGGGGTATTCCTGCGGCGATCCGCGACAAGGTGTTCGATCCGTTCTTCACGACCAAGGCGCCCGGCAAGGGAACCGGGCTCGGCTTGAGCATGGTCTACGGATTCGTGAAGCAGTCAGGAGGGCACATCAAGATTTACAGCGAAGAGGGGCAAGGGACGTCGATCAAGATCTATCTGCCGCAGGCGCGGGAAACCGACAAGGTGCTCGAACTTGCGCTGGCCGCGCCGATCGAGGGCGGACAGGAAACCGTCTTGGTTGTCGAGGACGATGCCCTTGTCAGGAACTTTGTCACGGGCCAGCTCAAGAGCCTCGGTTACACGACGCTGGTGGCGGCCAATGCTGCCGAAGCACTGAGCCTGATCGATCGGGGTGCAACATTGGATCTTTTGTTCACCGACGTGGTCATGCCGGGTACGATGAACGGCCGTCAGCTCGCCGAAGAGGTGATAAAGCGCCTGCCAAGTGTGAAAGTTCTGTTTACGTCCGGCTACACTCAGAATGCCATCGTTCACCACGGCCGTCTCGATCCCGACATTATTCTGCTGCCAAAGCCATATCGGAAATCGGATCTCGCACGCCTGGTTCGCGTGGCGCTGAGTAGCCCGCTCACACCTTCATTGAAGCGGCTGCTCGCGGCGCTTTGACGGATTTTTCGATAAACAGCGTGACGAAGCCGGAGCGCGTTACTGCGGCAAAACCGCCGTCGCCTCGATCTCTACTCGCGCCTCGGCTTCGACCAGCCGGCTGACCTCGACCACCGCCATGGCGGGAAAATACCGACCCATGATCTCGCGATAGGCCGCGCCGAGCGCTTGGGGATTTGCGAGATACTCGTCCATGTCGCGCACGTACCAGGTCAGCCGCACGATGTGCTGCGGCGAGGCGCCGGCTTGTGCCAGCACCGCGGCAATATTGGCGAGCGCCTGCTTCGTTTGCGCGACGAACCCTTCTGCAAGGCGGCCGCGCTCGTCCTGCCCGATCATGCCGCCGACGAACACCATTTCGCCGCGCGCGCGCATGCCGTAGGCGAAGCCGCGCGGCCGCGGCCAGCTCTCAGGCTGCAGCACCGTGTGCGGGGGCGGCTCTTCGGACACTGTTGACCTCTCTATGTGCGCCTGGAGTGAATCGCTTGTCGTTAAAGAACAATGGCGCCGCGCGTGCGGTATACCCTCGCCCCGCGTAGCGGGGAGAGGGTGGCCCGAGCGCAGCGAGGGCCGGGTGAGGGGCAGCCCCGCGTCAAACTCAAAGCGTTCTGCCCTGCAACTTCGCAAGGATCGCCTCGAGAACGCCCACCTCGTTCCTCAAGACGTCCGAATTCCAGAATCGCAACACGTGATAGCCGTCTGCGCCGGCCGCTGAGGTCCGCGCATAGGATGCCCCTCACCCGGCTCGCGCCTTCGGCGCTCGCCACCCTCTCCCCGCTTCGCGGGGCGAGGGAAGAAATCGCGGCGCGGTTCGCTGCGCAGATGACGCATCTCTTAGTCCGGCACATTGCATCATGACGCAAGCTTGTGCGAGGCGGTGTCGGCCGCTATGCGGCGGAGCTCGAAGCGCTGCAGCTTGCCGGTTTGCGTGCGCGGCAACTCGGTCACGTACTCGATCGTGCGCGGGTATTTGTAGGGGGCAATCGTTGCCTTGACGTGCTCCTGCAACAGCTTCGTCGTTGCAGCATCGCCGCTATGGCCTGCCCGCAGCACGACATAGGCCTTGACGATCTGCCCGCGCTCCTCGTCGGGCGCACCGACAACGCCGCATTCCGCGACCGCCGGATGCTCGAGCAGCGCCGCCTCCACTTCCGGGCCGGCGATGTTGTAGCCCGCCGAGACGATCATGTCGTCGGAGCGCGCCTGGTACCAAAAATAGCCGTCCGCATCCATGAGATAAGTGTCGCCGGTGATGTTCCAGCCGTTCTGCACGTACTGGCGCTGACGTTTGTCGGCGAGATAGCGGCATCCGGTCGGCCCGCGCACGGCGAGGCGGCCGATGCTGTTGGGCGCAAGCTCGTTGCCGTCTGCGTCGACCACCCGCGCCGCGTAGCCGGGCACGGGCTTGCCGGTCGCGCCCGGGCGAATCTCTTCCTCGGGCGAGCCGATGAAGATGTGCAGCATCTCGGTCGCGCCGATGCCGTCGAGGATCTTGATGCCAGTGGCGCCGAGCCAAGCCTCGAACGTCGCCTTGGGCAAGGCTTCGCCGGCCGACACGCATTTGCGCAGCGATGAAATATCGTGCCCCCGAAGCTTTGCCAGCATCGCGCGATAAGCCGTCGGGGCGGTGAAGACGATGGTCGCGCGGAATTTCTCGATTGCCGCGAGCAGATCGTCCGGCGAGGATTTCTCGATCACGATCGTGGCGGCGCCGACCCGCAGCGGAAACAGGACGAGGCCGCCGAGCCCGAAAGTAAAGGCGAGCGGCGGCGAGCCGATGAAGCGGTCCGTGGCCTCGGCGCGCAGCACGTACCGGCCGTAGCTGTCGCAAGTCGCCAGGATATCGCGGTGAAAGTGCATCGTACCCTTGGGCTCGCCGGTCGTGCCCGAGGTGAAAGCGATGAGGCATATATCGTCGCTCGCCGTGTCGCACGGCGCAAAACTTTCGTAACCCGGCGTGGCCATCAGCGTTTCCAGCGCGTCGGCCGCGCCGCTGCCCCAATAGACCACGCGCTGGAGATCGGGTGCGAGCGCGCGGGCTTTCTCCATCTCCTCGGCCAGCCGGTGATCGCACAGCGCAAGATGGATTTGCGCTTTCCCGATCGGATAGGCGATCTCCTTCGCCCGCAACAGCGGCATGGTCGCGACCACGATGCCGCCGGCTTTGATCACGGCGAGATAGGCGGCGACCATCATTGGGCTATTCGGTCCGCGCAGCAGCACGCGATGCCCAGGTTCTAGGCCGAGCGTGCGCGTGAGCACATTGGCGATGCGATTCACCCGCTCCGCGAGTTGTGCGTAGCTCAGCGATTCGTTCGGGGAGATCAGGCAGGGCGCAGCGCCGCGACGCTCCGCGGTCCAGCGGTCGAGCAATTCGACCACGCAGTTCATGCGATCGGGGTATTGCAACTCGGGCAGCTCGAAACGGAAATCCGGCCATTGCGCTCGCGGCGGCAGGTTATCGCGCGCGAAGGTGTCGACATGCGCCGTCATTGCCGTCGCTCCTCGGGCAACAAACTCCATTCATTTCCGCGAAAGCGGGAATCCACGTTTTCGTGTCCCGGGCGAGCGAAGCGAGACCCGGGACCCAGAGCCGCCGCCGGTGGCCCCTCGGTGCCCGCTTTCGCGGAAACGAACGGAAGGCAGTTTTGCAGTACCAGCAAGCAAATTGAGAACATTGCTACTCCGCCGCCAATGCCGACCTTCCCATGCGATTCTTCAACAGCTCGCGCGCGATAACGACCTTCTGCACCTCGGTCGCGCCTTCGTAGATTCGCAGCGCGCGGATCTCGCGGTAAAGCTCTTCCACCTTGACGCCTTTAGTGACGCCGAAGCCGCCATGGAGCTGCACGGCGCGATCGATCACGCGCTGCGCCGCTTCGGTCGCGAACATTTTCGCTGTCGCCGCCTCCCGCGTGACGCGCGCGGCGCCTTGGTCCTTGGTCCAGGCAGCGCGATAAACGAGCAACGCCGATGCGTCGACCTCGCTAGCGCTGTCGGCGATCGCGGCTTGCGTCAGCTGCAGCTCGGCGAGCGGCGCGCCGAAGAGCTTACGGCTTGCGGCGCGCTCGACGGTTTCATGCAACGCGCGCCGCGCAAAGCCGAGCGCGGCGGCGCCCACGGTCGAGCGAAACACGTCGAGGGTTGCCATCGCAACCTTGAAACCGTCACCCGGTCCGCCAAGGCGATTGCCAACGGGCACGCGCACGCCCTCGAACCGTAACGTCGCGAGCGGATGGGGTGCGATGACCTCGATGCGCTCCGTCACGCTCAGTCCAG
>WNFW01004757.1_pt1 | contig 14661 bp, 12 predicted proteins | sample 5400131 | NCBI WGS metagenome assembly WNFW01 (sample SAMN13153362, study PRJNA577476) | soil metagenome | isolation source: 20 cm soil or saprolite under grassland replicate 1 | place: USA:California | collected 2016-06-15 | reverse complement strand
AGTATCCGCCGCCGGCATCGGCATGCGCCGTAGCGCAGTAGCGCATGATCAGGGTCGCACGCTCGAGCCAGCGCGGCTCCCCCGTCGCTTCGTACGCGTCGAGGAACGCGGCCGCCGCCTGCACGTTGTCGTCGAGCATGCCACGGGGCTCGGCACGACCGATTGCGTGACCCATCCCTCGTGTCGCGTCCCACGTCTCCCGCCAAATCCGCTCCAGCACCCTCAGTGCCAGCGCATTGCATTCGGGCCGATCGAGCACGGCGCCGGCTTGCAGGAAGGCACCCGCCATCATCGCGTTCCAATTCACGTACGCGGCGCGGTCCACGAAGGGCGCCTTTCGACGATCGCGTGCGGCCTTGAGCTTCCTGATAGCGGCTCGAAGGATGGGCCATTCATCATCGCCTGCCGGATCCTGCTTCCACCACAAGACGTTTTTCTTGGGGTTGTGGTGCATTTCGCCCGTTTCCTGGATGTCGAACACACTCGACGCGACCGCGTATTCTCGCGCAGTCAATGCGCCCTTGGCTTCGTCCACCGTCCAGGTCCAGTAATCCCCGTCATCCCCGAAGGTCAGGTCGGCGTCCTGCGACGTTGCGAACGCGGCGTGCTCTTTCTGGGCCATGACTTCGAGCACCCAGTCCACGATCCCGGTCGCGACCTCTTTGAAGAGCGGTGTGCCGAATGCCTGATATGCCGACAGGTAGGCACGCAGCAGCTCGGAGTTGTCGTATGACATCTTCTCGAAGTGCGGCACGATCCAGCGTTCGTCCACCGAGTAGCGGTGAAAGCCGCCGCCCAGGTGATCGCGGATGCCGCCGCGCGCCATTCCCGTCAGGGTCTTCTCGATGATCTCGCGTTGCCAGGCGAGGCCGCCTCTGCCGTCGTGCCAGCGCGCCAGCAGGAACTCGATCGCCGCGGGGTGCGGGAACTTGGGCGCCGAGCCGAAGCCGCCGTAGCGCACGTCGAACAGCTTCGCCATTTGGTCGGCGGCGCCGCTGACGAGATCGGCGCTCACGGTCCCGGGCTTCGCTTCATCGAGCGTCTGCACGACGTGCTCGCGAATCGCGCGCGCATTGGTGGTCACGCGATCCGGTTCTTCGCGGTAGGCGCGGGCGATTTCCATCAAGACGCGGCGAAATCCCGGCCGGCCGTACGCGTTGTTGTCAGGCGGAAAGTAGGTGCCGCCGAAAAACACTTCGCCCTCGGGCGTCAGGAATGCCGTGAGCGGCCAGCCGCCCTGCCCGCTGAGCGCCTGCACCGCGCGCTGGTAGCGCGCGTCCACGTCGGGCCGCTCGTCGCGGTCCACCTTCACACACACGAAATCGCGATTCAGGATCTCGGCGACCGCGGGATCTTCGTACGACTCGCCGTCCATGACGTGGCACCAGTGGCACCACACCGCGCCGATGTCGAGCAGGATCGGTTTCTTGGCTTGGCGCGCCCGGCTGAACGCGGCGTCGCCCCACGGCAGCCAGTGCACCGGCTGGTGCGCGGCGGACTGGAGATACGCCGACGGCTCGTCGCTGAGTTGGTTGGCCATGCTGTGCTAACCCCGGGGCGACGGCCCAGGATCAGCCGAGAGGTAACGGATCGCGCTCTTGGTCAACAATTCCGCGCCGATTACCAGCGACTCCTCATCGATGTCGAACGTCGGGCTGTGATGCGGGGAGGCGGTCCCCCCCCCGGTGCGGGGGGCCGATCCCACAAACGCGAAGCAGCCCGGCACCCGCTCCAGGAAAAACGCCATGTCCTCGCCACCCATGGTGCGCACGCCATGGCGCACATTACTCGCGCCCACCAGCTCGGCGGCGACGTCGCGCATCAGGGCGCTCATCCCTTCGTCATTGATCAGCGGCGCGCTCAAGCGGCGGTAGTTCACCTTCGCTTCCGCCCCGAAAGCCGCCGCGATACCCTGCGCGGTCTCGGCGACGAGGCGTGGCGCCTCATCCCAGAAGCTGCCCCCGAACGTACGCACCGTGCCGCGCAGGTCGGCACGCGCCGGAATCACATTGAACGCCCGGCCCGCGTGCACCTCCGTTACCGAAATCACGGCCGGTGCCAGGGGATCCCGCCGCCGGGAGATGAGGCTCTGCAATCCGGTGACGACGTGCGCCGCGACGAGGACTGGATCGATCGTCTGGTGCGGCGCCGCGGCGTGGCCTCCGCGGCCGAGAATCTCGATCTCGAACAGATCGACCGATGCCATCACCGGTCCCGGCATGATGCCGATCGTCCCCACGGGCAGGTCATTCCAGAGGTGAATGCCGAACGCCCCGTCGACCTTGGGCGCGTCGAGCACGCCGTCCCCGATCATCGCCTGGGCACCGTTCGACGCCTCCTCGGCGGGCTGAAATGCGAACTTCACGCTGCCGCCCAGGCCAAGCGGCGCGAGCCGCCGCGCGACTTCCAGGCCGATGGCGACGTGCCCATCGTGGCCGCACGCGTGCATCTTGCCCGGATGCTTGGAGCGATACGGAACGGCGTTCGCTTCTTCGACCGGCAGCGCGTCCATGTCGGCTCTCAGCAGCACGCAGCGACCACCGTTCCGCTTGAGCGCCACGACGCCCGTCTTGCCGACCCCGGGGGTGACCTCGTAGCCGAACGTCCGCAGCCGGTCGGCGACGAGCGTCGCGGTCCGCGTTTCCTCGAACCCCAACTCCGGGTGCTGATGGATGTCGCGGCGGGTGGCGACGAGCGATGTGCGGTCGACCGGGGCGAGTGAGGTCATACCAGCGAGCTCGGGCATAGGCGGTTGATCACGCAGTCCGCGCACCTCGGCCGGCGTGCGATGCACACCTCTCGCCCGTGCAGAATCAGCGTGTGGGAGAACCATGTCCAGTCCTCGCGCGGCACGATCTCCATCAGGTCCTGCTCGATTTTCACCGGATCGTCCTGGCGGGTGAGCTTGAGCAAGCGGGTCAGGCGATGGACGTGCGTGTCCACGACCACGCCCTCGTTCTTCTTGAACCAGGTCCCCAGAATGACGTTTGCCGTCTTGCGGCCCACGCCCGGCAGCGCCGTCAGCTCCTCCATCGTCTGCGGCACCTCGCCGCCGTGCCGCTCCACCAGCGCCTGCGCCATACCGATGATGGACTTGGTCTTGTTCCGGAAGAAACCGGTGGACTGAATCTCTTTTTCCAGGACGCGCGGATCGGCCGCGGCGTAGTCGGCGGCGGTCCCGTACTTCGCGAACAGCTGCGGCGTGACCAGGTTGACGCGGGCATCCGTACATTGCGCCGACAGGATCGTGGCGACGACCAGCTCCAGGGCGCTCGTGTGGTGCAGCGCGCAGGTCGCGTCGGGATACTCTTTTTTGAGACGCGCGATGATCTTGCGCGCCCGCGCTTTGCGTTCGGCCGCCGCGAGTTTCGTCTTCATGGGATCGGGCGGAATCTAGTCGACCTGGACGACGTGCTCCAATGAGGCCGCCGGGTCGGGAAGCGCGATCGTCGCGCGGTCGTGCGGCAGCAGCGCGAGCACCCGGCAGGTGAGGAGCAGGAGCTCGCCCGTATTGGCCACGGAATAGAGCCCTGCGGCCGAGCCGCCGGCCAGCATCGGCCCGAACGGTGCGCTGCCATCCCCGCGGACGGCGGCAACTTCGATTTCGTTGGCTGCTGCATCCTCCATGTCGGCGCGCCCCTCCAGACCCACCGCACTGAATCCCGGCCGATCGGGCCGCATGCCGAAGATCGCGAGCACGCCGATCGCTCCCGCGGTCGTGGCGGCACTCACGAACAAGCCGTCCAGCGGCTCCGGAGGGTTGACGGGGTTCGGCGATCCCCACACCCGCAGCTCCGGCAGCTGCAGATACAGCGCGGGATTGGGCAATCGCGTGGTGATCGCTCTGGCACGAACCGCTCGACGCAGTGCGTCTTCTCCGATGCGATAGACGGGCCCGTCGTTGGACCAATGCAGAAATGCCGTGTGCAGCAGCAGGACGTGCGTCTCGAGCGCATCGGCACCGGACGCTTCCGGGACGATCTCGCGCAACAGACGGCCGACCGGTTCCAGCAGCATGAAGCGATCGCGATCGCTCGCTGCCGAGCCGTCCTGTTGCAAGGCTTCCGCAATCGCGGGAAAACGCCGCGGCGCGATGTCCCCGAAAGCCAATCCGAACGGCGTCGGCCTCATTGTTTGGGCAAGAAGTCGTCCAGCGCTCGGACGAATTGAGCGGTGGCTTCTACGTGCGGGCAATGTCCGACCGGCAGTTCGACGAGCCGGGCATTCAGCAGCGTCGCCAGCTCGCGGGAACCGGCGATCGGGATCGGATCGAACGTGCCGTGCACGACGAGGGACGGGGGAAGGGGGACGCGGGATGAGAGATCCCGGAGCTGAGGACGCAGATCGTACTCGCCGAGGCTATCCCATACCGCCTGCTGCGTGCGGGCGTTGACCCGGAACGCCGTGAGATCCTTCGCGTCGTGGAAATCGCGAAAATAGCCGGCGACCGACAGCTCGAACGCACGGCGCTGGAACGCGGCGGGATCGCGCTCACGCAACCCGCTGGTGCGCAGGGCGTCGCGCGCGCGCTGGATCTCGGGAGCGTTCATGCGGCGGGCGAACTCCTCGTCAAACTGTCTGCGATACTCGACTGTAATCGAGGCAGGCGACACGAGTGCGAGCCGTTCCACGCGTGTCGGGTGCTCGAGGAGATAGAGGACTGCCAGCAAGCCACCCCAGGAGTATCCGCACAGGACCGCCCGGTCGAGGCCGAGGCGCTCGCGCAGGCCGTCCAGGTCGGCGACGTGCTCGCGCCAGCCCAGCGGGGTATCGCGCGGCACCGGAGACTGCCCACCGCCCCGCTGGTCGTAATAAAGGAGAGCGCGGGCCTGGGCGAGGAGATCGTATTGCGGCAGGAGGTAGTCGTGATGGGCTCCAGGGCCGCCGTGCAACACGACGACCAGCGGCCCGCTCCCGACCTGCCTGGTGAACAGAGGAACTACAATAGAACGGCCAGGGCGTCGGCGACTTCCTTTACATCGGCATGCTCGCGCTCGCCGAATCCGGCGCGTACGTCGGAGTCGATGTCGAGCTGTCCCAGGATGTTGTCGCCGCGCCGGATCAGCACGACCAGCTCCGACTTGGTGAACGCATTGCACGCGAGATAATTGCCCCCCCCCCCCAACGCATTCACGTCCGCGACATTCTGATCCCGCTTTTCCGCGACCGCCGTGCCGCACACCCCTTTGCCCACTGGGATCCGCGTGTGCTCGGTATCACGCCCGGCGTGGGCTTCGAGCTGCAGCTCGCCGCCGTGCATCATGTAGGCATAGACGGAGGTGTAGGGCGGCCCCCACGACCGGATGCGCTCACATGCCATCTGGAGCAATGCCGGCCGGCCGCCATCGTGCAGATGTGCGGCGCGTAGCGCGCGCACCACCTTGGCCGCTTCCGAGACGCCCGCTGTCATGTGCCGCGCTTTCCGAGCACCGTGGTGGCGCGCGCTGCGGGCGCAAGCGTGTCCTGCTGGCTGCTCGCGAGGCTGAACGTGAGGAGTAACAGTGCGATCATAGGCCGTACTCTATAGATTGAGCCTCCCCATGGCCACCCCGCAGGAATTCGCTGCGCTATTTGCGCGTACCCTGGATCGATTTCGCGACCCTGAAGCGAAGGACGAGCAGAAGGCCCAGTTCCGGGCGTTGGCGGGCCTGCTCAAGCTCGAAGGGATGACAATCGCCGTGGAGCATGGCCGTCTCGTGATCAACGGTACGGTCCTCAACTCGGGCTCGAGTATTGAAGAATACGCCATGCTGCAGCGCCTCGAGCTTCATTCCGTCACAGAGATCAGGATCTCACCTGATCCCCCGGTGGGCGAGGCGTTCGAGCTGTTACGCGCCATCGCCGAGCAACCGGGAGAAGAAGACATCGCCGCGCGGCTCAAGGCTCGAGCGGCGACGCGCATCGCGGTCACGATCGAGTCTTTTCCCGTCCAGACGCCGGTCATCCCTGCGGCTTCGCCGGCGCCCGTGGCCTCCGCGCCCTTGCGGGCCGAGCCCAAAGTCAGCCATGAGGCCCCCGGTCCGGACATACCCGACATCGTCCGGGAGTCCACGGTCGACAGCGCCGCATTCTCGCCGGCCGCGGCCGCCACACGCCCCGTCGCGGATTTGATCTCGCAGGTGAAGGAAAAGCCCGACGGGCCGCATGTCGGGGAGCTACTGGCGATACTCGGCCGGCAGCTCGAGACGGCGATGAAGACCCATCGCATCGCGCAGGCGCTCACCATCGTCGTCGGGATCGTGCGTGCCGAGCAGCAGGTCAGCGACGCGACCCGGCGCCGTCAGTACTCGATCGCCTTGAAGCGGATGTACAGCAAGGCGTTGCTCGAAGGCGTCGCGGAGCTCGCCAACAGCCCGCTCGAGCGGGATGACGCGCTGCTCGTGCTCCGCAGGGCGGGGGAGGACGGCGTGGAAGTGCTCCTGGATCTGCTCGTCGCCGCGCCAACGATCGAAGAGCGCCGCGGCATTTTCATGGCGCTGACGGGAATGAAGGAAGGGACAGACCAGCTGGTGCACATGCTGGGACACCATCAGTGGTTCGTGGTCCGCAACGTCGCCGAGCTGGCCGGGGAGCTGGCGTTGGAGGACGCCGTGCCGGCGCTGGCGCAACAGCTCGATCACGATGACGAACGGGTCCGGAAGGCGGTTGCCCTGGCGCTGGCCAAGATCGGCTCGAGCGGAGCGGCGGAGCCGCTGCGGCGGGCGTTGCGCGACAAGTCGCCGGAGGTGCGGATGCAGGCGGCGCTGGGCGTCGGTGGACGGAAGTCGAGCGCACTGGCGATGCCGCTCGTGGTCGCCATGGAAGAGGAGGAGGATGAGGGGGTCGAGCGCGAGCTGATGCTCGCGCTCGGACGCATCGGCAGCTCCGCCGCCGTGCAGGCGCTCATCAAGTTTGCGCAACCGGGCGGCCGTCTGTTCGGCCGCAAGCCGGCAGCGTTGCGGGCGACGGCGGTCGAAGCGTTGCGGCTGGCAGCGACGCCGGCGGCTGTCGGGACACTCGAGGGACTCACCGACGACGGCGACAAACAGGTCCGCAGCGCTGCTCAATCCGCACTCACCGATCTCAAACGAAAATAAGGCAGGATTGCTGCCCTATTGTCACTTGCAGATAGCAATAAAAACCGCATAACACAACGTCGAGTAACATGACAGCAGCACGGCCGGATTTCATCCGGGTGCAGCGCCCATGTCATTGTCTATCAGTGTCTTATCACCTGTTGCCTGAATTGGGTGCAGTTCTTGCCCCTGTGGCGCGTGCTGTCTGTGTAGTCCGACCTCTTCGGTCAGGAGAGATCATGAGAAGCGTCCGCGTAGTTTTCGCCCTGGTTGCACTGTCGGCGTTGCCGCTCGTTGCGGCGCGCGCGCAGGCCCGGGGTAACAGCGCCAACGCCGGCAACGCCTGTACGGCGGCGACGGCGACCGCTGGCCAGAGCGGCAAAACGCCGCCCGGCCAGGCCAAGAAGTGTCCGGCTCCGCCGCCACCGGCGCCTGTGCCTCCTCCGGCGCCGCCTCCGGCACCGCCTCCGGCTCCGCCGCCGGCACCGCCACCAGCTCCGCCTCCGGCTCCGCCCCCGGCACCGCCTCCGGCACCGCCTCCGGCACCGCCTCCGGCACCGCCGCCAGCGCCGCCGCCAGCGCCGCCGCCAGCGCCGCCTCCGGCTCCGCCGCCAGCGCCGCCGCCGGCACCGCCGCCAGCGCCGCCGCCAGCACCGCCGCCAGCGCCGCCTCCGGCTGAGCCGCCGCCACCTCCGCCTTCGGAGCCGCCGACTGGGCCGAATCAGGCGATGGGCGTGGTGTTCGAGGACCTCGATGGGAACGGCGCCCAGGACGTTTTTTCAGGCGAGATGGGTCTCGCGGGTTGGACCGTGCAGCTGGTGTGGAACGGCCAGGTCTGGGCGACCACGACCTCGGATGCCGACGGCAATTTTGCCTTCACAGGCCTCGGCATGACGACGTACAGCGTGTGTCTCGTGGCCCAGGGCGGGTATGTGCAGACGCTGCCGGTCGGTGCTATGGCCGACGGCTGCAATGGTTCCGGTTACGCGTACACGTTCACCAGTCAGATCGGGACGGGGTGGGTCACAAATTTCGGCGAGATGCTGCAGTAGGATTGTTGTAAACTCCTGACCAACTCAAGGCCCCGGGCAGTCCGCCGGGGCCTTGTTCTTTCATCGCGGAATGAAATCCATCCCCGGCTCGAGCCGGCGCGCGAAAGCCGCAAGCAGGTCGGCGGCGCGATCGAGGTCGGCCAGCGCCACCATTTCATTGGGGCTGTGCATGTAGCGGTTGGCGACGCTCACCAGCCCCGTCGGGATGCCTCGCATCGCATTGTAGATGGCGTCCGCATCCGTGCCGGTGTCACGCGGCGCCGCCTGAATCGTATACGTGATCTGCGCCTGCTCGGCGCACTCGACGAGCAGGTCGAACACCACGGAGCTCACCGACGAGCCCCGCGACAGCACGACGCCGCCGCCCAGCTTGTGATCGCCCGAGTGCTTCTTGTCGGCGCCGGGATAATCGGTCGCATGCGTGACGTCCACCACGATCGCGACGTCCGGTTCGATGCCGACCGCGCTGGTCCGCGCGCCGCTCCCGGTCCAGGCGATTTCCTCGCGCGTCGAGGCGACGGCGAAGACGGCGGCATGCTTGGGCCGCTGCTCCGCCAGGCGGCGCAACGCTTCCGCTGCGACGTACGCGCCGATGCGGTTGTCGAGACTGCGCGACACGATGCGGCCGTTGGGGTACTCCTCGACCCGACTGTCCAGCACCCCGGCGTCGCCGATGCGGACGCGCGCGGCCGCCTCGTCGCGATTCGCCGCGCCGATGTCGATCCACAGGTCGATCACCTTCGTCACGCGATCCAGCTCTTCCTTCTTCAGCTGGTGGATCGCTTTCTTCCCCACCACGCCGTGGACCGAACCCGCGCGCGCGAGGATCAGGACGCGCTGCCCGACCAGCACCTGGGAATCCCAGCCCCCGATGCCGCTGAAGTAGAGGAAGCCGTCCTCGTCAATGTGCGTGATCTGGATGCCGATCTCGTCGATGTGGCCCGCGAACATGACCCGCGGCTTCCCCTTGGCGTTCAGCGCGGCGACGGAATTGCCGTGCACATCGACACGCACGTCGTCCGCGAACCGGGCGACCTCATCGCGCCAGGCCCGCCCGGGCGCCTGCTCAAAGCCCGACGGCCCCGCCGTGTCGAGCAGCTGCTTCAGGAATGCGACGGTGTTGGTCATACTGTCACTATAGTGTCGATATGGTGTCTATTGCTTCCGGAGCCCGGTGCGATAGAGGAGGAAGCCCAAAATGACGAACATGATCAACGCGGCGATCGCCGACGTGGCGAACGCGCCCAGCGCGTGATACAGCCCCAGCTTATCGGCGAGCCAATCGGCCGCCATGCCGCGCGTGCTGCCCCACCCGGCGATCGCCGCCACGGTGATCCCGCAGATCGCGCCGCCGGCGATCAAGCCGCTCGCAAACAGCACGCCGGGTCCCGACTCGATCTCCGCCAGCGAGCGATTGTCCGAGCGGACCTTCCGCTCCACCAACCAGCGCACGATGCCCCCGGCGAACATGCCGGCGGACGTCGTTAGCGGGAGATAGACGCCGACCGCGACGGGCAGCGAGGACACGCCCATCAGCTCGATCGCAATCGTGAGGAACACGCCGATGAGCACCAGCCCCCAGGGCAGCCTGTGCGTGAGGATGCCGTCGGTGATCAAGGCCATCAGCGTGGCTTTGGGCGAATCGAGGCGCTTCAGCTCGTGCCCGCGGTATTCGCGGATGCGCCCGCCGATGCCGGGATCCACGACGTAGCGAATCTCGTGCGACGTCGGCTCGACGAGGTATTTGCCGGGAGGCACGCCCTGCGTCTCCACGTACACGCGAATCACCTGGAACGTGTTGGTTTCGATCGAGTCGGTGCCGCCGATGCCGAAGTGCGCCATCGTCTCGCTGTGCACAACGACGTTGCCGTCGGCACTCGCGCCACTCGCCGGGGCGACAAAGCCGGGCCGGCTCTCGGGGACTTCGTAACTGTACGCCTTGTTTAGGAACGTGAGCGTCCAGCCGACGGCCAGCGCCGAGCCGATCGCGCCGATCAGAATCGCGATTTGCTGCCGTCTGGGCGTCGATCCCACCAGGAATCCCGTCTTCAGGTCCTGGGAGGTGTTGCCACCGTTCGCCACCGCCACGGCAATCACGCAGGCGATCGAGATGGCGCGCACGCGGTCATCGATCTGGGTCCAGCCGAGCAGCAGGAAGATGAAGGAGATCGCGATCAGCGCGGCGATCGTCATGCCCGAAATGGGGTTCGCGGAGCTGCCGATCTGCCCGCAGATGCGCGACGAGACCGTCGTGAAGAAGAAGCCGAACAGGATGATCAGGACCGCGCCGAGCAGGTTCACGCCGATCTGCGGCAGGAACGCGAGAACAATCGCGAGCACGACCGAACCAAACACGGTGAGGCTGATGGGGAGGTCGTCGTCGGTGCGCAGCCTGGCCGCGACCGCCTGCCCGAGCCGGCTGGAGCGCATGTCGGCGAAGCCGGCCCGGAACGCTCCGACGATCGTCGGCAGCGAGCGTGCGAGCGCGATGATCCCGGCGCTGGCGACGGCGCCGGCGCCGATATAGAACACGAATGCGGCGCGAACCTCACCCGCGCTCATGTCGCGGATCAGCTTCGTCGTGCCGAACATCGGCTCCGTCATCGCGCTGCCGAATAGCTTGATGGCGGGCATCAGCACGACGTACGCCAGGCAACCACCGGCGAACAGGTACCCGGCGATCCGCGGTCCGATGATGTAGCCGACGCCCAGCAGCTCCGGACTCACCTCGACTCGTACCTCGGCGCTCTGATAGCTGCGCAGCACCTTCCCCGGCAATTCCTGCCACAACTTCATCGCGGTCATCAGGAACTTGTAGACGAACGCGATCCCGAACGCCTGGAACACGGTCTTGGCGTGAATGCCGCCGCGCTCGCCGGCGATCAGGACCTCGGCGCAGGCGGTGCCTTCGGGGTACGGGAGGTTGCCGTGCTCTTTGACGATCAGCGCGCGCCGCAACGGGATCATCATCAGCACGCCCATCAGGCCGCCGGCGATGGCCAGGATCGTCACGCGCGAGATGTCGAGATCGTAGCCCATCAACAAGATCGCGGGGATCGTGAAGACGACTCCCGCCGATACGGAATCCGCCGCCGACCCCGTGGTTTGGACGATGTTGTTTTCGAGGATAGTCGAGCGGCCCAGCCAGCGGAAAATCGTGATCGAGAGAACTGCAATCGGAATCGATGCGCTGACGGTGAGACCGATCTTCAGCGCGAGATAGACGTTCGACGCGCCGAAGATGAGACCTAGTAAAACACCCAGGAGGATCGCGCGCGGTGTGAGCTCGGCGGGCGCCTGCGTTGCGGGAATGTACGGTTCGTGCGGCGCGCCCGCGGGAGCCGGCTTTGGTACCGGATGCGCGGCTGGGATGCTGGTCATAGGCGGCTCAATTTGCTGTCATCATGGCGCACGTGTCCAGCAGCGAACCTGCGCAGGGCCTTCCGGGTATGGAGGGCCCGATGACAACAACGATCGATCTCACGCTGCACGACCTGCGCGCCGCGCTGGCCGGTCTCTACGACATCGAGGCCCCGATCGCCCGCGGCGGGATGGCACTCGTCTATCTGGCGCGCGAACGACGACTCGACCGGCCGGTCGCGATCAAGGTGTTACACCCCGAGCTGGCCCGCGACGACGCGAGCCGCACGCGGTTTCTGCGCGAAGCGCGGACCGTGGCGCAGCTGACGCATCCCAACATCGTCCCGATCTTCACCGTGGACGAGATCGGCGGGTTCGTGTTTTTCGCGATGGCCTACGTCGCCGGGGAGACGCTGGCGCAGCGTGTCGCGGCGCGCGGCCCGCTCGATCCGCACACGGCCGGCCGGCTGCTGTGCGACATCGGCGAGGCACTGGATTACGCGCACGCGCGCGGAATGGTGCATCGCGACGTGAAGCCCGACAACATCCTGATCGATGCCGCCACGGGACGGGCGCTGCTCTCCGACTTCGGGATCGCCCATGCCAGCCCGCCGTCGCGCTCGCCGGGACTGCTGGGGCGTCCGGCTGCGCCGCGTGGGCACGTGGTCGGCACGGCGCCGTTTATGAGTCCGGAACAGGCGAGTGGCGACCTTGTCGATGCGCGGAGCGATATTTACTCCCTCGGCGTGGTCGCCTACCACGCGCTTTCAGGTCGCCTCCCGTTCGAGGCGAACACCGACGAAGGGTTTCTGGTGCAGCACATCTCGGATGCTCCTCCCAAGATCGCCACGGTCGTGCCGCTGCTGCCGCCCCGCCTGGCGCACATCGTGGACCGCTGCCTTGCGAAGGAGCCATGGGCGCGCTACCCCGACGCGGCGGCGTTCGTGCGGGCGATCGCGGAAGCCGTCGCGCCACCGGCGGCGCCGCTCGCCATCCGCGCATTCCTGGTGCGGAGCACGCATCTCGAGGCGCCGGCTCTGATTCATGCTTTCGCGACGGGGGTTGGATTACTCCCCGCCACGGTCGCAGCGTGGCTGGCGCCGACGGCCGCAGCGCTGCGTTGGCTGGCGACAGGCGCGCTGGCCGTGGCGGTCTTGCTGCCGGTTGTGGTGGCGGTCGCTCGGGTGCGCCGCTTGCTCGCCGCCGGACACCAGCGCGATGAGCTGGTTGCGGCTCTGGCCGCGCGTCAGGCTCGGCGTCGTGAGGAGCTGGCGTTCGTCTACGGCAACGGGCCTACGAGTTTCGAGCGCTGGATCGGATGGCTGGCCCGCGTCGCCCTGCTCGCCACGATGGCGGCCGTCGCCGGCGCTCTGGAGATAATCGGCGTGCCCGCATTGCTCGAGCCGTTCGTTCCTTTGATCATCACCACGGGGGCTACGACCGCAGTGCTCGCGGCCATCGTGGCACGCGCGCGTACGGAGCAACGCACCGACCCGTTGGGCGAGCGGAGCCTGCGGTTTTGGCGTGGCCCGCTCGGCCGTGCGCTGTTTCGCTTCGCCCAGCCGCGGCGCGAGCCGGTCAGGTCCGTCGTTACAGTGCTTGACCGCCTGGAGACGCCCGCCTGAGGAGAGAACGTTAGTTTAAGGGGTGCCATGACGCATCCCGCTCCCGATCGGTTGTTTCTCGACTTTCAATCCGCCGTCGCCGGTCGGTACTCGCTGGAGCGTGAGCTGGGCCGCGGTGGCATGGGGGTCGTCTATCTCGCGCGCGAAGTGCGGCTCGATCGCCCCGTCGCGATCAAGCTATTGCCGCCGTCGAAGGCGTCCGATCCGCACTTACGCGAGCGTTTCCTGCGCGAAGCTCGCACGGCCGCCAAGCTCTCCCATCCCAACGTCATCCCGATTCACGCCGTCGAAGAGATCGGCGGATTCGTGTTCTTCGCGATGGCGTACATCGAAGGAGAGACGCTCACCGAGCGGGTGCGGCGGCGCGGCCCATTGGCGCCGTCGGAGGCATCGCGCGTGCTGCGGGACGTCGCCTGGGCGCTCGCCTACGCGCATGGGCAGGGCGTCATCCACCGCGACGTGAAGCCGGACAACATCCTGCTCGAGCACAACGGCCGCGTGCTGGTGGCCGATTTTGGAATTGCGAGCGTGGTCGCGGGCGCGGGTGGGCTCACGAGCGAAGAGGTGGTCGGTACGCCGGAGTTCATGAGTCCCGAGCAGGCGCTGGGCGAGGTGGTCGATGCGCGCAGCGACTTGTACTCGCTCGGCCTCGTGGGTTTTTTCGCGCTGTCGGGGACGCTGGCGTTCCAGGGCGAGAAGGCGACGGAGGTGTTGGCGAAACAGGTGACGGAGCCCGCACCGCCGCTCGCGTCGGTTGCTCCCGCTGTGCCGCGCCGGATCGCGCAGGCGATCGATCGCTGCCTGGCGAAGGATCGTGACGACCGGCCTGAGGGGACTTCGGTTCTCGCCGATCAACTCACTCGCGCACTGGAGCAGCGCCGCGAGCTGCCGCTCGCCCTGCGCGTGTTCGTGAAGCGAGGTGCCCGATTCGACGATGCCGGAGCGCTGCTGTACCCGTTCGTCCTGCTCGGAGCGGTCGTGGCGGCCTCGCCCATCCTGTCGGTCTCCCTCGGGTACGGTTTGTTCGCAGCGGGCATCACGCTGGTGCCTGCCGCTGTCCTTATTCACCGCGCGCGGCGTTTGCTGAAGGCAGGGTTCGACCACGGCGACCTCGAGCTTGCATTCAAGGCCGAGCTGGATCGCGATCGCGAGGAACGCGCCGGTGGTCAACGGCTCGGGCCGTCGTGGCTCGAAAGAATCTTCAAGTCAATCGGGCTGGGTGGCTTCATCTCGGCGGGCCTGCACCTGACGGTTGTGCCGCTGCTTGCGGGTGTGTTCATGATCGAAGGCGTGGTGATGGGCGTCGGTGTCGGCATGTGGGGGATGACGGGGGCTTTGATTCTGTTGCAGCGGCGGCGCGACGTCGACACCGAGTTTTGGGGAAAGGTGTGGGCGGGCCGCATTGGTCGCTGGCTCTTCAAACTGGCCCGCGCCGTCACGCCGTCGCGCGCGCTACCGGCGTCGCTGACACATCGGCCCACCGAGCTCGCGCTGGGCATGGCTGCCGAGCAGCTGTATGAGTCGCTGCCCAAAGAGACGCGCAACCAGCTCCGCGATCTGCCTGACGTG
>WNFW01001750.1_pt1 | contig 14665 bp, 15 predicted proteins | sample 5400131 | NCBI WGS metagenome assembly WNFW01 (sample SAMN13153362, study PRJNA577476) | soil metagenome | isolation source: 20 cm soil or saprolite under grassland replicate 1 | place: USA:California | collected 2016-06-15 | reverse complement strand
GGCATCGCCGTCATGGGCAGCATCATGCGCGCGGTCGAACCCGGCCGAGAGGTCAAGGCGCTGTTGGCCATCGTTGTGGGGGCTCATCCTCGCCCACGATAAGGCGCCACGGCGTGGTCCGGCAGCCACACGTTTGCCGGCAGCTTTCCGCTTTGCCAGAACACGTCGATGGGGATGCCCCCGCGCGGATACCAATAGCCGCCGATGCGCAAGAATTTTGGCTTGAGCAGCGCGACGAGTCTCTTGCCGATTGCGACCGTGCAGTCCTCGTGAAAGGCGCCGACGTTGCGGAAGCTACCGAGATAGAGCTTGAACGACTTCGACTCGAGAAGCCATTTGGCCGGCACGTAGTCGATCACAAAATAGGCGAAGTCGGGCTGGCCGGTAATCGGGCAGAGCGTGGTGAACTCCGGGGCGGTGAAGCGCGCGACGTAGTTGGTGTCCGGATGCGGATTGGCGACGCGATCGAGCACCGCCGCCTGGGGTGAGGCGGGAAGTCGGCTCGCCTTGCCGAGATGACGAAGCGTTTTGGCTAGCGGTTTCATCCTCGTCATCACGGAACCGGATCCAGCCGGTTTGATCGGTCTAAGCCGCCCATCTACGGCTTACTGGATGCCCCGCTTTCACGGGGCATGACAAGAGTGTTCTCGATCCTGTAGAAGCCCCGCGAGCGCTGAGACCTGCCGGGGCCGCCATGACCGCCATCACCGATATCATCGGCCGCGAAATTCTCGACAGCCGCGGCAATCCGACCGTGGAAGTCGACGTCGTGCTCGAGGACGGGAGCAAGGGGCGCGCCGCCGTGCCGTCGGGCGCCTCGACCGGAAGGCACGAGGCGGTCGAACTGCGCGACGGCGGCAAACGCTATCTCGGCAAGGGCGTGCGCAAGGCGGTCGACGCCGTCAACGGCGAGATTTTCGACGCCGTGGGCGGGATGGACGCGGAGGCGCAGGTCAAGATCGACGAGACGCTCATCGCGCTCGACGGCACACCGAATAAGAGCCGGCTCGGCGCCAACGCCATTCTTGGGGTGTCGCTTGCCGTTGCCAAGGCGGCGGCCGCCGCCCATCGCGCTCCCCTCTATCGTTACGTCGGCGGAACATCGGCGCGGCTTCTGCCCGTGCCGATGATGAACATCCTCAATGGCGGCGTGCACGCCGACAATCCGATCGACTTCCAGGAATTCATGATCATGCCGGTGGGCGCGACCTCCTTCGCCGAGGGACTGCGCATGGGCTCCGAGATTTTCCACACCCTGCGCGCAGCGCTCAAACAGGCCGGCCACGACACCAATGTCGGCGACGAGGGGGGCTTTGCCCCCGATCTGCCCTCGGCCGATGCCGCGCTCGAGTTCGTCATGACCGCGATCGCGAAAGCGGGCTTCGCCTCCGGCAAGGACGTCATGCTCGCGCTCGACCCCGCCGCCACCGAGTTTTTCAAGGACGGTGCCTATCACTACGCGGGCGAGGGCAAGGTTCGCTCGAAACGAGAGCAGGCAAACTATCTCGCCGACCTCGCCTCCCGCTACCCCATCGCTTCCATCGAGGATGGAATGGCCGAGGATGACATGGAAGGCTGGAAAATGCTGACCGATCTGCTCGGCGGCAAATGCCAGCTCGTCGGCGACGACCTGTTCGTGACCAATGTCACGCGCCTTAGCGAGGGCATCAAGAATGGCATTGCCAACTCGATCCTAGTCAAAGTCAACCAGATCGGCACGCTCACCGAGGCGCTATCTGCAGTCGAGATGGCGCACAAGGCCGGCTACACCGCAGTCATGTCGCACCGCTCCGGCGAAACCGAGGATGCCACCATCGCAGACCTCGCGGTTGCGACCAACTGCGGGCAGATCAAGACCGGGTCGCTCGCGCGCTCCGACCGTACTGCGAAATACAATCAGCTTCTGCGCATCGAGGAGGAATTGGGCGCTCAGGCGAAATATGCCGGCCGCGCTGCATTGAAAGCATTGCACGGAAACTGACCGAGACGACTCAGCGGCCTCCGGCGCATTAAAGCCCTCTTAACGCCGGAGCGGCATGGTCGCGGTATGGTAACCCGCAAGCGGTTTCGCACCGTCCTCCACGCGCTCGCGCTCTATACCATCGCCGCGCTGGTGATCGGCTATTTTGGCGTCAATGCCTATTCCGGCAACCGCGGGCTGCGCGCGAAGCAGGACCTCGACCAACAGATCGCGGAACTCAGTACCGAACTTGACGCGCTCAAGGCGGAGCGGGCCATTTGGGAGCGCCGCGTGTCGCTGCTGAAGCCTGAAAGCATCGATCCCGACTTGCTCGACGAGCGTGCCCGGGTGCTGCTTAACTACGCCGATCCCCGCGAGCTCACGCTGCGGCTCAAGCAACCCTGATCGCTCCGAGCCGTGGCGCCAGCGGCCGCGGAATTTGCCAAGTCGCTTCGCGCTACCTATGTCCGGGCCCGAGGGCGGCCTCCGGCTTCCCATCCGCTTCCGCCCTGCGGCAATTTCGGCTATTGGGGAACCTGGCCGCCTCGCCGACGTATAGTCCCCACCCGAGGAGAAGAATGGCCGTTGCCAGCAACAAACCAGCGGCTCAGCCCGCCGTGCGCCGGGCAACCGTCCAACCTGCGGGGGAAATCCCCGACTTCAGCCAGGCGCAGGAGCTTCACGCCTATCGCCAGATGCTCCTCATCCGCCGCTTCGAAGAGAAGGCCGGACAGCTCTACGGCATGGGCCTGATCGGCGGCTTCTGCCATCTCTACATCGGTCAGGAGGCGGTCGTCATCGGCATTCAGATGGCGATCAAGACTGGTGACGAGGTCATCACCGGATACCGCGACCATGGCCACATGCTGGCCTGCGGCATGGATCCCAAAGGCGTGATGGCGGAATTGACCGGCCGGCGCGGAGGCTATTCCAAGGGCAAGGGCGGCTCGATGCACATGTTTTCCGTCGAGAAGTGCTTTTTCGGCGGACACGGCATCGTCGGCGCCCAGGTTCCGCTCGGAACCGGACTCGCCTTCGCCAACAAATACCGGGGCAACGACCACGTTTCGCTTACGTATTTAGGCGACGGCGCGGCCAATCAGGGCCAGGTGTACGAAAGCTTCAACATGGCCAAGCTGTGGAAGCTGCCGGTGGTCTACATCATCGAAAACAATCAGTACGGAATGGGCACTTCCGTGGCCCGCGCGTCGGCGACCACGAACCTGTCCCAGCGCGGGCGCTCCTTCGATATTCCCGGCGAGCAGATCGATGGCATGGACGTGCGCGCGGTCAAGGCCGCAGGCGACAAGGCGGTGAAATGGTGCCGCGAGGGCAACGGACCCATCATTCTCGAAATGCTCACCTATCGCTATCGCGGCCACTCGATGTCGGATCCCGCCAAGTACCGACCCAAGGAGGAAGTCGACAAGGTGCGTACCGAGCACGATCCGATCGAGCAGGTGCGCGGCCGCCTATTGAATAAGGGCTTTGCGAGTGAGGACTCGTTGAAGAAGATCGACGCTGAAGTTCGCGCCATCATCAACGAAGCCGCCGAATTCGCCACTAACGACGCGGAGCCCGATCCGGCCGAGCTCTGGACCGACGTATACGCCGGGTAGCACATGGCGGCCAGAGTCGACAAAGCGCACGTCGCCCTTTTCGCCGAACCGATGGCGCCTGGTCTCGCGCCGCGCCTCGGCCCCGCCGGCAACGGGTGACGCGTCGATGGCCACTCCCGTCCTGATGCCCGCGCTCTCTCCCACCATGGAGAAGGGCAATCTCGCCAAGTGGCACAAGAAAGAGGGCGACTCGGTCAAGTCCGGCGATGTGATCGCCGAGATCGAGACCGACAAGGCCACCATGGAGGTCGAGGCGGTCGACGAGGGCACCCTCGGCAAGATTTTGGTGCCGGAAGGAACCAACGACGTGGCGGTCAATACCCCGATCGCCATGATCCTCGGCGAGGGCGAGGACGCTTCCGCATTAACCGACGGCGGCGCGGCGGCGCGCCAGCCGAAGGCAGCAGCCGGCACGACGCCCGCCAAGGCCGAACAACCGCAGATGCAGGTCGAGCCGGCGCCCGCGCCGGCGAAGGTCAGCGCGCCGCGCCAATTGCAAGCTCCGCCCGAGCCCGCTCTTCCCGAAGGCACCGAAATGGTCACCATGACCGTGCGCGAAGCGCTGCGCGACGCCATGGCGGAAGAGATGCGCCGCGACGAGACCGTCTTCGTCATCGGCGAGGAGGTCGCCGAATATCAGGGCGCGTACAAGGTGACCCAGGGCCTGCTGCAGGAATTCGGCTCGAGGCGCGTGATCGATACCCCGATCACCGAACACGCCATGGCCGGGCTCGGCGTCGGCGCGGCGTTCGCGGGACTCAAGCCGATCGTCGAGTTCATGACGTTCAACTTCGCTATGCAGGCCATGGATCAGCTCATCAATTCCGCGGCCAAGACCCGCTACATGTCGGGCGGCCAGATGAGTGTAGCGGCGGTATTCCGCGGGCCGAACGGACCGGCCGCCCGCGTCTCCGCCCAGCACAGCCAGGACTACACGTCCTGGTATTCGCACGTTCCCGGCCTCAAAGTGATCGCGCCCTATACCGCCGCCGACGCCAAGGGCCTGCTCAAATCCGCGATCCGCGATCCCAACCCGGTCATCTTTCTCGAAAACGAAATCCTCTACGGCCAGAGCTTTCCGGTGCCCAAGCTCGACGACTATCTGGTGCCGATCGGAAAAGCGAAGATCGCGCGCGCCGGCACCGACGTGACCATCGTCGCTTGGTCGATGGGGATGTCTTACGCGCTCAAAGCCGCCGATGAATTGGCCAAGGAGAACATCAGTGCCGAGGTCATCGATCTGCGCACGCTCAAGCCGATGGATACAGAGGCGATCATCGAGTCGGTGAAGAAGACCGGCCGTGTCGTGACCGTCGAAGAAGGTTGGCGGCAATCGGGCGTCGGGGCGGAGATCGCCGCGAGCGTGACCGAACAGGCTTTCGATTGGCTGGACGCCCCCGTGACCCGCGTCACCGGCAAGGACGTGCCGATGCCGTATGCGGCCAATCTCGAGAAACTCGCGCTGCCTTCGGTTGCAGACGTGGTCGAGGCGGCGAAGGCGGTCTGTTACCGGTGAGGAAGCCATGGCGACATTCGACGCGCTGCACGTTCCGCCGACTGCGCTCGAGCATGGCGGGGTCGAGGTTTTGCGCGCGGCGATCGTAGAAGGGGGCCTGCACGTTTCGCTGCGCCGCGCCTTCGACGACCCGCAGGCCTGGGGCATGCTCATCGCCGACGTCGCCAGACACGCCGCGCGGATCTTCGCCAAAGAAACCAAACTGACCGAGGACGAGGCGCTCGAGCGTATCCGCGCGATGTTCGACGCGGAGATGGATGCCCCCACCGATCCCGGCACCACCAGCGCGATCAGCTAGACGCTCGAGACGCTCATGCCGGTCAATATTCTCATGCCCGCGCTGTCGCCCACCATGGAAAAGGGCAACCTCGCGAAGTGGTTCAAGAAGGAGGGGGACAAGGTCAAGCCCGGCGACGTCATTGCCGAGATCGAAACCGACAAGGCGACGATGGAATACGAGGCGGTCGACGAAGGCACGCTCGCCAAGATCGTGGTGCCGGAAGGCACGCAGGACGTGCCGGTCCAGTCGCTCATCGCCGTGCTGGCGGAGGAGGGGGAAGACGTCAAGGCGGCCGCAGGCAAAAGCGCGCCAGCGCCGGTGAAACCGGCGCCATCGAAGCCGGCAAGCGCGCCCTCGCCGCCCATGGCCGCGAGCACTTCAGCGCGGCCCGCGCCGCCGCCGCCTGCACCCACGGCAGGCGAGGCCCCGCGCGCGCCACCGCAGACACCGCAAGCTCCCGCTCCTCAGCGCAGCGAAGGCGAGGGTATCGGCGTCGCGCGCACCAACCGCGTGTTTTCGTCTCCGCTGGCGCGCCGGCTTGCGAAGGAGGCTGGCATCGACCTTGCGCGCATCCAAGGTTCCGGCCCGCACGGCCGCGTTATTGCGCGCGATGTGGAAGCAGCCAAGTCGGGCCGCGGGATCATGGCTCCTGCGGCTCCCGCAGCAGCAGCCGCGGCGGCCCCGGTCGTGCAAGCGCCGGCCGACGAGAAAATCATCGCACTGTTCGAGCCCGGCTCCTACGACGCGGTCCCTCACGACGGCATCCGCAAGGTGGTCGCCCGCCGGCTCCTCGAAGCGAAGCTCACCATTCCGCATTTTTATCTCACGCTCGACTGCAACATCGGCAGGCTTTTGGCTGCGCGCGAAGAGATCAACGCCGCCGCGCCAAAGGACAAGGACGGCAAGCCGGCCTACAAGATCTCGGTCAACGATTTCGTCATCAAGGCGCTGGCGCTGGCGCTGCAGCGGGTTCCCGACGCCAACGTGACGTGGACGGAAGGCGCCATGCTCCGGCACAAGCATTCCGACATCGGTGTTGCGGTGTCCATACCGGGCGGGTTGATCACGCCGGTCGTGCGCCACGCCGAGCAAAAATCGCTCTCCGTCATCTCCAACGAGATGAAGGATTTCGCCGCCCGCGCGCGCGCCCGCAAGCTCGCGCCGCACGAGTATCAGGGCGGCACAAGCGCGGTATCGAACCTCGGCATGTACGGGATCAAGGAATTCTACGCCATCATCAATCCGCCGCACGCCACCATCTTGTCGGTCGGCACCGGAGAGGAGCGCGCCGTCGTTCGCAACGGCAAGGTCGAGGCGGCGCAAATGATGAGCGTCGGGCTTGCAACCGACCATCGTGCGGTCGATGGCGCGCTCGGTGCCGTGCTGCTCAACGCCTTCAAGGCGCTGATCGAGAATCCCGTGATGATGGTCGTGTGAATTTGGCGCGATGCAATCTGGCTGATTAGCTCGGCATCACATCGACCGCCGTCGTCCCCGCGCAAGCGGGGACCCAGATTCCAGAGGCGGTGGTCATGAGTCTCCGCTTTCGCGGCGACGACAGTGTGTGTGAAGCGATGAGTCGGATTCGGTATGACAAGGCCCGGCAAGGACCTTTGCGGAGATAAAGCGAGATGGCTGAGACCTCCTTCGACATCATCATCATCGGCTCCGGTCCCGGCGGCTACGTCACCGCCATCCGCGCGGCGCAACTCGGTTTTTCCACCGCGATCGTCGAGCGCGATTACCTCGGCGGCATCTGCCTCAACTGGGGTTGCATTCCCACCAAGGCGCTGCTGCGCTCGGCCGAGATCTTCCACTATCTGCAGCATCCCAAGGACTACGGGCTTTCGGCTGAAAGGGTGACTTTCGATCCCGCCGCAGTGGTCAAGCGCTCGCGCGCAGTGTCGAAACGGCTCAACGACGGCGTTGGCTTCCTGATGCGCAAGAACAAGATCACCGTCATCTGGGGCGAGGCTACGATCGAGGCGCCTGGCAAGGTCGCGGTCAAGGCCGCTGCGACGCAGGCGCCGAAAGGCGCACTCGGGGCAGGCAGCTATCAGGCCAAGCACATCATCATCGCCACCGGCGCGCGGCCGCGCGTACTGCCCGGGCTCGAGCCCGACAAGAAGCTGATCTGGACTTATTTCGAGGCCATGGTGCCGGATCGCATGCCGAAGTCGCTCTTGGTGGTCGGTTCGGGCGCGATCGGCATCGAGTTCGCGTCGTTCTACCGCACCTTCGGTGCCGAGGTGACGGTGGTCGAGATATTGCCGCAAATTCTGCCCGCGGAGGATGCCGAGATTTCCGCGTTCGCGCGCAAGCAATTCGAGAAGCAGGGCATCAAGATTCTCACCAGCGCCAAGGTGACGAAGCTCGACAAGGCAGCGGACAGCGTCACCGCGACGATCGACGAGGGCAAGCGCGGCACGCAGACACTCACCGTCGAGCGCGTGATCTCCGCGGTTGGCGTCACCGGCAATATCGAAAATCTCGGCCTCGAAAAACTCGGGGTGAAGACCGATCGTGGCGCGATCTCAGTCGATGCGCTCAATCGCACCAATGTGCCCGGCATCTATGCGATCGGCGATGTGTCCGGCCCGCCGCTCTTGGCCCACAAGGCCGAACACGAAGGGGTCATCTGCGTCGAGGCGATCAAAGGCCTCAAACCGCATCCCATGGACAAGCGCCTGATCCCGGGCTGCACCTATTGCTCGCCGCAGATCGCTTCGGTCGGCCTCACCGAGCAGGCGGCAAAGGACAACAAGCTTGATGTCCGCGTCGGCCGGTTTCCGTTCGTCGGTAACGGGAAGGCGATCGCGCTCGGCGAAGACCAAGGCCTGGTCAAGGTGATTTTCGATAAGAAGACCGGCGCGCTGCTCGGCGCGCATATGATCGGCGCGGAGGTGACGGAGCTGATCCAGGGCTACGTGGTGGCGATGAATCTCGAGACTACGGAAGAGGAACTCATCCACACCGTCTTCCCGCATCCGACGCTCTCCGAGATGATGAAGGAGGCGGTGCTCGACGCCTATGGACGCGTCCTCAATATCTGATGCCCGTCATCGATGTTCATACTCACTGCTCGCCGCGGCCACGCGATGATCCCTTCGGCGTTGCCGAGGCGCTGCGGGGGATACCGGTCGGCAAAAATGCGGTGACAAACTATCGCGGTTTGCCCGCGGTGGCCTATCACGACATGACTGACTTCGAGCTGCAGCAGGACGTCTGCGCCAAGGCTGGCATCACCGGGCGGATCATCAGCAATCCGTTCGCGGCCGAGATGATCACGTCGATCACGCGTAAGCCCGCGATCGACGTGGTCAAATACGTCAACGACCAGACTGCCGCAGTGGCGGCGCGCGCGAAGAGCAACTGGGGTCTTGGCACCCTCAATCCGCTCGACGCAAGTCACATCACCGAGGGCGAGCGTTGCCTCGGTCCCCTCGGCTTCAAGGGGCTGCTGATCACGTCGAGCTGGCACGGTCAATTCATCGACGGCGAAGCCGCCTTTGCGTTCTGGGAGTGGGCGCAGGCGCACGAGGTGCCGCTCTTCATCCATCCGCCGCGCGTGCCCATCGGGCACGACCAGCAGATGGACCAATACAAGCTCGACGAATTGGTGGGCCGGCCCTTCGACACCGCAATGGCGCTGGCACGCATGATCCTCTCGGGGCTGTTCGACCGTTACCCTGGCTTGAAGATCGTGGTCGCCCATATGGGCGGCGGACTTCTGCCGGTGATTGGGCGCCTCGATTTCGGCTGGCGGCTTGGCTGCGAGGGCATGCCCGAGCGCGCCGTCATTCGATGCAAGCAGCGGCCGAGCGAGTATCTCGCCAATCTTTGCGTCGACACCATGGGGTTCTGGGCACCGCATGTGCGCGAGGCTGTGGAGGTGTTCGGGGTCGACCATGTCATGTTCGGCACCGATTACGGCCCGGTGCCCATCGACCCCGCCGAGCACATCGACATCGTCAACAAGCTGGTAATCTCCGCAACCGATAAAGAGAAGATTCTTTGGCGCAATGCGGCGCGGTTCTTTAAGCTGGACTACATCGCGTGATATCGGGTCGGACGAGGACTGGAGGAAATGTGGCGCTGGTCAATACGTAGCCGCTGCGGCTGGGCACTCGCGGCACTGCTGTTGTCGCCGCATCAGCACGCCTCGGCACAAGCGCCCGAGCGCCCGGCCGCTGCGACGACGGCACCCTCGGCCGCTGCCATGGCCGAATACCGACGCAAATTTGAGGAGTACGCCGCGGCGCGGCGCAAATACGAAGCCGAGGCGGACGCCTACTGGCGTTCTGTCTCCGACAAACGGCGGCTGCGTCATGCCAAGCTCCGCAACAACCAAGAAATTCTGCTCAGCGATTACGTGCTGACGCAGCCGCCGGTCTATGTCGGACCGCCAAAACCCGTCGATCCGTCGGCGCCGATCGAAGAAGCGCCGCCCCGGAAATACGTTCCGGTGGTGGCAGACTTTCTGCGCGCCGCAGCCAAGGAATTCAATTTTGTTCCACAGCAGCCGCGAAACGAGATCGAGTACAAACGCGCCTACGTCAAGGTCGCGGCCGCCGCCGGGCTGACGAAGGAGCAGGTCGTGCGAATTTACGCCTTCGAATCCGGCGGCGACGGCAAATACGATGTGCAGGCGGGACTGGAGCAGCCGAAGCCGGGCGCCCGGGCGATCTCCACGGCGCTGGGCTACAACCAGTTATTGGCCACTAACAGCGTGGAGCTGCTCGCCGAAAAGGGTGATCAGTTCAGCAAAATCTTGAGCGCGAAGGCCGCAGCGCTCCCGGAGGAAGCGAAGAAGACGCTGCAGAAAAAGATTGCCGTGCTCAAGAACATGATCACTTTCTGCCGCAGCGTGCCGGATAGTTGGAGCGAGCACGACCGACTGGCGAAGACGCCGAAAGGGCTCGCCGTCCACGCACTGAACCTGGATATGGACATTGGTCCTTTGCTGCAGACGCAGAAGCTCCTGGATTCCTCGGTGTTCGCGCGCGCTCAAGGATATGGCGCGATATTAAGCGCGGCTGAGCTCGAGATGATGAATCTCACCGGCGACGGCAATGGTCTCGACATCCTCAGGATGCCGCCAGCATGGCGCGAGCGCGTGCCCACCTCGAATTTCTTCCAGCCGGGGGGTTATGAGCGCAATCCGATTGCCGGCCGCAGCGGCATCGTCTCGAAGTTGATAGCCGCGACCAATGCAGTGATGGACCAAGAGAGTAAATTGCAAGGCGCCAAGGATCTGGCGGCCTTGTTTGCGAATAAACACGATTCGCAGAGCGAAGTTATGATGCCCGGCGCTCCGGTGAGATAGCAGCAAATCGCCACGGCCTTACGGATTTTTCGCGATCTGCTCCAGCACCGGCTTCCACCTCTGCTGCTCGGACTGAATGAACGCGAGGAGTTCCGCTGGCGTCATCGGATGCGGATAGTTGCCGGTTGTTTCGAGCTTGGTCTTGGTGGCGGGATGAGTGACCGCCGCGCTCAAATCCTCGCTCAGCTTGCGTACGATGGCATCAGGCGTGCCGACCGGCGCGACCAGCGCGGGCCAGCCGCGCACGTTGAAGCCGGGAAGCGTTTCCGCGGCGATAGGCAAATCTGGGAATTCGGGCAGGCGCGCCGTCGAGCCGACCGCGAGTGCCTTGATGGTTCCGGCCTGCAGCGCCCCCCCGAGCGGAGGATAGCCGTCGATGACCATGGGCACGCGCCCGCTGATCACATCGTTGAGCGCTTGCGCGGTGCCGCCGAGATACGGGACCATGAGGAGCTTGATGCCTGCGAGTTGCTGCAGCGCTTCGCCGCCCATGTGGGACAGCGTCCCGCGTCCCGTCGCGGCGTATGAGATCTCGCCCGGCCGTTTTTTCGCGAGCGCGATGAAGTCCGGCAACGTCGTCACGCCGAGCGAGGACGCCACCGTTATGAAGAACGGCTGTTCGGCGACGAAGCCGACCGGGACAAAATCGCGCGGCAGTTCGAGCGGCAGATTGGCTTGCAGGCCCGGCAGCGTCACGAAAGCGGATGACGCCGGCATGTAGAGCGTGTAGCCGTCCGCTCCGGGAGCGGCGGCGGTGCGCGCCGCCACAGCGCCGCCGGCTCCCGGATGATTGAGAGTGATGACCTGCTGTCCCCACATCTGCGAGAGGCGATCAGCGACGATCCGCAACAGGGCGTCGGGTGAGCCGCCCGGCGCCGAATGCGTGATGATGCGCACGGGCCTGGCAGGAAAGTCTTGCGCTTGCGCCCTCGCGAGGCTTGCAACGGCCGGGAGCGCGGCGGCACCTGCGGCCAGATGCAAAAATTCACGGCGGAGAAGTTTCATGGCGTCCCGTGGTGGTTCCGGCTCGGCACAGTATCATGCCGTTGCACCTACCACGAGCACGGCTTGAATCCCGTCGATCGTGGCGGCGCCGAGTTCGGATTTAGTCGGTTTTTGCAGGTGCCCGGAAATTGAGCGACGGGGGCAAGGTCGCCAGCAGCGAAAAAACCGTAGGAAGGGACGCCACCGCTGCGCTCCTTCCTAACGCAAAGAGGATAGGTTAGCGCCGACGACCGTTGGGCTCACCTGATCTCGACGTCGTTCCAGAAGCCGACCCAGTGGTCGACTTGCTTCATCGACGCATGCGGCGCCTCGTACGACCAAGCGGCGCGCTCGCTGCGGGCGACGTCCGCGGCGAGGTCATAGAATTGGACGCCGTGCGGGCACTCTAGGTCGCTCTGCGTCTTCGGTGCTAGATGCAGCAAATCCATGCGGACGGTTTCCCGCGGAAAATACCGGTAGCCACCCACCTCGAGGGTTCGATCGCTTTCGGCGATCACCTGACCGCGCCAGATTGCCTTCATGACTGAGCTTCCCTTCACCGCCTCCCCAGGGGCTGGATTCAGTTGTCTCCGCCACCGAAGAATCCACTTGCATCGCGGAGAATCTGCGACCGGATGAACGGGTCGGGATCGGCGCCCATCACAATGGATCCGGGTTGGCCGCATGGGGTCCAGCAGACCACATTGGACGGCGGTGTACTTCGGGACTTGCCCGGAGCGACATAGGCGCGTTGCTGCCGGTTCGTCTGCCGGGCGTCGGCGGAGGAGGCGAGGACCATTCCGAGACCCAGCGTGGAAGCAAACAATCCAACCGAGAGCACTGTCCTGTTGATCAGCATGGAATCCTCCATCGATTTCCGTCGCGCCACCGGCCAACCAGCGGCCAATATGGCGTCTGTCGCCGCCATGGGCCAGCCGACGTTCATCACAACTCCGTGTCACTGGGTGCGATTCATCGTGTGCTGCGATCGGGCTGGATAGTTCGCGGCTATTGGATGTCGCGCGATATGTGCCAGGCGCTTCCGGCTCCCCGCAGATGCCGCGTTTGCACCAGCGATTCGGGAGCGACATCTGCATACTGGCGGCTTGCGCCGGCGGCACCGTATCCGTAAGTAAGTTTGAGGAGCTTCGATGACCGTCGTTCTCGACGCCAGCAGCAGAGTGCGCCATCCGGAGAAAGCGCATCGGCCGGACGCGCCAATGTTAAAAAAGCCCGACTGGATCAGGGTGAAGGCGCCGGTGTCCAGGGGCTACGAGGAGACGCGCATGATCGTGCGCGCGAACGGCTTGCATACGGTCTGCGAGGAGGCGGGCTGCCCTAATATCGGCGAGTGCTGGGACAAGAAGCACGCGACTTTCATGCTGATGGGCGACACCTGCACGCGTGCCTGCGCCTTCTGCAACGTAAAGACCGGCTTGCCCGGCCCGCTCGACGGGGCGGAGCCCGAACGGGTGGCCGAGGCGACGGCAAAGCTCGGCCTCAAACACGTCGTGGTGACCTCGGTCGATCGCGACGACCTCGATGACGGCGGCGCCGCTCACTTTGCCGCCGTCATCCGCGCGATCCGTACGCGCTGCTCATCGACGACCATCGAGGTGCTCACCCCCGATTTCCTGCGCAAGGACGGCGCGGTCGAGTCCGTGGTCGCGGCCAAGCCCCACGTGTTCAATCACAATCTCGAAACCGTGCCGTCGAAGTATCTCACCGTGCGGCCCGGCGCGCGCTACTTCGCCTCGATCCGGCTGCTGCAGCAGGTGAAGGAGCTCGACCCTGCGATGTTCACCAAGTCCGGCCTCATGGTCGGACTCGGCGAGGAGCGCCATGAAATTCTGCAGGTCATGGACGACTTGCGCGCCGCCGACGTCGACGTCCTCACCATCGGCCAGTATCTGCAGCCGACGCGCAAGCACCACCCGGTCGTGCGCTTCGTGCCGCCCGCCGAGTTCAAAGCCTACGCGACCATCGCCTATGCCAAGGGCTTTTCGATGGTCTCCTCCTCGCCGCTTACACGCTCCTCGTATCATGCCGGCGAGGACTTCGCGCGATTGCGGGCAGCGCGGCAGGCGCGGCTTGGCTGAGGCCACGATCCCGGCAACTTTGCCGGTTGACGGCGTGCCTGCAAATTCCTTGCAACGTCGAGAACAGTTGATGCCGGAATTTTCAACTACGCGCCGGGTTCGCCACTCCGCCGCCCACATGTTCGACCTCGTGGCCGACGTGGAGCGCTATCCGGAATTCGTGCCCCTGTGCCGCTCGCTCAAGGTCCGCAAGCGCATCCCCCAGCCGGAGGGCGTCGAGGTCCTCATCGCCGACATGACGGTTGCCTACAGGTTCGTGCGCGAAACCTTTACCAGCCGCGTCACACTCGACCGGCCCAACTTGCAGATCCTCGTCGAGTATCTCCAAGGCCCGTTCAGCAGGCTGGAAAACCGCTGGGCCTTTCATCCGACGGGCGAGCAAACCTGCGAGGTGGAATTTTTCATCTCCTACGACTTCAAGAGCCGGACGCTGGCCTTGCTCATGGGTGCGATGTTCGATGCCGCCTTCCGCCGCTTCACCGCAGCGTTCGAACGGCGGGCCGACGTGGTCTATGCAAGGTGAGACCGCAGTCACCGGGCACGCGGACGTTCATTCTCGGGGTTGTGCGGTCCGACACGTTACCCTGACGAGGTCGGCGGCTTGGACTGCTCGGCGAGTTCGTCCAACATCGCCAGCGCCTCGAACAGGCTGGCGCGGCGAACCTGCGCGCGCCCGATGTCGCCATATCTGCGTTCCTGCTGGATGAGCCGTCCGTCGCGCGAGGCCGCGGCGAGATGCACGAGCCCGACCGGTTTGCCAGGTACCGCACCGCCCGGCCCGGCAATGCCCGTGATCGACACTGCGAGATCGACGGGCGCGTGCGCCAGCACTCCGCGGGCCATGGCTTCGGCAGTCTCTCGGCTCACGGCACCGTGGCTTT
>WNFW01001747.1_pt1 | contig 14675 bp, 14 predicted proteins | sample 5400131 | NCBI WGS metagenome assembly WNFW01 (sample SAMN13153362, study PRJNA577476) | soil metagenome | isolation source: 20 cm soil or saprolite under grassland replicate 1 | place: USA:California | collected 2016-06-15 | reverse complement strand
TACCCGAAAGAACGGTATGGTTGTTGCTCTGATGCACACCAAGTTTAAATTTGAAAGGGAGGATCCTTATGTTTTCAAAGAAAATAACTCTGTTCATAGCTGCAAACGCTATGGCATTCTTTCTCGGGGCAATCTCGGTGAGTGCCCAGGGGACGCCGCCACCGCCAGCCTGCGATACAACAACCGATACTGATGGTGATGGAGTAAAAGACTTCGCACTAGTCGGTAGCGTTTGTACTGTCCTAGATGAATGCCCTAACAGCAACTTGGCTCCAACAGCGCTGCTTTTCGACACTTGCGACACCGGTATTCTGAATACAGTCAATCTAACTACTGGCTGTACGACTGCTGACGTGTTTGACGAAATGTTTGATGATTGCCTTGACGCGAAAAACCATGGAAAATTTGTCAGCTGCGTGTCTCATCAAACTAACATTCTCAAGCGTACACACATTATCACTGGAAAGCAGAAGGGTCAGATCCAAAGTTGTGCTGCACACATCAAGTAGTTCTTGAGTTTCGGCGCAGCTCCCTTTTCGCCCGCTGGTCGAAAGGGGAGCTGCAGCCGCTTTCGCAAGCATGCCGAACCACGCCGCAATCCGGTAATTTTGATCGATCCTACGCTCGATTCTAATTCCCTCGAAGCGCTTGAAGCCACAAGTCAAACGCACGGCGACCAGGCCGACCAACCAACGTGATTGATATCAGTCTTACTTTCCGAACCTTAAGACGATTTTGGAGGAAATGGTGAGTAAACGTATTCGTTACTGGCAAAAAGCCATATTTTTAGGAATTTTAACATTGTCGTTTGTTCCACTCCCTATTTGGGCGGACAGCGGGCCCGCCCACCGGGTTGACGAGCCATTTCCAATTCAACTCGGGACCTCGGGAGGAAATATCAAGGATATCAGCAAAGGCTTCTGCTATGGCGGCACCTTGGGAGCCTTAGTGAAAGATGCGAGCGGCAATCAATATATTCTCAGCAACAATCACGTCCTGGCAAGGACTAACGTGGCTGCGCTCGGTGAGAATATCATTCAGCCCGGCCTTATTGATCAGAGCCCCGGATGCTTTAAGGATAGCACCGACATCGTAGCGGACCTGTCTTACTTTGTTTCGATTAATTTCAAAACCAGGACTATGCACACGAATTCTGTGGATGCTGCGATTGCTCAGGTTCGGGTGGGTAAGGTCGACCCTACGGGTTTAATCATAGACATCGGAACGCTAAGCAGTGATACCGTGGCTCCCAGTCTGAGTATGGCAGTCAAAAAAAGCGGCCGCACGACTGGACTGACACATGGCGACATCACCGCTGTGAATGCTACCATCGATGTCTCTTATGGCTCAGGCAAAACTGCAAGATTTACTAACCAGATCGTCGTTGGCCCGGGAAGCTTCATTGCCGCAGGCGATTCTGGTTCTTTAATGGTGGAGAATGTCGATACCGATCCGCGCGCGGTCGGGCTTCTTTTTGCCGGCGGCAGCACAACCGCCATCGCCAACCCGATCGGCGACGTGCTAGATGCGTTTAACGTTTCGATGGTCGGAACCGGAACCGGTCCCGATCCCTCTTTGAGCCTTCTGGGGAAAATTCTGGCGTGGGCAAAAAAATTCTTGGGCGTCACCGAAACTCAGGCTGCCAGTGCAAAGCTACCCGCACATGTCAGCGAATCTGCCGTAGATGCCGTCAGAAGGGTTAAAGAGCGCCATGAGGGTAGGCTATTGGCCACACCAGGAGTCATCGGAGTGGGTGTCGGAGTTTCAGACACGATTATGAAACAAGCAGCAATTGAGGTCTACGTTAAGCAGGCAACGGAACCGCTGCGGCAGGCTCTGCCCAAGTCCTTAGATGGTGTCGAGACAAAAATAGTTGAGACGGGCGAAATTCGCGCCTACTAGCATAGAGATCGCGAATTTGCATCTTCCAGTTTCAACCGGGCAACGAGGGCATACCAAGCCGGAAGATTGACGGACTACGTAGTCCCGCTCTTCTGCGGATATAGAATACAGCGAATGTTTTCGTTGGTGATCCGGCCATTCGGGTTTTGATAGCAAACCCAGGTCCGGTCAGAGGGAACGGGTGTGAACTTATCCTTCTCGACAGCGGCTTCTACTCCTTCTATGTTCACCACAATCTTCTTCCCGGTATCCGACTTGGTGATTATCTTCACGGGCTGCGGCACACAATCACCATCTCCGCAACATTGCTTCCAGATCGGTAGCCCTTCCAACTCCGGCTCACCCACTTTGTGACTCCAGGAATCGGGCGGTACCAAAACTCCAGAGCTTGAAAATGCAACGCTTATGAGAAGAGTGTAAGGGATGAGCCGAGTCAGTCGACATTTCATCTTTATCTGCTCACGGATATTACCGCTCCTCGGGAAGTCAAACAACTGCGGCTGAAACGGCTTTCCAAGGACGGCACCTACCCGTACGTCCACGTTAGCACTACGGAATTTGGGGACAAGACAATTAACCGAAAGCCAAAAACCAGCGAGTGGATAACTTCCCGCGCCAACCCTAGGCTGCACCAGGCCACAGTTAATTGTCCGTGTCATTCTGTCACTCGGACGACAGTCCAAGTGTCAATTGTCACAACAATCTGTAGAAAATTCACAAACTTACCCTTTGGAGTATTTATTGCTACTAAACCGTTTTATCTTTCAAAGGGGGACAAAATGCCAAAACCTGCTGACAGAGAACTTCAAGCCGGGCTCCTAAAGGAGATGTATGAACTAAACGCCAGAAAGCGGAAATTGGAGGACGATATCAGGAGCCTCGATGCGGCGAACAACTCTCTACAAGAGACGGCGGCCCTGCGGGATATCGAAGCCTACAAAAGTCAGCGTCCCCAGCACGCGAAGCTGTCCTCCCATTAACATGCTCTAGTACAATTCTTCCCTCACTCGCGCATTACTTCCCGCGGGTGTCTCAGCTGCTCGTCGAGCGTCCATTCGACACAAACTCCTTTAGGTCTGCAAGGCCAGGGCTATTTGGGAGCCTCCTTCCCTTTGCTGGGAGAGTTTGAACTTTTACCCCCTTCCTCGGTTGACTCTGCTTCATCATTTTTTTTCCAATCCTGACGGAAGCTCGCCCTTTTTCTTAACTCTAGGATCCCAGGAGCAAAAATTTGCTCGCTGAAGCAGACGGGCGGCGTTGCCGCCGAGAATCTTTTCTTGGTCATTGCGACCCAGCTTGAGACCGGTAACGACTTTAACCGGGCGGTCGTAGCCCATATCAAAGCAGTAATCGCTTCCGATCATCACACGGTCGACTCCAACGAGCTTGATGAGGTAGTTGAGTGATTCTGGTGCGTGGCTGATCGTATCGTAGGTGAAGCGTCTGAGATAGCTCGACGGCGGCTTCTTCAAAGCCTTGCACTCCTGTCGCACCTTCCAACCATGGTTCAGGCGGCCGATGAGATAAGGAAGCGCGCCTCCGGCATGCGGAAGACAAACCTCAAGCTTCGGAAAACGATCGAGGAGTCCGCTAAAGATTAAGTTGGCGGCGGCTACCGCCGTATCAAACGGATTTCCCAGAAGGTTATGCAGGTAATAGCTCGTAAGTCGCTGCGACCCAATGACGTTGAGCGGGTGGAGAAAGATCGGGACTCTCAGGGCGTCAATGCGTTCAAAGACAGGGAGGAAGGAAGGATCGCTCAGCTCTTTTCCCCGAACGTTCGTGCCGAGATAGATGCCGCGGCAACCGAGCTCGGTAACCGCCCGCTCTACCTCGCCGACAGCGGCCTCGGGATTTTGCAGAGGAAGGGTTGCCAGGCCGACGAAGCGGTCGGGGTGGGCGCGAGTGGCTTCGGCTATCGCATCGTTAACGAGCCTGGCTAGTCGCACAGCGAGAGTACCATCCGCCCAATAGACCATCGGCGGCATGAGCGAGAGGGCGTGGACTGTTATGCCCTGGGCGTCCATCGTTTTCAGCCGGAGATCCAGGTTGTGGTAATGGGCTGTGATGGGGCCGATCGGGAACTGGCCCGCCAGGATCATCGGTCCGTTCGGACCCGAACGCAGGCGTACTCCATGAGGTTCTCCTTCCGTCTCGATGAGCCGGAGATAACCCTGAGGGACAAAATGGGCGTGAACGTCGATGGTTGAATTTGCCTGCTGTAAGCGGCGTGCTGAGAGATTGGCGCGCTTCCGTCCGCTTGGTGTTGTACGCCGACGCCCCATCAGTTTCATTGTCGATCCGCGTTCACCAAAAAAAGTTCAATGATGCGCGGCTCCTCTTGATGCCCCTATGACTCCAAGCCAGAGTCAGTGTGCCGCGCGAGGGGCTTCGAAGCGAAGCCTTATAAGTTTTTTTTCTTAGCTTCTTCGAAACGTCTCTCGGCTTCTTCGGCGCCTTCAGCGCGGTTGTAGTCTTGGTCTAAGTCGCCGTCTCCCGCGGGGCTCTTTACCGTAAAGAAAATTGCCGGACCGCCGATGGCGCGGCTTCTATGGTTGGTAAAGCGTGGGATGTGGATCAAGTCCCCGCGTTCGCAGATGCGCTCTTCATCACCGAGGACAAAGTGGAGCTTGCCCTCAAGAACGAGTGTGAACTGTTCTTCGTTCGGGTGCATGTGAAGAGGCGGGCCTTCTTCGTCGGGTTTGGTCACGATTCCCGCCTTCATGAACTCACCGACAGCAGTCTGTACGAACTGTTCTGGGTTTGCCGTGCTAGGGTTCTGTTGCATTTCCGCAATCTTATAAAAAGGCATATTCTCTCCTTCCTTTCAGAAGAATTGATTTTGCAATGAGTGTATTAGCCGATCACCATCAAATCCCCTTACTCCAAGGTAGAAAGGATGTCCAGCCGGTCCGGATCGCACGTCGCTTGCCTCTTGACACAATTTGTTTCTTCTTGGATATTCTCGGCTGGCTTCGAGCGTGGAATTTTGTTGCGGCGGAGAGGCGGGCTTGATGCTTCCTGCGGCGTTAAAAAATTTTCCGAATTTAACTTCACGGATTAGGAGGGATTTATGAGACGAATGTGGGTAGTGAGTCTGCTGGTGAGCTTCTTGATGATCCCGTTGGTCGCTTCGCCCGCGCGATCGCAAACAAATTTCTATGAAGGGAAGACCGTCACCCTCATCATCGGGGCGAAAGGCGCCGGTAGTCTGATTGCGGCCACGCAGATCGTAGCTCACCATCTTGGAAAGTACATTCCGGGAAAGCCTACGGTAATCGTTCAAGAGATGCCCGGGGCGGCACATCTGCTCGCCACCAATAACGTTTTCAACGTGGCCAAGCCGGATGGATTGACGATCTTAGCTTCCAACCCAAACGTTGCCGTTGCTCAACTCGCAAAAGTAGAGCAAGTTCGCTTCGACGTGCGCAAGTTTCATTGGCTCGGGTCAACGGGAGCTGATGGCGTGGCGCTTTCCATTAGAACCGATTTACCCTACAAGAACTTCGAGGATATTCGGAAAGCCAACCAAGACCTCATTGTGGGCACGACCGGCCCAGGGTCAAACGCTCATGATTTTCCGCTCCTCCTGAAGGAATTTGCCGGCGCCAAGTTCAAGCTCGTCTCCGGTTATCCTTCCAATGGGGACGTCATGTTGGCGCTTCAACGTAAAGAAGCCGACGTCTGGGCTGCCCTCGCTACTACGATCAAGCTCGCTGTGGATCAAGGTGTCGTGCGAGCCATCGTGCGGGGTCGGGTAGCAACGCCGGGGTTCGAGAATCTGCCGGTGGACGAAGATCTGGCAACCAGCTCACTCGGTAAAGCGATCATGGGAATCAAGGCGGCCCCGCTGGCCATCGGCCGGGCTTTCGCAGTCCCACCGGCGACGCCAGCGGATCGAGTAGCTACTCTGCGAGAAGCCTTTGCGAAAGTCATCAAGGACCCTGAGTTTCTCGCCGAGGGCAAGAAAGCAAAGATCGACTTCAACTACATCTCAGCCGAGCAAGTGCTAAAAGATTTTACCGCCCTACTAAACCAAACGCCTGAAGTTCTGAAGGAGATGGGCAAATACATAAAGCTCGAGGGCTGAACGATTTTAGATTTTGGATTCATAAACCCGGATTCGTCGACTCCGCTAATCGAAAATCCAAAATCGGCAATCTAAAATTGCTTGACGATGTTTGACGCGCTGATCAACGGCCTTTTACTGGTTTTACAGTGGAAGGCCTTCAGCCTGATGATGGTCGGGATGGGTTTGGGCTTTGTCGTGGGTCTACTTCCCGGCATCGGCGGCGCAGCCACGCTGGCGCTGATGCTGCCTTTCATTTTCAAGATGAGCCCGGCTGAAGCCTTCGCCTTCCTGCTCGGGATGCACTCCGTTGCAGCCACAACCGGCGACATCACTTCAATCCTCTTTGGCGTTCCCGGTGAGGCGATATCTGCGGCCACAGTCGTGGACGGCTACCCGATGGCCAAGAATGGAGAGGCCGGGCGAGCCCTTGGCGCAGCGCTGATGAGCTCTTTGGTGGGAGCCTTGATCGGAGCGCTCGTTCTAGCTCTCGCAATCCCCATCGTTCGTCCGCTGGTTCTTAGCTTCGGCTCTCCGGAACTGTTGATGCTCGCTCTCATGGGGATCGCCTGCATTACTTCTCTCAGCGGTTTGGGTGCGCGGGGCCAGATCAGAGGATTTGCCATGGGGTTTCTCGGTTTGCTGCTGTCCACGATCGGTCAGGAGCGCCAGTCCGGCGCGCTACGATTCGATATGGGCCTGATGTATCTCTGGGACGGCCTCGATCTGGTGCCGGTCCTGGTAGGAATATTTGCCATCCCGGAGATCATTGACCTCGCCGTGCGCGGGACAGCCATCGCGGGGGAAAGGCAGCCGGAGAATCTACAGGCCGGTGTTGTCGAGGGGATCAAAGATACTTTTCGCCATTTCTGGCTGGTCGTGCGCTGCTCGGCGGTCGGCGTTTTCATCGGCATTTTGCCTGGAGCCGGAGGTGGCGTGGCTCAATGGGTGGCTTACGCCCACGCGGTCCAGAGCGCCAAGGACGCGAAGGACCGCGAGCGTTTCGGCAAAGGCGATATTCGCGGGGTGTTGGGCCCGGGCGCGGCGAACAACTCAAAAGAAGGGGGAGAACTCATCCCTACCGTCGCTTTTGGTGTGCCAGGGGGCGGCGCGATGGGGATCCTACTCGGCGGCTTTCTAATTATGGGTCTCACTCCTGGCCCTGATATGTTGACTAAGCACCTCGCGCTCACCTTTTCGATGGTCTGGACTCTAGCGATCGCCAATATCATCACAGTGCTTTTGTGCCTCGCTCTTCTCGGTCACCTGGCGAAGTTGACTTATATCAGAGGCGGACTGATCATCCCGTTTGTCCTTTTTTTAGTCTTCGTGGGAAGTTACACTGCAAACGGACAAATCGCCGACTTGATTGTGACCTTCATTTTTGGTTCGCTCGGCTATCTCATGGTGCTCTTTGGCTGGCCGCGACCACCCTTCGTTCTGGGGTTTGTGTTGGGAAAGCTAGTCGAGACGTACCTTTTTATATCGGTAAGCAGATATGGATTCTCCTGGCTCAGCCATCCTGTGGTTCTCGTCTTGATTTTTCTCACCGGACTCGTGATCGCCTATCCCTTCATTCAAGAGCGGCGCAGCAGAAAGCGCGAGGGCGTTGGTGCAACTTAAGCTGCGCTCTCTTTTCAGCCTCTCGCTTATGGTCGTGGCCGCTTACGCGGCGATCACGGCGTGGCGCTGGTCTTTCAAGACCTCACTTTTCCCCTTGGCGACAGGTATTCCCCTCTTTGTGCTCGCGGCAGCGCAGCTGATCCTCGAACTGTTCGGCAGAGATGAAACGACCAGCGGTCCTGCGGTGGAATTGGAGCTCTCGACCCATGTGGATCCGGCGCTGGCGCGCACGCGGGTTGCCGGAATCTTAACCTGGATCGCCGGCTTCATTCTGCTGGTTTTTCTGGTGGGCTTTCCCATCGCGGTCCCGGTCTTTATTTTTTCCTTCTTGATGTTGCAAAGCCGAGTAGGATGGGGCCTGTCGCTCTCTCTGACGGCCGTAGCGTGGCTGTGTTTCTATGGTCTCTTTCAGTGGCTGCTCAATCTGCCGTTCGAAGAGGGATTCATCCAATCCTTGCTCGGCATCTAATATGGTTAGCGGGGCTTAATTGGCCGATGGTCGTAAGCGTTCTGCGCAATCTGATCAGCAACGATCTGTGCGCTCACGCATCGAGTCGCCAACGTTGACACAGAAGCATCTTATTCGATACTCTCCGCCTGAAATGATTCGCAGTCAGCCGCCAGTCGAAAGCTGAAGGCTATTTTCCAAATTTGCAGCGCAGTGGATCAAAGAATCCTGCGCTGGTTTAATTTCTCGCAAGCACACGCCTAAGGAGGATTGCTATGGATAAGCGAATTGCAATAGTTCTGATGGCCTTCATCCTCGGTGCCACCATGTGGGAAAGGTCTGGCCAGGCGGGCGCGCCGACCGCTGCCCTCACCAAGTTGACCTTCGGAATGCCTACCACGCCTCCCAATCTGGTTCACATCGGCCCATGGGTGGCAAAGGAGCAGGGCTTTTTTGTCGAAGAAGGGCTGGACGTGGAAATCACGACGTTCGAGGGCGGTATCTATGTGATCCGCAACGTCGTAAACGGCGCGCTCGATGCCGGGGGCGGCGCGGGATCGGGAGCCATCATCTCGGCCGCAAAAAAAGCGGGAATCAAGGCGATCTACGCTCCGGCTCCAAGATTCAGCTCAACTCTGACGGTGCGCTCGAACATCAAGACGCTCCAGGACCTCAAGGGGAAGAAGTTCGGCGTCCAGGAGATCGGCGGGTTCGCTGATGTTCTAAGTCGCATGGTGCTGCAAAAGGCTGGCATCAAGCCCGAGGAGGTAACTTTTGTCCCGATCGCCTCAGCGGACGTGCCTCCTCTGCTCGCCGGCCAGATCGACACCGCCGTGCTTCATGTCGATCAGTTGATGTTGGCCCGCCAGAAGGACCCCTCGTTTCACCCGTTGGTAAAGTTCTGGGAGCTGGACCCGAACCAGCTTTTTCTCGTCGTGGTCGCCCCTGAGAAAAAGCTTGCCGCCGAGCCAGCCAAGTACCAGGCACTGGTTCGGGCTTTGGTGAAAGCAAACCGATTTGTCTACGCCAACAAGGCTCGAGCCGTTGAGATCGCAGTCAAGTACGCGAAGATTCCACGCGATGTGGTCGAGCAGGCGTACGACGAGCTGGTCAAGGGCAAGGTCTGGGCCCAGAACGACGGGCTGCCCCGGGAGAAGGTGGAGTACAGCATCGAGCGGATGGTGAAAGTCGGCAACATCAAGCCCGAGGAAAGGCCGAAGCACGAAGACTTTGTGGCGGTCTCGATTGTCGAGGAAGCCATGAAGCGCTTCCCCCGCCTGCCCGACTACGATTGATTGACGACCGGTTGAATTCTATTTCCGCCTAGCTCGGATTCTCCCTTGGCGCCCTTTGCGTCTTTGCGCGAGATGCCCTCTCCCTTTGCGCCTCTTCCTCCGTGTGCTTCGTGTCCTCCGTGGTCAAAAAGTTTATCATCACGAAGAGCACGAAGGTGACGAAGTTTCTAAGTCATCGCGCTAAGCGCCAAGACCGCAAAGAATGGCTCTAGCTCTTTTTCGGCGGAATCACCGGAAGCAGCAAGTAAGAGGCCTTGTCTCCGCCGGCGTAGATTGTATTCTCGGCGCCGAGGTTATAGTCCGCCTGGTAGTGGGTGTAGGGCGCGCTGCCGACGCCGTCACGCGGCTGGATGTCGAGGCGGAGCCGGTGACCCTTCCCGAGAACGATGGAGGTGGGCCAGATCTCGACCTGGCACTCCACCGGCTCACCGGGCTTGAGCCACCACCGCTCGTCGTGCACATGGTACGGGCGGTACGGCAGCGAGCGCTCGGGGTCGAGCTTGCGGTGCGAGGCGCGGAGCCATCCTTTTGTCAGCGGCACCGGCTGGCCCTGCGACCCGACCTCGAACACGTCCTTCCCATCCGGCCCGATGTTGCGCAACGTCGCGTAGATGTCCATGTCCTCCGACGTGCTCGACACCCACAGCGCCAGCACGATCGGTCCGGTAATCTCAGTCTCCTGCTCCATGAGTGGCGTCTCGAACGAAACGCCGGCGCGGCCGGCGCCACTGTGACCGTGCGCCGCCACCGAACCGCCACCGGCTGAGTAAGTAAGCTTGGCCGAGTCTTGCGGCGGCGTCGCTGCGAGCCGGCCCTCCGTCGCGTCCGCGTGTCCCGACGGCTCGCGCTCGATCTTGAGATACATCTTGCTCCACTGCGTTCGGGCGATCGGCCACTCGTTTTCGAAGCGGAACTCATACCGCCCTTTACCGCCGCCGGTGCGGATCTCGAGCTTGACCGGCGGCTCAGCCATGATCCCGGTGTCGATGCCCTTCAGCCAGTAATCGAACCAGCGGAGCTGATCCATCCGCCCTTCCTCCGAATAGAAGGCATGGAAGTGCGTGCCGCTGTGAATTCTCAGCTTCTTGTGCTTGGAGGCGGCGAGCATGAAGGCCTCGGTGTTGCCGCGCAGGTGCAGAGCGAACGAGGTCCAATTGCCGGCACTGTAGAGCGGCACCGTGATCTTCTCCCAGCGGGCGCTACACATGCGCCAGTATTCGGAATCGAGGTTGTGGCTCATGTACTGCCACAAGAGATCGTTGTGAAAAGCGTCCGGGTTGTAGCTGCGCGACTTGCCGAGCAGGTGGTGCGCGGTCTGCGTGGTGTGCCAGTTGGACATGAAGCCCATCGCGAAGATGCCGCCGTGGTAGACCTGGTCGCGGTACTGGTCGGCCCGTCCTTCCCACGGGAGAATTGCTTTCAGCGACGGGGGCTGCAGATTCGCCAAGCGCCATTGAGAGGCCGCGTGGTACGAGATGCCAAGCGTGCCGATGTTGCCGGAGCACCACGGCCGCTTCGCGATCCACTCGATCGCGTCGTAAAAATCCAGCGCTTCCTGATACGAGCTGGGCTCCGACTGGCCGGGCGATTTGCCCGACCCGCGGGCGTCCACGCGCACGAGCGCATAACCGCGCGGGCACCACCAGAGCGGATTCGCCGTCTCCCAGTTCATGTAGGGATTGGGCTTTTCCTCCAGGTCAGCCGGCGGAATCCACAACTTGTCCTTCTGGTAGACGCTGATGTTCATAATGGCGGGAAAACGCTCGCCGCCGTCGGGACGAAAGACGTCGGCGTACAGGATCGCCCCGTCCCGCGTCGAGATCTGCACGTCCTTCTCGACGATCAACTTGTAGTCGCGCGGTTGGGAAACGTTCATTTTATGACTTTGTCTGCCCGATACAGCACGGACTGCGGAATCGTGAGGCCGATCTGCTTCGCGGCTTTTAGATTGATAACGAAGTCGAACTTCGTCGGCTGTTCCACAGGCAGGTCAGCCGGCTTCGCACCCTTCAGAATCTTGTCCACATAGGTGGCGGCACGCCGGTACAAGTCGGTAATGCTGACGCCGTAGGTCATAAGCCCCCCGTCTTCCACATATTCTGGCCTGCCGTATATCACCGGGAGCCGGCTCTTCACCGCGAGGTCTGCAATCTGTGTTCGCTGTAAAAAGAGGACGGGGGACGACAGCACGAGGACTGCGTCAGCACGTCCCTTGCTTGCGGCTCGGAATGCAGTCTCTATATCTTTGGGACCTCGCACGTCCAGGTATTGAAGCTGCACCCCGAACGCCCCTGCGGCGAATTCGATCTCTCTTAACGCTTGTGCGTTGCCCGGTTGGGTCGAATTCCCGAGGACGGCCACGCGGGAAAGCCCAAGGACGATCTCCTTCAGAAGCTCCAGTTGCTTTCCGCTTATCTCCGGGTAAAGGGTTGACAATCCAGTAATGTTCCCGCCAGGTCGCGCAAGGCTGACGACCAACCCCGAGCCAACAGGGTCATCATCAAACGCCATGACGATCGGAATCGTAACAGTTGCTTCCTTGACGACACGGGTTGCTGGCGGACTAACCGTGACGATGACGTCAACCTTGAGACGCACGACTTCGGCCGCAAGCTCACTCAGGCGATCTAGTTTTCCCTCTGCATATCGATACTCAATGACAACGTTTTTCCCCTCCACGTACCCAAGCTCGCTCAGCCCCTGCCGGAATGCCTCCAGGCGGGCCGAGATGGAGGAAGGGGAGGTAGCACTTAGGAATCCTATCCGAGGGACTTTCTTCGTCTGCTGCGCTTCGGCTAGAGAAACAGTTAGCAGAAGGACAGCAGGCAGTAGGCAGACAACAATTCTTCCAATCATTGCTTTCGCTCCCGTCCTTTGCTGCTCACTGCTTACTGCTCGCTGCTCCCTGTCATTTGATCACCTTGTCCGCCCGGTAGAGTACCGACTGCGGAATCGTGACGCCGATTTGCTTCGCCGTCTTCAGATTGATCACCAGCTCGAACTTCGTCGGTCGCTCCACGGGCAGGTCCGCCGGCTTCGTTCCTTTCAGAATCTTATCAACATACGTGGCAGCACGCCGCCACAGGTCGGCAGTACTCGGCCCATAGGACATGAGACCGCCAGCGTCCACGTACTCGTTTTGCCCATATATGGACGGCAGTCGATTTTTCTGGCCGAAGCTCGCGATCTGGCCCCGGTTCGCGAACGTTACGGGATTCGGTCCAGGGACAATTAACGCCTGCGCGCGATCTTTCGTTACTGCCGAGAAGGCACGATCGAGGTCCTCGGCGCGGGGAACTTCAACGGATTGAAGTTGCAGTCCCAGCGAGCGGGCCGCACCCTCCGTTTCATTGTAGTCAAGCACGGCGCCCCGGATATTGGGATTCCAGATAAGCGCCACGCGGGAGAGCCCGGGGACGACTTCCCTCAGAAGCTCCAGCCGCTTCCCGCTGAGCTCCGGAGAGATAGCGCTGTTGCCGGTGACATTTCCGCCGGGGCGCGCGAGACTCGCGACGAAGCCGGTCCCGACCGGATCGGTGCTGTTGGCCATCACAATGGGGATCGTCTGAGTCTGCTGTTTCACCGCCGCAATCGCCGGATCCGTGGCTGTCACGATCACGTCCACCTTGAGACTCACCAGCTCGCGCGCGAGGTCTGAAGTTCGTTCGGCTCTGGACTCGCCGTAGCGAAACTCCAAGACGAAAGTTTTCCCTTCGACATAACCAAGCTCCCGCAGCCCTTGCCTGAACGCCTCGAGGAGATGAGCTGTGGCTGCTGGGTTGCTCCCAAAAAGCACTCCGATCTTCGCGATCTTCTTCGGCTGCTGCGCTTCTGCCCTCGCCCCGCACACCGTGAGCGTGAGGACGATTGCAAAAAGCCCCGCCCATTTTCGATTTTGGATTTTAGATTTTCGATTATCGGACCGAAAACTCGGAGAACGCACACGGCTTCTATCACGCATTTGTTCTTCTCCCGAATCTAAAATCGGCAATCGAAAATCGAAAATTACTTAGCTACGTTTGTGGATTCCCGCGCCCGTCAGGTAATCGTAGAGATTGGCGACGTTCAGGCGCATCACGTGCGGAGCCATGCCGTCCTGGCCGACGTCCATCGGATATCTCTCCGTCATCGCCGTCAGATTGGCCAGGCACTCCTCTTTATTCATCCCGCGCTCGATGCCGCGACGCACGTAGTCCACCCATTCGCGGATGAACGAGCCTTGCTCTTCCAGATATCTCTTATCGGACACCGGCCCGTGACCTGGGACAAACGTCTCCTCTCGGAGGGCGTGCAGAGATTCGAGTGCTTTCAGCCAATGCTCCGGGTTAGCTTCTTGGAGCCAGGTCTGCACTTTGCAGAAAATATTGTCGCTGGTGAAGACAACGCCCTCTTCGACCACGATCACCGCGGCTTGATACGCGGTGTGGCCGGGCATGTGGACCATGCGGAAGGTATGATTGCCGACATGCAAGGTCATTTCGCTCTGAAAAGTGATCACCGGCGCATTGGGTTTATAGTTTTCCAGAAGTTTTGGCTCCTCCGGTCCGAAGGAGGCCACGCGCGCAACGTGCGCGGCCAAATCAGTGCCGAGGATTCGGGATCTCACTCCATGTTGCGCAACCACGGGAACATTGAAAAATGCGTTTCCGGTCCAGTGATCGCCGTGAGGCTCGGTGTTGATGATGTAGCGGAGCGGGCCGCGCCGCTCGATCTCCGCCTTCAATCGCAGCGCGTCGCTGGGCTTATGAGGAGTGTCGATCAAAACGATGCCGTCCGAAGTGGTCACGAAGCCGTGGTTGGCGCCACGCAATCCGGTCTCAGCGAACACATTGGCGGTTAGCTGCTGCATGTGTCACCTCCTGCGTCTCAGTAGGCTTATTCTAGTCACCACGAAGAACACGAAGCGCACGAAGGAAGAAACAAATTGTGCTGAAATTCGCTGCGTTTCTTATCGTCCGTTCTTCGTATTCTTCGTGCCTTCGTGGTCGATTACTGTCTACGTGTGGACCTCAATCGATGACGGTGATTTCTTCGATTGGAAACTGCGTCGTGACTTCAGGTCCCTTTTCCGTCACGACCATCATTTCCTCCAACCTGACGCCCCACTGCAGCGGCTTGCCGTGCTGCGTCTCAAGGGCGAAGCTCATCCCCGGCTGGATCGTTACGGGAAAATCGAGAGAATAGATGCGCGAGATGACCGGGGTGTCGTATTGAGCTAAACCAAGGCCATGACCCCAGAGATTCGCCGCGGCCTGATCTTCTTCCTTGTAGCCCCAGGTCTCCATGGCTGAAGGCCAGACTTCGGCTATTTCTTTGGTAGTGGCCCCAGGCGTAACTT
>WNFW01008390.1_pt1 | contig 14677 bp, 14 predicted proteins | sample 5400131 | NCBI WGS metagenome assembly WNFW01 (sample SAMN13153362, study PRJNA577476) | soil metagenome | isolation source: 20 cm soil or saprolite under grassland replicate 1 | place: USA:California | collected 2016-06-15 | reverse complement strand
TGGCTGGCACAGCAGATCCGCGATTACGGAGGCGATTCGACACTCGTTCGAGCGCAGGAAATCGAAGGCCTGACCAAAGAGAAGGTGATCGCGATGTTTAATGATGCTCGTGCCAAAGATTATGCTGAGCTGCGAAAATCTCTTCAGGGTTTCATCGGGCGGCGCAAGAAAATAGATGCGGAAATTGCAGGTGCAGAGCTGGAACGTCTTACGCGACAATTCCGTGAAATTCGCGAAGTGGATTTTTTCGACAGCGCACGTGGACACGACGTAGCCATGCTGCTACGTCGCGCCGAAGGCCGCAGTACCGCGCGGCAACTCGCAGTGCTCGATGCGAAGCAATATCAAAACAAAACATGGCTGACACGGCCACGTCCCGAGATCGACCGAGTTGGATCCGCATGGCTGATCTCGAAGTTTATTGATCGAAAGCCGAAGTTCGTATTCGCCCCAAGTGCAAACGCTGTGCCCGGCGCCATCCCGTTTGACATGCTTGATGCTGAGTTCTCGCATCATGGGAACTGCTGTACTTTCGAAACGTTAATCAGACGTTTTGCGATTGCTGATAAAGTCGTGGCGAAGATTGGGGAGATGATCCACGACGCCGATCTCGACGACGCGCGGTTCCAGCGAATCGAAGCCGTAGGAATTGATCGGGTGCTGAAAGGTTGGGCGAAGGATGGATTGCCCGACGAAGAAATCTTGCGGCGGGGCTTCGAATGCTTCGACGCGCTCTACGCTTTTTTACAACGCCGATGAATCGTGAATCGAAAATAGTAGCGGCAGGTCAGCAGAACGAGTCCAACGCAGACCATCAAATGCCGTCGTGGCGTGAGGTGTTTCTGTATTTTTTATTCCTCGGGTTCGTTAACATCGGCGGGCCGGTCGCGCAGATCACGATGATGTTCAATCACATGGTGGAAAAGCGTCAGTGGTTATCCAAAGACCGCTTCGTCAAGATCATGGCTTTCTGCCATATGCTCCCTGGGCCGGAGGCACTTCAGTTAGCGATCTACGTCGGCTATCTGAAGAGGAAAGTTTGGGGCGGCATTCTTGCAGGTCTCACTTTTATTCTGCCCGGCGCGGCGGTGATGATCATTTTGAGCTGGCTTTATGTGAAATATGGTCAGCTCCCGCAAGTCACGAACGCGTTGTATGTGCTTAAGCCCGCGGTCCTGGGCATCATCGCTGCCGGGATCATCAAACTCGGGGGCGCCGCGATTCGAAATTTTTTCCTGGCACTCCTGTTCATCGGCGCTTTCGTGGGAATGCGTTTTGCCGGAATCAACTTTTTGCTGATTCTCCTCATAGCGGGCTTGCTGAATCTCATTGTCGATCAAGGATCGCCGCTGCTCAAAAAAGCTACGCTTACAATGCCGGCAATGATCGGCGGGATTGGTGTCCTGCTTCCCCTTAGCGATTCGCGATTATTTCAAATTGCGTGGCTGTTTCTCAAAACAGGTCTGCTGAGTTTTGGAGGCGCCTATGCGTCGCTGGTTTTTGTGCAGCGTGGCGCAGTTGCACAATATCATTGGCTTTCAGACGGCCAGTTATTGGACGGCGTAGCGCTTAGTGTGGCAACTCCTGGTCCCTTTATGTTGTTCACCACATTCGTGGGCTATCTCGTCAGCGGGGTCGCTGGAGCAGTGCTTGCCACCTTCTTTGTCTTTTTCCCGTCATTTGTTTTCGTTCTCGGCGGAGTGCACTATGTCGAAAAAGTGCGCGAAAATCGTGCCCTTCAGGCGTTCCTTGCTGGCGTTAGTGCCGCGGTCGTTGGCGTGATCGCAGTCGTGTCTCTGGACTTGATTCCCGAAGCGCTCGTCGACTGGCCTGCTGTCGGTATCGCGATCGCTGCTTTTGTCTTGATCGCTTTTCTGAAGCGCGATGTTGCTTTGGTAGCTATCGGCGCAATGCTGGGCGGAGTAGTTTACGCGACCATTCGCGCACTCGCGTAGGCGCTTCAGCCGGGATCGCTGATCCCGGCACGTTGTTATCATTTTCCCGTGCGGGCCGGGGTCACCGACCCCGGCTACAATAAAGACGCGAAGGCGGCGAAGACGATCTTCAAAACCAATGCCGCCTTCGCCGTCTTTTGTTAATATCGCGTTGGAGACAACGCGATCCACCTTCGATTAGTATTTCGCGCCTTCTTTGTGCTCTTTGGCTTCGTTGTGTTTGCTCAGCACTTTGCCATTCGCAGTACCGCGGCAGGAACATCAGAACTGTTGATGGTTTGTTCTTCGTGTTTTTCTTCCTTCGCTTGTGCAGTCACGCCGAACGCCAAGCCGGCGCTGATCGCTGCTACTGTGAATAGGTTTTTCGTTTTCATGTCTGTTAATTTTGACTGTTGCTTTTCATTATTGTTCGAAACTGAGTCCTCATTGGCGTGGAAAGGGCTGCAAAAAAATTGAGTTGTACCCGAATTAGGGACAGCATGTCAGGCAGAACCCGACAAGCGAGCGCACTCCTTTTCGTAGGCGGCGATCAATTCCAAGATCTTGGATTGAAATGAATTCTGTGCCGCATAGACCGTCCCGATGGCTTCGGCGAACGCCTTTTGCTTTAGCTCCTCCTCAATTGTCAGGCTCAACTCCGCGAGTTTTTCGATGTTACCGCGCGAATGGAACTCCAGCTCCTTAAGCTTGGAGAGAACGGCAAGTGATTTTTCCAATTGGGTTGAATCTTGTGGTTGAGGCGGTTTTTCACCTTCCGGCGTCGGCGCGGCGTCTTGCGCGGTGCCGGCGGATTTCGTTTGCTCGGTTTGCCCTTTCTTAACAGGCTGGGGCGCACGCGCCTTTTGAGCATTCTTGCCTTTGTGGTGCTTTTCTTGAGTGACTTTCTTCGCGTGTGCGACGTTGCGCGGATCTCCCATCAACTTATAGACGATTCTCAGATGCAGACCGGTCGTATCTGGCAAGGGAATCGCTCTCACCGCCTAAGCCAAGCTTTGCCTCACTCTGAAGCGCGCAGCTGCGGAGAAGTTTGCGATCTAACTATGTGAACCGTTCACGATCCGATCTAGGCGAAGCCGATTTCTCGATCGAAGAATATGGCGCCAAAACAAAAGAAAAAGAAGAGTGCGAGGAACAATTGCTGGCGGAGTACGCGTCGTTATTGGGATTCTTCATCGCCAGCGTTGCTGTGCTGACAGGCATCGCTATGGAAAAGGATCGCCTGCCGAGAAGATTCAGCCTGCTTGATCTGGCGCTGTTGGGAATAGCCACCCATAAGATGAGCCGCATCGTGGCGAAAGACAGGATCACCGGCATTCTGCGCGCGCCTTTTGTGAGTTACATTCGCAGCGCCGGAGCAGGCGAAGTCGAGGAGGAACCGCGCGGCCGCGGAATCCAGCGCGGAATCGGTCAACTGATTTCCTGTCCTTACTGCATGGCGCCCTGGTGCGCGACAGCACTCGCGTTCGGCTTTGTCTTTGCGCCTCGCGTGAGTCGGTTTTTCGCTGGAATTTTGGCCAGCGTAGCGGCGTCAGATTTTCTTCAGCGTGCTTACCTTGCGGCAAAGGAAAGGACCTGACGCGATACGGCTTCGTTGAAAAGAATTGTGTGAACGAAGGACCTGAAGTTGTTGTGATCACCGGTGCCTCGGCAGGCGTCGGGCGCGCGACAGCTCGCAAGTTTGCGCGTCACGGTGCCCGCGTCGCTCTACTTGCGCGCGGTCTTGATGGATTGGAAGGCGCACGGAAAGATGTCGAAAGACTGGGTGGAAAGGCGCTCGTCGTTCCCGTGGATGTTGCGGACGCGAATCAGGTCGAAGCAGGGGCCAATCAGATTGAAGCGGAGTTGGGCGAAATCGATATTTGGGTCAACAATGCGATGGCGTCAGTTTTTTCTCCGATCAAGGAAATGACGCCCGAGGAATTTCGACGTGTGACCGAAGTGACTTACCTCGGTTACGTTTACGGAACACTGGCCGCCTTGAAACGGATGTTGGCGCGTGATCGAGGCGTCATCGTGCAAGTTGGCAGCGCACTCGCATATCGCGGTATTCCACTACAGTCCGCCTACTGCGGGGCTAAGCATGCAGTTCAGGGTTTCTGCGATTCGCTTCGGTGCGAACTTCTCCATGATAAGAGCCGCGTGCATTTGACGATGGTGCAATTGCCTGCGCTCAACACGCCGCAATTTGGCTGGGTGAAAAGCCGTCTGCCACGCAAGGCGCAACCGGTGCCGCCGATCTTTCAACCCGAGGTCGCGGCCGAAGCAATTTACTTCGCTGCGCATGATCCGCGGCGCGAATTTTATGTCGGTGCGCCGTCGGTCGCAGTGATTACCGTAAACAAGTTCGCTCCCGCATTGCTTGATCATTATCTTGCGCGCACCGGTTACGATTCACAGCAACATGACGGCGCCGAGGACCCAAATCGCGCGGACAATTTATGGCACCCACTGCCCGGTGATCATGGCGCGCACGGTGCATTCGACACGCGCGCCCTGAGTTGGAGTGCCCAATTATGGACCAGCGAGCACCGCACCTTGATTGCGCTGACTCTGATGGCGCTCGGTGTTGCGGGCTTAGTCGCCCTTCTCAAGAATAGATGACTTCCGTGAAGGTTTCATAAGTCCAACCCACTGCCACCCATCACTTTACGACGTAAAATGCGCCGAGGATCACGCCGAAAATGGCATGCGCGATCAGGACTGAGATCGGCGTTCGAATGCCGTAATGCAGCCCGAGGAAGCCCGGTGGTTCAAGCTGGCGCACCACCGTCGGCCCATATTGCTCGTTAGCCATGCGCGGGTGCAGTGCCGGCATAATTGGCAGCAACATCGTCAACACGAAGATCGCCTGGATAATCCCAATCAACGCACCGAACCACCACGTCGCTAAGCCGAACGCGTGGAACATGGCCACATAGACGAGTGCGAAAATCCAACCATTTGCGAAATGTAAGAGGAAGCCGATCAATTTTGCTTTGTCGCGGCTCGGAGTAAAAATCGTCCCGAGCAGATAGGGAATATTCATTCGCGTCATGCCGAATCCCTGACTTGCCGCGAGAATGGAAGTGAGTATCACGGTTCCCGAAAAACCCCAGACCAACCACTGCAGCCAGTTCATGATGTTCGTCTCATGCTATTCCCGCCTTCTTCGATGTCACGCAATGTGAGCGCAGCATTGATCACGCCCAGATGCGTGAACGCTTGCGGAAAATTTCCCAGCGCATCGCCAGTTTCCGGATCGATTTCTTCGGCGAAGAGACCGACGTCGTTGGCAAAAGTGAGGACCGCTTCGTAAACTTCATGCGCTTCGTCCGCTCTTCCGCAATGGGCGAGAAAATCTGTTTCCCAAAAACTGCAAAGGGCGAACGCGCCTTCCCGTCGATTTTTACTTTGCTCGTTGCGATGCACTAGCCCCAGTCGCGGAACGAGTCGCTGACGAATGCGCGCGTGACTTTGTTGCATCCGATCCGAGGAGGCGTCTTCAAAGCGGTGGTACGCGAGAAGGAGAATGCTGGCATCGACAACATCGTCGCCACACGCTTGCGCGTAGGCCCCAAGCTTTTTGCTCCAAGCATGCTCTTCTATTTCACGCCGAATCGCGGCGCGCTGTTTTCTAAATTTATCAATTGAGAAACCGCGAATCCGCCCGCATTGATGCATTTCGATCAAACGATCGAGCGTGACCCAGCACATCAAACGTGAGTGCGTGTAGTGCCGAAGCTTGTCGCGCTCTTCCCACATCCCGTTGTCCGGCTCGGTCCAATGATCACACACGTACTCGCCGTATTGGCGCAACATCTTCTGCATCTCGTGGTCCGGTTCTTCTTTTCCAAAAAAATAGCAAACGGCCTCGACAACTTCGCCGTAAATGTCGAGCTGCGACTGTTCGCTGGCGGCATTGCCAATCCTCACCGGCCGCGAACCGCGGTGTCCGCTGAAATGCTGCAGCTCACATTCTCTTACCGGGCGTTCACCAAAAACATCGTAAGTCACGCGTAATTGCGGCCGGGTGAGATTGGTGGCATGCAAAAGCCAGTTCACGAACGCTTTAGCGTCATCCTTGTAACCGAGACCGAAAAGTGTGTGCACGGTGAAGGCGGCGTCGCGAAGCCAGGCGAAGCGATAATCCCAGTTCAGATCGCCACCAACGCGTTCAGGCAAAGATGTCGTCGGCGCAGCAACAATCGCCCCGGACGGCGCGTAGGAAAGCAGCTTAAGAACGAGCGCGCTGCGCACCACGTGCCGCTCGTATGGGCCACAATAGTTCGATTGCGCAATCCACACACGCCACCAATCGCTGGTGAGTTGTAATCTTTCCGCGGCCGAATTGCCGAGCGGTGGCAAAACCGCTGGGCCTTCCTCCGAAAAATTGAGCGAGAACGCAATCGATTTGCCTGCTTTCAACCGCAATTTCGCCAGTGTGCCCATCGAGCTCGATTGCTTAAAACAGTCAAGATCGCCATCCGCGCGAAGTGTGTAGACATGAGTGCCGAGACCGAAGCGCCACCCTAGCTTGCCGACGCGGTCAATCTTCGGTGCGATCCGGCCGTAACCGAGCCGGGGATTAAATTCGACGATCACATCCGCATCGCCGCCTTCGCACCTGACTTGCCTGACGAGTTCGTGCTCCGGCCAGAGGCGGTTTTGTTTGTTCTGTTCGGAAGTAACCGACATGAAATCCGTCAGAACAATTTTCAAGGAGTCGCACGCGAATGTAGTTTCGAGAACGTTCGTGTTGTCCAGATAACGCCGCGAGACTTTGCGTTCACGCTCGGGCCGAATGCTCCAGCTTCCCCCAACTTCTGGATCAAGAATCGCGCCGAAGATTGACGGGCTATCAAATCGCGGCCAGCACAGCCAATCGATAGAGCCGCGATTTGAAATCAGCGCCGCCGATCGGCCGTCGCCGATGATTGCGTAATCCTGAATTTTCGGCGGCTCCGTACTCACGACTGATCGGCCATCAGATGGATTGTGTGCTAGCGCAAAGTTGCCGGGCAGATCTGTTTTCGCGCGATCAATGATCTGGTGAAGTGGCCGACCTGATCAATCAGGTCTGGATTGCCAGATAATCTTTCAATTTCGCGAACGATTGCACTGCCGACGACGGCTGCATCGGCGAAACGCCAGACTTCCCGCACCTGTTCTGCGGTTGAAACCCCAAACCCGACTGCCACGGGCAAATCGCTTACTGCGCGCACACGTTTTACGAGAACTTCGGCGTCACGTGGCATTTCATCTTGTGCACCGGTCACGCCTGCGCGCGAAACTGCGTAAATGAAACTGCGTGCCTGCCGGGCAATTTCGGCAAGCCGTTGATCCGAAGTAGTAGGAGCGACAAGAAAGATCGGATCGAGCTCATGTTGAAGCAGAGTCTTAGTCCAGGAGTGTGCTTCCTCGGGGATTAAATCTGTGACAAGCACACCGTCGATTCCTGCCTGCCTGGCCTCGATCGCCAAACGTTCTTCACCGAATTGCAGCAATGGATTGAAGTAGCTGAAGAGAACGATGGGCACATCGATGCGCTGTCTTGCGCGCGCAACGCATGTCAGCGCATGGGGGAGCGTGACGCCTTTGCGTAATGCGCGTTCCGATGCCCGCTGAATCGTTTCGCCATCAGCGACTGGATCACTGAAGGGAACACCGAGCTCGATGACGTCTGCCCCGGCCGCGGCGAGTTCGATGAGCAAAAGCTCAGTCGTCGTAAGATCGGGATCACCCGCAGTGATGAAGGGAATAAAGCCGCCGCGTCCAGCGCGTTTAAGCGAAGCGAACGTCTTCCTGATTCGGCTCATCGTCTTTGCAAGTCTGCGACGAGTTGGACGTCCTTGTCACCGCGGCCGGACAGATTCACGATAATCGCGTCATCTGCTGGCAATTCACGAGCGACACGAACCGCAGGCAAAATTGCGTGCGAAGTTTCGAGCGCCGGAATGATTCCTTCCAGGTTGGCGCACAGCTCGAACCCTTCGAGCGCCTCGACATCAGTCGACCTGATGTATTCAGCTCGCCCGGTGTCGTGCAAAAATGCGTGCTCGGGGCCGATCGCGGAATAATCAAGGCCGGCTGAAATCGAATGCGTCCTTGCAATTTGACCGCCAGGATCCTGGAGCACGTAGGACATTGTACCTTGCAAAACACCGATGCGGCCGCCGCCGCTTGTCGCGCCGGTGTGAAATCTGGCGGCGTGTTCACCCGACGAATCGCCGCGTCCTCCAGCTTCAACGCCGATCAATCTGACCTGTGCGTCCGCAATGAAAGGATGAAACAACCCGATCGCATTCGACCCGCCTCCGACACAGGCGATGAGTGCGCGTGGCATTCTTCCTGATACAGACAAAATTTGTTCGCGCGCTTCGCGCCCGATTACGCTCTGAAACTCGCGCACCATCAGCGGATACGGATGCGGTCCGAGCGCACTGCCCAGCAAGTAATAGGTATGATGCACATTTGTCACCCAGTCGCGCATCGCCTCGTTGATCGCGTCCTTCAGGGTGCGCGTCCCGGCGTTGACGGTTCTTACCTCCGCGCCAAGCAACTGCATTCGGAAGACATTCAGACCCTGGCGACGCACGTCCTCTGCGCCCATGTAAATGACGCACTTCAACCCAAACAGCGCGCACACAGTTGCAGTCGCGACGCCGTGCTGACCTGCGCCTGTCTCGGCAATGACGCGCTCTTTTTGCATGCGGCGCGCCAGCAAAGCCTGGCCCAGGGCATTGTTGATTTTGTGCGCGCCGGTATGGAGAAGATCTTCGCGTTTCAGGTAAATCTGCGCTCCGCCAACGTGTGTCGACAATCGCTGCGCGTGAAACAATGGCGTCGGTCGCCCGGCGTAATCGCGGAGCAGTTGGTTGAGTTCGCGCCAGAACTCGTTGTCGGCCCGCGCGCGCAGGAACTCTTCGGTAAGCTCCTCCAGGGGCGCGACCAGGATTTCTGGAACGTAGCGTCCGCCAAACTTACCCCAGTGTCCGTGTTCGTCGGGCTCGCTTCTTGTGATTCGTGATTTGTGCATCGGAACTACTTGAGCGACGGCGCGTCTACAGTTCTCGAACAGCCGCAACAAAATCTTTGATGGCGCGATGGTCTTTCACACCCGGTGTCCTTTCAACACCACTGCAAACATCGACAGCCTGTGGCATGACCGCTTGGATCGCCCTGGCAACATTTTGCGGGTTTAAGCCACCCGACAAGATAACAAATCGCGCGAACGCCAGGGTGTTTGCAGTTTTCCGAATTTCCTCGGCATTTCCGTCAACGAAAACACCGACTGCCGTGACGTCAGCTGGTAGTGCGTCGACGATTTGCCGCGCCGTGTCAGGTTGAATGTAGCGGGGACTTTGCGGCCAAAAATTCAGCCCGATCAGCTGCGCGCCGAGATCGACGCACGCTTTCGCGTCTCTCACATTCGTAATGCCGCAAATCTTTATTTGCACCGGAGTCATTCTGTGAAACGCCGTGGCGTCTGACACAGACGCCCTATAATTTCGTTATTTCGACTTTTGCGCTCTTTCATCATTTCCTTGGTGCGATTCTGCGATTCAGCGGTTGCCGATCTCCCGTTCTGGTCATGAGATCTTCAAGCGCCTTTCCGGGATCGGTAGCGCGCATCAGCGTTTCGCCGATGAGAAAGCCGTCAAAACCAAGCGCGTGTAGATGATGCAATGATTCCGCACTGTGCAATCCGCTCTCACTAATCACGATTTTGTCATCGGGAACTTCTGCGATAAGAGCTTCGCTTGTTTCCAATGAAACTTGAAATGTCTGCAGATTTCGGTTGTTCACGCCGATGAGGCTGGCCCCGGCATTCAGCGCGCGACGCAGCTCGCCAGATGTGTGGACTTCAACGAGCGCATCGAGTCCAAGTTGGTCTTCAGCAGCCTGGCGCAAGTCACGCAATGAACGGTCATCCACTGCGGCAGCGATCAACAACACCGCATCAGCGCCGGCAATTGCTGCTTCGTAAACTTGGATTGGATCAAGAATAAAATCTTTGTGCAAAATCGGCAGATTCGTGCTCGATCGGACAGCGCAGAGATCGGCGATGGAACCGCCGAAGTATGCTTCGTCGGTAAGCACAGAAATCGCGCATGCGCCCCCTCGTTGATACTGATGGGCGATGTCGATGGAGGAAACGCCCCTTCGAATCATTCCAGCGGACGGCGATCTGCGCTTGAATTCGGCGATAATTTTCGGGCGCGCCGATTCCGATTTCAGCGCTTCCAGCAGGCGATGCGGCACAGCCGTTCTTCGAATCTCCAGTGCGTCTTCACGAAGCTGACTATTGCAAGGCTCGCTTTGAAGCTGCGCCACGACTTGGCGTTTTTCCGCGAGAATTTCGAACAGAAAATTTCTGCTCATTATTCTCGGTTTGTCTCGCGAATGAGCGCATCCAGTTTCGACGCCGCGCGTCCGCTGTCGATGCTCTCGCGTGCAAATATTGCGGCTTCGTAAAGATCGTCCGTAAATCCGGCGACGTGAAGCGCGGCAGCGGCATTGATGATGACCAAATCGCGCGCGGCTGCTGTCGCACTTTTCTTTTCACCTTGAAAAATTGAGCGGATCAATTGCGCGTTCTTCTTCGGGCCGCTCGCGACAAGCCCATTGAGACTTTGCGTTTCCAAGCCGAAATCTTGAGGAGAAATCGTGAATGTCTGCAGGCTGCGGTTCGCGGAACAGGCGGCGACGAAAGTTTTGTTGGCGATCGTTATTTCATCGAGACCGTCTGCGCCATGCACTACCCATGCATTCTGGACGCCCAACAGAGAGAGAGCTGACGCGACCCTTTCAATGAGCAAATGCTGCCAGACCCCTACAATCTGAAATGGCGCACGCGCGGGATTCGTGAGAGGACCCAGCAAATTAAACGTCGTGCGGATGCCGAGCTCGCGCCGAATTTGTGCAACCCGAGCGGTTGCCTGGTGAAAAAGCGGCGCGTAAACGAAACAGATCCCGTGCTCATCGAGGCAGCGTTCAACCGTCTCGGGTGCACATGTCGTGTTGACGCCGAGCGCTTCGAGCACATCGGCACTCCCACAGGGCGATGTCGCGGCCCGCGAGCCGTGTTTTGCTACCGGCACACCGGCGCCCGCGATGACGAAAGCCGCAGCGGTAGAGACATTGAACGTTTTCGCACGGCTCGATCCCGTTCCAGCCGTGTCGATGAGACGCGTGTGACGCGAATGCACTGGAATCGCGCGATCACGCATGGCATCAGCCATTCCGGCGAGTTCCTCGACCGTTTCGCCTTTCGCAGCTAATAGAGCCAGCGCTGCAGCTATCTGCGGATCTTTGGCGGTGGGACTGAGCAGCGCGTTGAGAAAACTCGCTGCTTCGGTACGCTCAAGATTCTCGCGGCGCATCAGACGCATCGTCAGTGTTCGAAGATCCAGAACGCTGGTTTCGGTTTTCATGCTTACACGGTCACGGCGTTTTTATCTGGTTTGCCATTGACAGCGCTTTCATCATTGCGCGCGCCTTGTTAACTGTTTCTTCGTATTCCCGCTGCGGATCCGAATCGGCGACGATGCCCGCGCCGGCCTGGAAGTACGCCTTCCCGTTTTTCAACACCGCACATCGCAACGCGATGCACGAATCGAAATTGCCGTCGAATCCGAAATAGCCGATCGCGCCCGCATAGCAGCCGCGGCGCGTATGCTCCAGTTCGCTGATAATTTGCATGGCGCGGATTTTCGGCGCGCCGGAAACAGTGCCGGCGGGAAATGTCGCTCTGACGACATCGAACGCGGTGCAATCATCGCGCGAACGTCCGATTACGTTCGAAACGATGTGCATTACGTGGCTGTAACGCTCTATTTCCATGAACTCCGTTACCCGAACGGTGCCGAACTCTGCGACTCGCCCGACATCATTTCGTGCAAGATCCACAAGCATGATGTGTTCGGCGCATTCCTTCGAGTCAGCGAGGAGCTCAGCGGCGTTGGCTTCATCTTCGGCGGGCGTTGCGCCGCGCGCTCGCGTCCCGGCAACCGGTCGGATCTCGATGACGTTGCCAACGAGACGGACGTGCATCTCGGGTGAACTGCCAACGAGCGAAAAATCGTCGCCGACCTTAAGACAAAACATGTACGGCGAGGGATTGATAAAACGAAGGCAGCGATAAAAATCGAGCGGCTCTCCTTCGAACGCGGATTCGAATCGCTGCGACAACACGACCTGAAAAATATCGCCAGCGCGAATGTATTCCTTCGCGCGCTCCACCGCGCGCTCAAATTCGGCGCGACGCAGATTGCTGCGCGGCGGAGGCTGCTGTTCCTTCTCCGTGATCGGAACAAGCGCCAGATCGATCGGCTCTGTCAATTGTTGCATAATCGAATCCACAGATTCGACAGCGCGCGCGTAAACTTTTTCCTGTGGGCCATGATCGAGAAATGCGTTCACTACAATTTTCAAGCTGCGCAGCCGATGATCAAAAATTAGAACGTTGCCGGTAAGCATGAAGAGTATCTCGGGTAATTGCAGATCGTCTTCTCGTGCCGTCGGAACTTTCGGCTCGAAGAATCGGATTGCGTCATAGCCGAGAAAACCGACGGCGCCGCCGGCGAACCTTGGCAGCTCCGGGCGTGAAACAAATTGAAGGCGCGCCATCAATTTGCGGAGCTCATCGAGAGGATCGGTAGTCGTGCTAAACCGCTCCTCAATGCCGTCTCGCTCGATGCGAATTTCGCGCCCGTGACTTTGAATAATCAGTCGTGGTTCAAAACCTACGAATGAGAAACGGCCTGACACATCATTTTTTTCCGTCGATTCAAAAAGGAAACTGTAAGCGCTGCGGCTAAATTTCTTGAACGTTGAAACCGGCGTTTCGCAATCGCCAACGAACTCCGCAAAAACAGGAATGACATTACCCTGTTTCGCGAGGTGCAGGAATTCGTGCAGCGACGGAGTGATCAGCGGTTTCATTCAATGCGAAAGAAAGCTGGCCAGAATTTTCCTGCCATCGCGGGTTAGAACCGATTCGGGATGAAATTGCACTCCATGCACTGGGAATTCGCGATGGCGCAGCGCCATGATTTCTCCATCGTCGCTTTCGGCGGTGATTTCGAGACACGCCGGAAATGAAATTCGCTCAACGACCAGCGAATGGTACCGGCCGGCTTCGAATGGGTCCGACAAATCTGAAAAGAGCGCGCTTCCGTCGTGCGTGATCATGCATGATTTTCCATGCATGAGGCGACCAGCGCGCACCACTTTCCCGCCGTACGCCTCGGCAATACACTGATGGCCAAGGCAGACGCCTAGGATGGGAATTTGCTGTCCAAATGTTAGGACGACTCCCTTGCTGATGCCCGCTTCGCGCGGTGTGCAAGGCCCCGGGGAAATGCAGATATGCTGCGGACCCAGCGCTGCAATTTCACCAATTGAGATTTCATCGTTCCGTTTGACCAAGACATCACAGCCTAGTTCGCCGAAATATTGCGCGAGGTTGTAAGTAAACGAATCGTAATTGTCGATCAGCAAGACCATTGATTCGGCTTCCTTAAGTCGCGTCCAACCTGGCATTGCCGTCCGGTGCCATCAGACACCGAAGAGCGTGAACTTCTTTCACAAGGTGAGCATACTCTGAAAACGTTAACGCCTGCGCACTGTCCGAAAGAGCAAGCTCCGGCTGATTGTGGACTTCTATCATCAGACCGTCTGCTCCCACTGCTATCCCGGCACGCGCGAGCGGCGTAACCATGTATGCAGTGCCGGTGCCATGTGAGGGGTCGACGATGACTGGCAAATGTGATATCCGGCGAATCGCTGGTACCGATGCCAGGTCCAAAGTGTTACGCGTATGCTGCGCAAATGTGCGAACACCACGCTCGCAAAGTATGACATTGTAGTTGCCCTCGGCCATGATGTACTCGGCTGCGAGCAACCATTCCTCGAGCGTTGCAGCCATGCCGCGTTTCAACAGCACGGGCAACTTTGATCGTCCCGCTCGCTTTAGAAGCGAAAAGTTTTGCATATTGCGAGCACCGATTTGAATCACATCGCCGTACTTTTCGATTAGGTCGACGTGCGATTCCTCGACCGCTTCGGTCACGATCTTTAGCCCGAACGCGTCGCGGATCGCAGTAACGATTTCCCACGCCTTCTCTCCCAAACCTTGAAATGTGTAAGGCGAAGTTCGCGGTTTCCAGACGCATCCGCGGAAAAAGCGCGCTCCACTCTGTTGCACGGCTTTCGCCACAGCAAAGGCCTGGTCGCGGCTCTCGATCGCACACGGCCCGGCGATGATGGCAAGATCACTGTCACCAATGGTCGCGTCACCGACGCGGACGACCGTTTTCTCCGGTCGCAGATCGAGTGTGATCAGCTTGTACGGTTTGGTGACCCGGATGACTTCCGCAACACCGGGCAGATTTTCGAAACGCCGGCCGTCAATCGGACCTTCGTTGCCTGTTATGCCGATCGCCGTGCGCGTAGCGCCTGGCATTGCATGTGCACGAAAGCCGATGGCCTCAATGACGTTGACCACTGCATCGATGTCGCGCGCAGTGGCGCTCGGTTTCATTACAATCAACATATTTTCAAATAGAGTTGGTTTTGTTCGCTGACGCGGACACGAAATCTCCCTTAAGAAAAGCGAGAGGGAAATCAGCGTCCGCTGAGGAACGGTCGCTTTTTATCGCCAGACTACGAGCGCCAAGATGCAGACAAACCGCGAGGCGTTTGCGGTTTCTGCTGAATAAAGCATGTCGGCGCTCATCGCG
>WNFW01001745.1_pt1 | contig 14681 bp, 13 predicted proteins | sample 5400131 | NCBI WGS metagenome assembly WNFW01 (sample SAMN13153362, study PRJNA577476) | soil metagenome | isolation source: 20 cm soil or saprolite under grassland replicate 1 | place: USA:California | collected 2016-06-15 | reverse complement strand
CGCTCGCCCTTCACGGACTGCTACCCGAGGATCTGCTTTTCGATGCCTTTGCAATCGACATCTATTGGAGTCAGCTCGAAGCGCGGGTGCAGCAGGTGCGCAAGGCAACCAGCAACGACAAGTTCTGCGAGAACTTTGAGATCGCCGCCGAGCTGGCGATCGCGTACCGCGAGGAGCGACCGGCGAAAGTCATTCGGACCTGAGCGCAGGTAACTGGGACGTGTCGGCACCTGATTGATGCCTGCGTCGCCCCTCATTCTTCGGCGACTATCCGCATAGTCGGCCAATGAAGGCGGCCGATACCCGACTTTTCGGACAGTGGTGGCTACCGGGCCGTCACTCCGGGCGCCCAGCCGCCGTGCTGGAAGCCGTCGCGCGTGACCTCGTCCGGCCGCCCCGGCGCCTGCATGACCCCGTCGAGGGTCACACTCGTGAAGACGACGATCCTTCCGATCAAGACCTCCTGACCAATGGTGACGATAGACGACGTACGCGCCGTGGCAGAGAAGCTGCCTCGCAGCTACGAGGTGGTCGTCGGAGGCCGCGTCAAGTTTCGCGTCGGGCGAATCGTCTATCTCTCGTTTTCGCGCGACCATGCGGTGATGGGTTTCGCCTTTCCGAAAGAGGAGCGCGCATGGTTGATCGGCGGCTCGCCGGGTAAGTTCATGTATCCGGGCGCCTCAGACATGCGCTACCACTGGGTGCAAGCGCTCCTCTCGGCGCTGGAACCGGACGAGATGCGTGAGCTCGTGGTTGACGCGTGGCGGATGGTCGTTCCCAAGCACGTCGCGGCCGCCTACATCGAGAGCTAGTCCAACCCCACTTGCGGTACTGCGATGAGGAACTCCGACGTCTGTTCTCCCTTTTCGGCCGCGAGGATCTGACCGCCGTGGAGCTCGATGATCGCCCGCGCGATCGCCAACCCGAGGCCGGCGCCGATTACGGAGCTCGGTCGCTGCTCGTACCGTTCGTAACGGCCGTACAGCCAATCGTCAAAGTTGACCGCGGACAGCGAATTCGACCCCACGGTCAGGGTCACGTTTCCGTGTTCGACACTCGCCGCCACCCAGATCCGGCCGCCGGCTCTGGCCGTCCTGGTACAGAAACCGATGACGTACTGCACCGCCTGCTTCAGGCGGTCGGGGTCCCCGCTCACGATCAGCGGAGTTGGGAGGATGCTGAGCTCGATCGTCAGGCCCGGATTTCTCTCGCGTGCCCTGTCGGTCGCCTCCTGCACGACTCCCGTCAGGTCGACACCAGTTTTCCTGAACGGTGCCTGGTTGGACTCGATGCGATGCAGGTCGAACATCTCGCCGATGAGCCCATCCATCCGCTGCGCCTCGATAAATATGTCGTTGGCACACTCCCGAACCTCTTCCGGCGTCAAGCCGCCGTCGCGGATCAGCTCGCTGAGCCCTTGCACGCCTACCAGCGCGCTCCGAGTCTCGTGGCTGACCATCGACGCGAAGGCGGTGATGATCCTGTTCAACCGCTCGAGCGCGGCCAGATGTTCGATTGCGAGCTTGTTCAAGGTTGGCGTCGCAGTTATGCAGCTTCGCCCCTCCAGAAACCGTGCTCAAACTGACAAAACTCACTACCCGAATGGGTAGTTGATCAGGCGGTCTATACCCACCCTTGCAGCACGGCCCTGGTCGCGAGCTCGGTGCGATTGGACACCCCCGCCTTCTCCAGCAACTGGCGGATGTGGAACTTGATCGTGTTATGGCTGAGATGGAGCTGCTCGCCGACTTCGCGATTCGTGGCGCCGTTGACGAGAAGTCTCAAGATCTGCACCTCGCGGTCGTTCAAGTCGGGCCGTGGAACTCGCCGCGCTGAGCGAGACGGTTCGGCTCGTCGCAGGGCGATCGCCATCTCGCCGCTCTCGACCGCGACGGCGGCATGATCTGCCATCGTCTCGAGGAAGCTGACCCACTCCTCATCGGCGCTGATGTCGCCGCGACTGAAGACCTCGATCACGCCCAGGATCTTGTCGGCGACGCGGAGCGGTGCGGCGACGTGCGACTTCAGGCCCTCCAGGGCAAGCACCGAGCGCATGGGCTGGCTCATCCAGTCGACCGCGTTGGCCGGTGCCAGCTTGACCTCCAGCATGCTTTGCCTGGCCGCTTCGGACGGCAGCCCGAACCTGAACTCAGGAACGACCCTCGACTTGAACCCCGCCGCGGCCGCGACCGACAGGGAGCCGTCGGTCTCATCGGCGAGCAAGATGTCCGCGGCGTCCACCCGAAGTGTCGCGATGACGCGGTCGACGATCAGCTTCAACGTCTGGCGGACGTCCTGGGCCGACGCCACAGCGAGCGCGATCTCGCTCAACGAGGTGAGGCGAGCCAGCCGCTCGATCGCTTGATTTCGAACCTGGGCGGTATCGATGGTGAGCCCGACTCGATCCGCCGCCCGCTGCATCCAATGGATGTCTGCCTCGTTGAGGACGCCACCCGCGTACCAGTCGAAGAGACCGAGCGTGCCCACCGTCGCAGGGCCGGCGTGCATAGGCACCATTAGCAAGGACGTGAACTCATTGGCGATCGGCGCTGGATGGTCCCGGACATACTGGCGGCCCGCAGGCGATACCACCGACATGAGAGTCTCGAATTCCATCCGCGGCACGAACAGTGGAGCGCCCGCCTCGATGACTCTCTGCGAAAACCCCGCCGTGGGTGCTTCGCGCGGGCGGGTCAGGGTGGCGATGTAGTCGTCGATGTACTCAGCGATCTCCGGATGAGCGTGGTCGGCGGTGACGATGCGTGACATATCCGGGTCGCTCTTCATCAGGATCGCGATGCACGTAACCGGGATCTGCTCCGCGATGGTTGACGTGACAGTGGTCAGGATCGCGTCGGTATCGACGCGCCCTGATGAGGCGAGGAGCTCGCTGAACAGCTTCATCAGCGCGTCTACGAGTGAATCGAGCAATCGTGCTCCGCGTGGTGATTCCGGCGCGCTCAACATCGAGTTCATCGCATGACTCCGTGGCAATTCTGATCTGAGGTCGACTTAATACGTCATTCTGTCCGGCATTCTTGGCACCCTGTGTGAGCTTCATGACACAACCCGTCGCAACCCCAACCGCAACGCTCCGCAACCTCAACTGGACGTATGTGTTGGTCGGCGCGGCCGATGCGACGTTGCTCCCCTTCATACCTCTCCTCCTCGTCGAGCGTGGGCTCAGCGCGTCGGTCATCGGCCTCGTGCTTGCCGGCGCCGCGTCAGGCTCGTTCACCATCGGTCTCGCCTGCGCGTACCTGGCCGACCGCAGGTGGAGCGCCGAGCGGATGGTGGTGATCGGGAGCGCGGGTGCCGCTGCGGCCGCAATGCTCCTCAACCTGCGGGGAGTCGTGTCCGCCGGATTGATTGTCATCGCGCTCTCCTTGGTGCGGTCTCCATTCATGCTGCTCGACCCGATCGCGCTGCGCCGGCTTCGCCAGGCTCGACGCACCGACTACGCGCGGATCCGTCTGCGGATGAGCGCCGGCTGGGCGGCATCATCTTTGGTTGCCGGTGCCCTTTTTCAGGGCTTTGGGCTGCGCCTCATCCCGTACATCTACGCTCCGCTGACTCTGCTCTTCGGGACGTGGATGTGGCGAACGGTCAAGCCCATGCCGCAAGAACCACGCCTCGGGGCGAACCCGCAGGCTCGACCTCTCACCAGGATTCCTCTGGCATTCGCCGGATTTCTCGTCAGCTGCTTTCTCCTGGGCGCGTCGCTCGCGGCGACACAAAATTTCCTCACCCTGCAGATCGACTTTCTTGGCGGCGGAGCCTTCCTTATCGGCGCGGCCGTCGCGTTCCAGGCTTTGGCCGAGATTCCGACGATGGCGTACATGCAGGTTCTGACCAGGCGTTTTGGCCACCGCCTTCTTTTTGCGATCGGATGCGGGATCTACCTCGCCATCTTCATCGCGTGGGCATTCGTTTCCGTGGCCCTGACGGCGGCGCTGCTCAAGCTCGTCGCCGGCATCGCTTTTGCGCTTACCTACGTTGCTGTGGTGATGATCGCGAACGATCTCGTACCTGCCCACCTCCGCGCCACCGGGCAGGCCCTGATGAAATCGGTGCTGTTCGGTGTGGCCCCAATTCTCGGCTCGCTGGGAGGCGGACTCGTTTACGAGGCGTTCGGCGCCCGGGCGATGTTCCTTGCCGCGACTGCCGTCGTGGGTGCGGCGGGGCTGATGGCTCTCGTCGCCGTTCCCGCTCGCACGCGCTCGCTCACCGACGAGGTCGCGCTACCGGCACCGGAGGTCGCTCCCGCCGTTCCCTGACGGGAACCCCGCGCCCTCCGGCGGCGTATTCGAGGCGTGTCCTTGAGGCTGGCGTGGAAGGTCGTGGCCGGGGCGGCGCTTCTCGCCATCCTCTGCACTGCGGCCGCGATCACATACTTCAACCACACTCGCCCGCAGGCGCTGGGCCTGCAGGCAGCGACAGCGCGGACGCCGGCGGGTTCTCCGTCGCCGGGCGACCCGCTCGACGAGGCTTGCCGCAGGCCGGCCGTCCCGGGCAATACCGCTTCGGCCGGGGTCCATGGCTTGTGGGTCATCCAGCCGCATTCGGTCGTCGGGTACCGCGCTCACGAGAAGTTCGCCGAGGTGACCTCTCCGCATGATGCCGTGGCACGCACCGAGCGCCTCAGCGGATGGCTGCTTGTCGGAGGATCAGACGGCGCGCCCGCGATGGTGACCGGGTGCATCGCAATCGACGTGCGGACGCTGCACAGCATCGACGAGCTACCGGGCTTCAACACCTCGGACCGCGACGACATCGCGCGCGATTTCCTGAGCGCCAGATCGCATCCTTACGTCGTGTTCCAGCCGTATCCGGCGGCGCTCCCGCTCAACGTGTCGAGCGATGCCGTGCAGCAACTGACGCTGGCAGGCGCCCTCGAGATCGGCGGGATCGTCAGATCCGCAAGCTTCAAGCTCGGCGTGAGACTCAAGGATGGACAGGTGAGTGCGGCGGGCCAGGCCACCGTCGACGTGGGGGACTACGGCATCGAGGTCCCACAGGAAGTTGGTGGCTTTGTCCGCGTCAATCCGGACATCGTGCTCGAGGTGTCGCTGATCCTTCTGAAACCCTGATAGGTCAATGAGGACCGCGGGACTCCGCGTCTCGCGAGCGTTTGAGCAGCTCCTCAGCAGCGGCCTTGTCGCCGCGGAGCTCGGCGACCTTGGCCAGGTGTCTCCACGTCCACGGCGGCAGTTGCCGGTCACCCAGCTCCTCCGCCGTGCGGATCGCGAAGCGTAGGTCCTCCTCGGCCTGGTCGAGGCGGCCGAGGTTGCGATAGGCGATGCCACGCGCGGCCCTCGCGTCGGCCATCTCCCAGCGTGCGCCCAGCCCGCCGAAGATCGCGACGCCGCGGTCGAAGCACGGCAGAGCCTCGGCGGCGCGGCCGAGATCGTCGAGGAGCCTCGCTTTCTGGACCAGGGTGTTGGCCACGCTGAACTGATCGCCGGTGTCCTCGGCGAGGGTGCGAGCCTTCTCGATCAGCTGCAGCGCGGCCTCGAGGTCGTGCATCTCGGAGCGGTTGATCGACAGCGCCGTCAGCGCACGCACCCGAGCCCAGTGATCCTTCGGATCGACGAGCGACAGCGCCCGTTGCCACACCTTCTCTGACTCGTCGAATCGCTGCCTCGTCCACGGAACCCAGCCGGCGAAAAGAAGCGAGCGGACGATGGCCCACGGATCGCCCAGCTCCTCGGCCGCATGGACCGACCTGTTCAAGAGCCTTTCCGCCTTGTCGACGTCCGCCTCGTAGTTGATGGCGATGTCGCCGAGGAATCGCAGGGCGAGAGCGAGGGCGAAGGCGTCCTGGCACGCTTCCCCAACCTCGACCGCGCGATTCAACGCAGTCGATGCGGCGGCGTACTCGCCAAGCCAGTAGTGGGCCTCGCCCATGCCGGCGAGAATCCGCGCCTCGCGGGCCGCCCAACGGGCTTCGTGGCCGGCCATTGCCAGCGCTCGCTGATAGCGGTCGATTGCCGTACGGCTTTCCATGCGCCGCCGCGCGCGATCTCCCGCGACGAGGAGCGCATCCACGGCGCGGTCCGGGAGCGCTCGGTTGTTGGGGTCGAGGTCGAGCGCCGCGGCCGCGGCCAGCTCGAGGTGATCGGCCGCCAGTGATGGGTGTCCGCTGTCGAGAAGGCTCTGCGCCACCCGTTGGTGCAGCCGCTCGCGCTCGCGCTTGGGCAGGCTGCCGTAGACAACGTCCTTGAGCGTCGAGTGGCGCATGCGCCAGCGCTGCAGCGCGCCGGGTTGCTGGTCGCGGACGAGGATCTCCGCGTCCTCGAGCTGCTGCACCTCCGCCGCCGTGGCGTCCTCGTCGACAAAGCGCAGCTCGTTCACATCGAAGGCGTACCTGAAGACCGAGGCGCGTCGCGCGAGGTCACGCAGCCTGGGCTCCATTGCGTCGAGCCTCGCGCTGACCACCGCCTGGACCGTCGGCGGCACGCTCCGAGGTCCATGGCCATCCGCACCAACCGAGGACGGCATCAACATGCCGGTCGTCTCGATGATGAAGTAGGGATTTCCGCCCGCGCGTTCCGCGATCTCGATCGCCTCCACCTCGCCGATGTGCCCACCGCCCGCGTGGCGCGCCAGCTGCACCGACTCGTCGCGGGAGAGGGTCTCCAGGCGGATCAGGACGGAGTTGCTGCTGGCCGACCCCCACGTCGGCCTTTGCTCGAGGAGCTCGGTGCGCGCCAGGACCACGATGAGCACGCGGCGCGGCCGTTCGCCGCGGACGCTCAGACGCTCGATCAGATCCAGCATCGGCGCCTTGAGGGTGTGGGCGTCCTCGAAGATGGTCAGGACCGGATGGTCGCGCGAAAGGCCGTCGATGACCGAGATGAATCCAGCCTGCACCTCCGAGACGAACGCGGTCTCGTCGCGGCTCCCTGCCTGGCCGAACAATAAGGCGAGGCGTTGCGCCGTCCGACCTGATGCGCGGGCATCGGAGACGCGCCCTGCCAGCTCGACCAATCGCTCCCGCACCTCGTCGGGCGAGTCCCCCGAGCGCACGCCGGCGACGTCGCCGATGATGGCGGCGGCCGGCGAGAACGTCGCGGTGTCAGTGAGCGCGCGAGATTGTCCGCGCAGGATCAAGACGGCCGCGCTGACGCCCGCCGCGAGCTCGTCCGCCAGGCGGGACTTGCCGATGCCCGACTCCCCTATGACTGTGGCCAGGACGGGGCGGCCGCTGGTGCTCGCCAGCCCAAGGCTCTGGCCGAGGATGGCCTGCTCGCTGGCGCGGCCCACGAAAGCAATCGTTCGCCGCGCAGAACGTGCGGTGAGCTCCTCCACCGCGAAGGCATCGAGCGAGGAATCGAAGCCTTTCGCCCTGACGCGACGGCGCCTGGCGTAGGACACGTTGGCGCTCGTCAGGATGCTCGTGGTCTGACCGACCAGCACCTGGCCAGGCTGGGCGGCGGCCTGCAGCCGTGCGGCCAGGTTGACGACCGGGCCGGTCACCAGCAGCTGACCCGTTGGCGAGCGCCCGACGGCGGCCTCGCCGGTTTCGATGCCGACCCGCACTTCGAGCGGACGGTCGAGCCCGAGCTCGTCGCCAAGCCGCCGGGTGCGCTCGGAGATGGCAAGGCCGGCCCGAACCGCGCGCAGCGCGTCGTCCTCATGCACATGGGGCAGCCCGAAAACGGCCATCACCGCGTCGCCGATGAACTTCTCGGGCCGGCCACGCAAAGCGGTCAGCTCTTCGGAGGCGGCGTCGAAGAAGCGCCCGAGCATCTCGCGAGCGCGTTCGGCGTCCAGAGTTTGCGCGAGGCCCGTCGAGTCCACCAGGTCCGCGAACAGGACTGTGACCAGCTTGCGCTCCTCGGTCTCGACGAGCGCTCCCGCCGCGGCGCCACAGTTGGGGCAGAAGCGCGCCGCCTCAGGAAGGGGGAGCCCGCAAACCGTGCACGCGTGAATCATTCGAGCAGAATATGCTGCTCGCGATGGCCGACCCCAAGCTGGCAGCCTTGTCCCACGTGCCCCTGTTCGCGCACTGCACGCGCAAAGAGCTGGAGTTCATCGCCAGCAAGGGCGACGAGGTCGACGTCCGCGCCGGCAAGACGCTGACCCGGCAGGGACGTCCGGGAGACACGTTCTACGTCCAGCTCGAGGGTCAGTCGGAGGTCAAGGTCGACGGCAAGCGTCGCCGGGTTCTGAAGCCGGGCGACTTCTTCGGCGAGATCAGCATGGTCGACCGCGGCCTCGCCACGGCCACGGTGACGACGCTCACCGACGGCCGGCTGTTCGTGATGAGCCACATGCAGTTTCGCGATGCGATCAAGGGGAGCGAGCCGCTCATGGTCAAAGTCCTGATGGCGATGGGTGAGCGCCTGCGCGAGGACGCCAAAGCCCGAGGCTGAGCTAGCCAGGCTCCTTCACGGTGCGAGCGGGATCCAGAACTCGATATGTGATCCGAAGCCCGGCTGGCTTTCGATCTTGTACCAGCCGCCGGCCATCAACGCGCGCTCCCGGAGCGCCAGAAGCCCAAGGTGCCCTGGCAGGTTGCTGCGCTCGGCGACGACGAAGCCCAGGCCGTTGTCCTCCACCACGCCGTGGACACCCCCATCCGCAACCCTCAACAAAACCTTCACGTGGGTTGCCTGGGAGTGTCGCTCCACATTGCCGATCGCCTCGGCGACCTGCCGGAACACCATCGTCTTGACATCAAGGCTCAAGCCTTCGGGTAGCTCGACTTCCACCTCCGTGCTGATGCTAGAACCGGAGAGCATGGCGACCCGGTCCCGGATCGACTGGGCTAGGCCGTCGGGGCTTTCCAGCGCCGGCGGACGGACCTCGAAGACCAGTCTTCGCAGGGAGGTTTCTGTCTGCTCCAGCAGCCCATGCAGGCTTTCGAGCGCCTCGGCATCGAGCTGGGTCCCAGCGCTCAGCCGGGCGACGTGCAGCTCCGCCGCCGTCAGCTTTTGCAACGCGTCGTCGTGGAGCTCGGTGACGAATCGCTTCCGCTCCTTCTCGACAACGGTGGTCATGTTCTTGAGGAGCAGCTGACGTGCGCTGTCGACCTTGGTCAGGCGGTCCACCGACTTGCGCAGGTCCTCCTGGGCGTGCCACAAGCGCGTGACCTGGCCGGAAGCGAGCCCGGCCGTCTGCAAGACCCAGGCGTCCTCCCGGGAAAAGCCGCCTGGTCTCGTCGAGTCATACGCGGCGACGAGTCCGAGCCGCTCCTCGCCCGCGCGCCACGGAACGCTGATCGCGCTGGACACGCCCAACCCCTCCAACACATACGCGAATTCGCCCGTCTGGTCCTTGTTGCTTGCCCGAAAGATCAAATCCTGGTAGACCACGCGGCTCGCCAGGTCGTCGCCACCAGGCTCGCAACGAAGCGGGACGAGCCGGCCCATGAAGGCGGAGTCAATGCCGAACCCGCCCGCGGGGCCGAGCATATGGTGTTCGTCCATCCGCCAGAACAAAACCTTGCCGGCGCCCACCAGTTCACTCACAGTCCTTGCCAGCCGGCGGTAGAAATCGCTCAGGCTCTGGCCGGCTACGGCGTGCGAGGACACGGCCAGAAGGACCTCGACCGCCAGCTCGTGCGCTCTCTCGACACGCTCCGCGCTGCGCAGCCTCTCCGCGGTGCGGCTGCGGTTTTCCTCGTCGCGATCTGCCTGCGCCCGGAATCCGCGAAGCGCCAACTCAAGGCCGTGCTGCTGGTCGCGAAGCAGTGCGCCGTCCAATGCGTGCGCGATTTGCGAGGCGAAGATCGCGAATGCTTGGCGGTCGGTGTCGCTGTAATCGGTCGCTCGCGCGACAGCGATGGCGCCGAACACATCACCCGCTGTCCGCAGCTCGGCCCCCAGGCACGCGTTTCGGTTGTAAGAGGTCGGCCTTGTCCGCGAACCTCCCACCCCGGCGGCGGCAAGAAGCTCCGCCGCTCCCGCATCGGCCATGCGACGGGAGCTGTCTTCAGAGCGCGAGAAGAGGCGCCGATCGCCCCCCTCCTGCGTGCCCAGCGCGACCACGCCCTCGCCCGACCCGGTGAGGGAAAGCGCCAGCTCGACGGCGTGCTCGCACAGCTCGGGCACTCCGTCGTGGCGTCCCAGCTCGGTGGCCGCCGCGTGAAGCCTGTCGAGAACGCCGCGTAAGGCCGCATCGAACGGGCTTGCGGTTGCCAATACTTCCCCCGGGACAGAAACTAACAAAAGTTTACGGCGGATCCGAATCTCTGGCCGCAATCCGCCGAACCAGACCGGAAACCGAACATTATGATCACCTGTGGGTGGCACGGCTAGGGGGTCTAACACGAGCTCGACGCTAGGCAACCCGACCCCCGCTTACCTGCTCTGGTTCCCGGGCCATTCCGGATTCATGCCCGCGGGCCCGGCCGACGCTGGCATCCTGGCCCGCCGGCAGCTGGCCGGTCGTGGATCCCCCGCTCACGTCCTCATGATCGAGGACGACCCCTCCATCGCCGACATGTACCGGGTCCAGCTCGAGCACGACGGCTACCGGGTCACCATCGCCACCACCGCCGAGCTTGGGTTCACGACCATGGCGGCGAACCCTCCCGACATCGTCCTCCTTGACCTCTTGCTCCCCGATCGAAGCGGGTTCGAGGTCCTGGCCTCGCTCAACGAGCGGTTTCCGAGTCACCCTCCTGTGGTGATTCTGTCCAACTACGGCGAGCCGGCGATGATCGATCGCGGGCGGTCGCTGGGCGCAATCGAGTACCTCGTCAAGTCGCGGGTCACGCCGGCGGACATCTCGGGTCAGATCCCGACCTGGATTGAGCTCGGTCGGAGGGGCGGGCAGGGCGAGTCTTGACCCAGGCCGCGGCGTTACTGCAAGACCTGGCGGCGGCCGGTTTTGTAGCTCTCGGCGTGGCGATCGCGTATCGCTGGTATCGCGAGAGGGGACGGGCTCAGGCGATGCTGGCGCTGGCGCTCATCACGCTGGCGGTGGTCGCGGCCCTCAGCAGGGTCGGAGATCCGCAGCATCCGCCAGCGGTCCTGTCCCTGGTCGAGATCGTGGGGTTCCTGCTGTCCGGCTACTTCGTCCTCCTGTTCCGAAACGAGTTCATCCCGCTTGGCAGCTTCGCGTTCCAGGCGGCCAACCTGCTGCTCGCCTTTTCGATCGTCGTCGGAATCCTCGATGTGACCGTGCTTGCCCATGCCGACCCGAGGGTCGCGACGGGAATCGTGCTCGAGATCATCGGCGCATGGGCGATCTTCACCGGGGAGCCGATCGCCAGGTTCTGGCTGGCGAGCAGGAACCTTCCCGCCGTGCAGCGCGCACGAATGCGCTTTCTGAGCTTCGGTTTCGCGGTTCTCATCGCGATCCTGTTCATCAGCGTCCTCGGCGGCAGCGCGCTGCGCAGCCCGACGGCCATCGTCGTCACGGAGCTGGTTGTGCTTGTGGTGATACCGGCGATTTACGTCAGCTTTGCTCCGCCGGCACTCCTTCGCCGCATCTGGCGCATGGGCGAAGAGGACGAGCTTCGGACGGCGATCCAGGACCTGCTGATCTTCACTCCGACTCGCGAGGTCCTTGCCGAGCGTGCGGCCACCTGGGCCATGCGCCTGCTCGGCGGCAATGCCGCGTTCATCACCGACCCTGACGGCAAGGTCATCGCGCACGCGGGCATTGACCCCGCACGCGCAGCGCACCTGATGGCCGAGCAGCGCACGAATCCCGCCGGCGCACCCGACCGCGTCGTCGCGGTGCCGCTGCCGCTAACTGACGGCCAGGGTTCGCTCGGTGTCGTGGCCGGACCGTTCAGTCCGGTTTTCGGAACCGAAGAGATCGCGCAGCTCAGGGCGTACGCGTCTTCCGTATCGGCCGGCCTCGAGCGTGCCCGTGTGACCGAACGCATGGCGGCAATCGAGAGCAACAAGACGCAGTTCCTGAACCTCGCCTCGCACGAGCTGCGCGGACCGGTCACCGTGATCCGGGGTTACGTCTCCATGCTCGAAGGCGGGCTGCTCGGACACCTCAACGACCGGGGACGCAAGGCAGCTTCGGTGATGTCCGCCAAGGCTTCCGAGATGAACGAGCTGATCGAAGAGATGGTCGAGGCGGCTCGGCTCGAGGACGGCGGCCTGACCCTGAAGCTTGTCGAATCCGACCTTCGAGATATCGCGCGGTCGGCGACCGTCAGCGTGGCGCCCATTGTCGATTCCCAGCTCAGGGTCGACCTTGACCTGCCGGAGCGGCGCGTGCGTGTGAACGTCGACCCCGACAGAACCAAGACGATCATCGCCAATCTGCTCAGCAACGCGATCAAGTACTCGCCCGATGGCGGTCCGATCACGTGCCAGGTGAGGGCACGGGCCGGAATCGCCAGGGTCGCGGTGTCCGACCACGGCCTCGGCATCGCCCCCGAAAACATGCACATGCTCTTCACCCGCTTCGGCCGTGTGATCACACCCGAGACCGAGCACCTGAAAGGAACGGGACTGGGGCTTTTCCTGGGCCGTCAGCTGGCGCGGCTGCAGGGCGGCGACATCACGGTCATCTCCGTCCCTGGCAAGGGAAGCACTTTCACCTTGCACCTCCCGTCGGCTTCGGCTGCAGAGGCGCCGGCCAACGGCGCGACCTCGAGCGCCGCTCTGCCCTCGCACAGCGCCGCGGGCGAGGAAGGCGCCCGCATGACCCGTCGCTCGACCGATTAGTTTTAGTGTTCTAGACAGTCTTTATCCGTAATTTCACGCGTCCACGTGTTCGTCAGCAGGAGTGATGTAATGAGCGGAGTTCGCGTTCTCGTCGGGACCCGCAAGGGCGCCTTCGTGCTCACGTCAGACGGCAGCCGGAAGAGCTGGAAGATCGAGGGGCCGCACTTTGCGGGCTGGGAGATCTACCACGTGAAGGGCTCTCCGGCCAACCCCGCGCGCCTCTATGCCTCGCAATCAAGCGGATGGTTCGGCCAGGTGCTGCAACGTTCCAACGATGGCGGCAAGACCTGGGAGGCCGCCGGCAACGACTTCCAGTACGAAGGCACCACCGGCACGCATACCTGGTACGACGGCTCGCCGCACCCCTGGGAGTTCAAGCGCGTGTGGCACATCGAGCCCTCGTTGACGGACCCCGAGATGATCTACGCGGGCGTTGAGGACGCGGCGTTATTCGCCTCCCAGGACGGCGGCTCGACGTGGGCCGAGATGCCCAGCCTTCGCACGCACGAGACGGCGCCGAGCTGGACGCCGGGCGCCGGCGGCCTCTGCCTGCACACGATCGTGATCGATCCGACGAACCCCGCCCGGATGTTCATCGCCATCTCCGCAGCCGGCGTGTTCCGCTCCGACGATGCCGGTAAGTCATGGCAACCCGCCAACCGGGGTCTTCGCTCGAACACCATGCCCGACGAGGACGCAGAGGTCGGCCACTGCGTGCACCGAATCGCCATCCATCCCTCCAGGCCGAACACGCTCTTCATGCAGAAGCACTGGGACGTCATGCGTAGCGACGACGGGGCTGAGTCGTGGCGGGAGATCAGCGGCAACCTGCCGACCGATTTCGGTTTCGTCATCGACGTGAACTCCAACGAGCCCGACACGGTCTACGTGGTTCCGATCACCAGCGACTCGCATCACTTCGTCTCCGAGGGCAAGCTGCGTGTGTACCGGAGCAAAACGGGAGGCGATGACTGGGAAGCGCTGACCAAGGGTCTGCCTCAGAAGGACTGCTACGTCAACGTGCTGCGGGACGCGATGACTGTGGACCAGCTCGACCCGTGCGGGGTGTATTTCGGCACGAGTGGTGGCCAGGTCTACGCCTCGGCGGACGGCGGCGACAGCTGGGACGCCATCGTGCGCGACCTTCCTCCGGTGCTCTCGGTGGAAGTCCAGACCCTGAAGTGATCCAGGTCGTCCTTCCCAAGAACCTGCAGATCCTTGCGGGCGTCGGGCGGACCGTGGAGCTGGAGGTGAGCGGCCCCGTGACGCAGCGGAGCATCCTCGACGCCCTCGAGGCCTCGTATCCGGCCCTGCTGGGCACGCTGAGGGATCGCAACACGAAGCAACGGCGCGGGATGATCAGGTTTTTCGCCTGCGAGGAGGACCTCTCCAACGAATCGCTGGACGCTGAAATGCCGCATGAGGTCGCCTCGGGGAAGGAGCCGTTTCTGATCATCGGTGCGATCGCCGGCGGCTGAGCCGCAATGGTCGAAGAGCGCCGCCGCCGCTACTGGTCACGCGACCGGCGCAGGGGCTGCGGGTGCGGGTGCGGGAGCGTTGTCGTCGTCCTCACCGCCGGCCTGCTGCTGACCCTCTTCGACGCTGCGGTCGGTATAGGAGTGTCGGTGCGGGTTCCGCTTACGGGGATCAACCTGACCGTCGCAGGCTCTGTCGGTAAGAAGGAGAAGGCTGCAGAGGCTCTGCCGCCGTATGTGCACGAACGGCTGGCCGGGAATCAGAACTTCGTCAACCAGTCGAATACGCTGACGATCTGGGTAGCCGAGGGCACGGCGATCATCGTGGTGGGCAAGCAGGAAGGTGCTCCCCCTATCGACCTCCACCTGGAGGCCCGCTAACCCGGGCCCTAGTCAGGCCCGCGTGGCAAGCCAAAGCTAATCGTCGGAGCCACTGTGATGATCTTTCGATCGTCCGTTTGGATCAGCTGCCAGCCGCCCTCGTGCACCATCCGATGGTGCCGCCGGCAGAGAAGGACGAGATTGTCGAGGTCGGTGGGCCCGCCGTGGATCCAGTGCACTA
>WNFW01001743.1_pt1 | contig 14689 bp, 5 predicted proteins | sample 5400131 | NCBI WGS metagenome assembly WNFW01 (sample SAMN13153362, study PRJNA577476) | soil metagenome | isolation source: 20 cm soil or saprolite under grassland replicate 1 | place: USA:California | collected 2016-06-15 | reverse complement strand
AGATGGACGGCGTCACATAGTAGTTCGAGTTTGGCGTTAGAGAGCTGATGAGCGTGGGTGTTAGAGGCCAATCGGTGATGTCTACGCATGGAGTAGCAGTGTTGAAGCAGGTGAACTCAGCCGTCTCATCTGTGAAGATGGGGGACAGCTCAGTGTTCATCGCCGGACCGGCTGGATACCAAGCCTCAGTCGGTGGCACATTAGCCCTAGCGGGCTGGATGGTTGGAAGTTGGAAGCCCGAGGATAATGGTCCTTGTAGACTAGCGAGAGATAATACGACAGCAAAGACAAGCAATAGTTTTACAATTGGAATAGTTCTCAAATTTTCCCAAAGACGGGTTTAAGGGAGTTACCCTTAAAAGATTATCCCCGAGTCGGATCCGGAATAAATCTGAGGCAAGACACAGATATTCGCGGAATACCGTAACATTCCCCGTGTGCACACCGCTACTTGCTTCCGTAATCGTCCTCTTCAAAGCTGGGCTTACGTCGTAGGAATCGAGAAACACCGAACAAAACTCCAGCCAGGATGATAATACTCAAGCCTCCAGTTTGAAGTAGGCTGAGGCTTAGCAGCCCTGAGGCGCTTTGGCTGATCAATTGAACAAAAGCTGTTCGCTGATTATTGCTAGTCTTGTTCTCGTTCAAGATCGAAGGAATCACGGCATCGATCCGGTAGACCCGAGGAGCATAACCTGATGTGTTCCAATTAGTGGATATAGTTGTCCGCTGTCGAAACGCTTCCAAATGATAGGACTGGGCTGTGCCTATAACGTGTCCTTCCACGTCGATAACTATTGTTCCGTCTTCGGGAAAAGTGCTATTGTTCACTACCACCACACCGATCACCACATTGGCTCCCGGAAGGACTCTGAACTGGGGTGTTGCGCTAACGCCGTTCACTAACAGATCGATGTAGACGCTGATTACCTGGACGACGACAGTGGCATAGGCAGTGATCCCATAACTGTCTACGACGGCGAGTGTCGCCGAGCAGTTGCAAGTGTTCCCATAGGTATGCCGTGTTGAAGGAATGGGTCGGCCATTGGAGTCACTGGTCGAATTCTGTGACGCACCCGAGTCTCCAAAATCCCACGTGAGGAAGGCGATGTTGGCTTGAAGGTTGGTTGCACGACTGGCAGATGAGTTGAAGGTTACAGATCTAAATATGAACGATGGAATCGGAGAATAACTAAAGCTCACAACTGGCGGTGTGCACAAGTTCCCACTACCCCTAGGGCAGTCTATGTTTGTGAAGTAGGCATCTGAAGTGGTCAATGGCACCTTCATCCCTGTATTTCCGTTTGCGAGTACGGCCTGGAGAATATGCAGGGCGGAGAAACCGCGACCAAACACGCTAAAGTTGATCTGAAAGAGAATTCCCGTAGTGTTTGTTGGCGTGACGGCACTTCCTAGCAGAGACAGGGTTAGAGAGATAATTCCGAGATTATCCAGCGGAGTGCACCCGCCTTGTACAAGAGAATTATGGTCCACACACTCCTCGATGACATCCGCTTTGCTTCCTAGAACGTTGTCGCCATAGTTTATCGTGTTGACTCGGAGAACCTGTTCGTTGTAGTGGAGGAAGACTGCGAATCCATCTATTGGGGTGGAATTGGTTACGGTGATTGTGAAGCTCACATTCTGAGGGGATGTTATCGCTAAGTCGGCTATGTTAGACGGGCTAAATCCTACGACGGCCGGTAACGTACTGTTGCTCGGGCTGACATTCTCAGCAAACGACAGAGTCTGAGCCTGTTCTGCCGCGTAAGAGATAGCCCGCACCGAACTGTTGGAAAGCAGTATCACTGTGATTAGGAAGGCAGCAATGCAGAACCTCGCGGCCCTCCACTTGCCGAGCATCTTCGATTTTACCCGCAGCGTAACAACTCGCGCATTCCCTTCGCGTTTTAAAAGGTTATCCGGGTGGCGACTGGCTGGCAGTGCCATAGTAGACGAAGGAAAAACAAGCGAGTAAATTCATAGTTGAGACCCGAAGACTCCGAACGGTTTCGCCGAGTCTGCCGAACCATTTTGGAAGGCCTTATGGAATTTCCCGGAATATGGACCGTTTGCGCTAGATCTGATTCTGGTGTGCTAGCAATCGTATCCCCCCGTCGGGTACGGCGATGCGCATCCGACCAGACTGGCAGGGTTAAGGGTAGCCGAGCCCTCGTGGAGTACAGGTGCCAAAGCGACGATCCCGGCAGGGGGACTGGTAGACCAGACGAACGGTGCTACCCAATTGATGGCTAGGAATCTGCTGACGATAGAGATCTGCACAGCACCTACAATGTTCGGTCCACCGTTGGCTCCGATGCCCTGCTGGAAGTGGCTACACCCCGCAGTACCGACAGGCCGTCCGTAGCAGGCGGCTACCACGCTGAAATTGATGAAGTCATGAGTAAAGTCGCCATTGTTCTGGCTCCATATCCAGAGGGCGAGGTTGCCATTACTACGGAAGTAGTGGTCGCTGACGCCTGCACCAGGAGTAGTGCCAACCCCGAAGCGTTGCAGAGTGAATCCTCCTCCTGCCAATGGATTCATGTTACCCGAAGAAGAGCACCCGGTGCCGACCACTCCCGTAGAAGTGGCGCATTCCCACGGACCCGAGCCGATCAGTATGTGGTTTGCAAGCGGATCGAAAGTAGCAGTGATCTTTGAAGGATCAGGAGACATACAATTGTCCGGCACTTGGCCGGTAGAAACGTCTGCGTCCCAGATTGAACCCGCGCATACGGACCAGTAGCGTCCTGGAATGATGGTTGGGGATGTGAGGAAGAGTTCGGTGAAGGGCCCGGCAGAGTTGACGTTGACATCGAACTGGTTAGAGCCTATGACCCTGAAACCGGTCATTGGTGCTAGGCCTGTACTCTGAAACGCCCCTGTGGCTTTCAGACTTAGATAGCTGAACTTGACGTCCCAGGCTGTAACCTTGTGGCCATCTTGCCAGAATAGATCGCCCCGAAGAGAAAAGCGGTACGTGGCAACCGTGCCCGGGGGCGGTACGTAGTTCAGCTCGAAATTGTGCTTTAGTTGGCTGTTGATAGTCATCCATTGGATCAGTTGCCCCTTGGACATCGGGCTTACAGTCTCGAGAGTATCGTAAATATTGCCCACGATGTAGAAGTCCCAGGCTGTGCTGGAAATGTAGGGGCTGAGACTCTTCGTTTGCTGCTTGAACCCCTGGCGAATTGTGCCGGGCTGAGCAGGATTGGGACTATACGCGTCCAACCATGTGAAATAGTTGGGTATGCCACTCCCCTGGTCGTTGATGACTCGGGACCAGTTCTTCAGATAGCCAAACTGGTCGCTCCGCGTGAAAACCGGGACGGTGTATGCTGCCCGGCCGAATCGGTCTTCCGAGAGAAAGCCAGCGCTCACGGCCGTGAGGATGCTGACGGACGCGATGATGGAGGCTGACCCGGATGCTACTGTTAGCGTGAAGGTGATCTTGTGAGACAGAGAACCGCCGGCCCCGCCCACCGTGATTACGAAGGAGCCTGTTGAAGTGGGGCTCGGCATGGCTATGGTCACTATAGCCGACGAAAATGTTCCCCTTGAAATCGTTATGGTGTTTCCTGAAGGGAAGGTGGCAGTAGGCGGGTTGGATGAAGTGGGTGTTACTGTTGCGTTCAGGCTGACAATGCCTCCAAAGGATCCTAGACTGGTCACGTAGATTGGGAATGAGAAGGTGGCTGGAAGAGGGGCGCCCTGCACGCTATTCGCGGCGCTGAGAGCGAAATCGTTACTAGCATATGGACCTCCCAATGCCCCCGGGCAGGTTGCAAACGTCGGAATTGTCTGACCGACCGATGGATCTCCGGGCCCACTAACGCAGGCAGCGGACTGTATTTGGGAGCTGAGATCATCGTAGGTTGAACTGCACATGTACATGTAGTTGCCCGCGCTGAAACTGCCGACGGAATCGTTCGAGCAGAAACCACCATTAGACTTCTGGATGGTAGGAATCCCTGATACGAATTGGCTGTTGTAGATGAAGTAGAGACTACTGTCGAAGGGGTAGACAGAGCTGTAGCCAGCGGTATAGATCCACCAGCTCAGGTTGACGCTCACATTGTTTGTGATGAACCCCGGAAACGCGGTGATGGGACCAGGAGTAACGGTCAGGTATGGCGCACATCCTGTGATAAAACCCTGGCCGAACAGGGCACAGATCTCTTGGGCAATACTGTTCCCTAGGTCGAGCCGGGCTGGATCGTCGCTGCGGACAAAAATGTTGACGGTGTGAGAGGTAACAGCGGCAGAAATGCCGGTTAGAACGCATGTCGTCGAGTCCCGCCCTGCTGCGAGACCAGCGTTGATGAAGTGCTGTGCAGCAGCGCAAAAGTCAGGACTACCCATACCAGGCTGGTTGAAAGCAAAACCATTATTGAAAGTAGAAGTAGCTAAGTGATACGCTGTCCCACCGGCAGCTCCTACGGTGCAGTTCGTTCCTGACTTGGGATAGGCCAAATCCCATTGGCAAGGGTTGGCTGACGGCAGACCGCCATTGTTGAGTGGTACCGGGTTGTCGATGGGAGAAGAAGCTCCTGCAATGTTGGGCTCATTGTTGGTGAAGGACACTTTGTCAACGAGATGGGCTATGCCCTGACGGATCTCAGTACCGTTCGGGTTGTTTCCAAAGTTCATGCTTACGCCCCAGAAGTTGTTGGCAAGCATGAACTGTATCTCGAAATAGGCCGTCGCGGAAACGGGGGAAGTGACGTAGAAGTTCGGGTTCGACGTGAGGGAGGAGAGCAGCGAGGCAGAGAGCGCCCAATCGGTTAGATCAATACAGCTAGGAATCGTGGCACAATTGGGTATCTGTATCTGGTTGAACTCGGCAGTCTCATCTGTGAAAATCGTGACCTGTTCGGTATTCATGGCCGGGCCCGCGGGATACCAAGATTCGATAGGAGCTGGATTTGCTCGGGCTACAGGGATCCTGGGAAGATCAAGCTGAGACACGTGAGACAAAGGACCCGGAAGACTAGCTAGGGAGAAAGCAACCCCGAACAGGAAAAGAAGCTTGAACAAGAATGAGCCTTGCAAACCGAACTCGAAACCAGAATCGAGAAGATGAGCGTAAAAAGCTATCTGATATCCAATGCGCGATCTTCAATCTAGAGCCGGGCAGAGAATGATAAAGAATGCCCCAACAATCCCTGTATTCATGTCGATATAAAGGGCGGGGTTCAGATCGTGATCGTTGCGTAGGCGACTAGGTCATGATACCATAGTGGTAGGTGACGTAGTTTATGTCAACGATGCTGATTATTCCACCACCTGTAATGTCAGCCCAAGGATTCCATCGACTATTACCCGGTGTGGCGCCATATCCTAGGTCAGCAATAGAAATATCGACTATTGTTACGGAGCCATCCTGGTTCACGTCGCCCAATGGGTAGAGGTGGATTGCATTAGAAATTGTGGCAGCATTATCGCCCCGGTTTCCCAAAGTCTCTATCGGAATGGTAGCATTGGCTAGCAGACGATACCATGCAGGCTTTACGCCCGTAGTGTTCCAGTTGAAAGCGAAGTTCCCCGTATTCCCGTTCGCGACTTGGATCGTCTGCACGAAGGAGTAAATCGTTGTGTTGCTAACGGTGAGATGGAGTGTAACGGTCTCCGGCTGATCTCCAGCATTCTGGACATTAATGTAGATTGATTCTATGGGACTCATGCCATAGGGGCCCGGAAATCCACCGGCGTATTGGAGTGAGTTTGACAATGAGAAAACGGGTGTTGAAAGAGATACATCGTGCACGGGAAAAATCGGACTGGTAGTCTCGAGAGCCCAAATGCTGAAGGTTGAAATGGTTGGGTTGGTTGAATAGAAGACCCACATATTTTTGTCGGTGCTAGATTGAACAGCCGCGGGTTGTTCGCTGTCGGCACAGCCTGAACAGGCCGCTGTAATCGCTGTTTCGCCGATCCAATGGACCCCATTGTCCACTGAAGACTGACCTCTCACAACAAAGTTAGTTGTCATGTCTCTAGTCCAGAAAACCCAGAGGGTACCGTTCCGATCCTGAATGAGCGAAGGATTCGTATCGCTGGCCGTGGAATTCGATGTTACAATCCGGTTCGGAACGCTCCATCCAGAGCCCGCACGGTAGATGTAGTTGATCTGAAAGTTCGTCGGAGACTGGACGCCCCTCGCGTAGGCGATCCTTACCAGACCATCCTTCCCGACCACCACGGAAGGCTCGAAGTTCCAATTCACATCGCTGGAAGAAGTGATACTTTCTTCTTGAGACCAGGCCGCGGAATTCAGAGTCTTGTACCATAACTGTCTCATAACGGGGGAACTTCCCGCGGCCGTTGTGTTGTCCCGAGTCCAGACCAACCAGAGAGTTCCATCCTTACCCAGCGCCGTCGACGGCTGAGTATCGTTCAAACTTGTTGGAGCAGTTAGGGGGAGACGCGTGTAGGCCGACCAAGTGCTAGCCTTCAAATATCTGTAATAGATCTGGTAATGATTAGAACCGGTGGCTTTGTAGCTCCAGAAGACGAATACCGTCCCATTGCTCGCCTGGATGATGGATGGAAACTGGTTGCGCCCTCCGAGATTGGTTATTGCTGAGGCACCGGTCCAAGTTCCATTTGCTAGCCTGGTGCTGTAATAGATATTCGAGACCCCAGCACCTGTTAGGTGGGCCCAAGCAAGTCGGAGCGTGCCGTCGCTGGCCTGTACCGCAGTTGGCTGTTCATCGATTCCCCCGAGGGCCTCGATAGGCCCACAGATCTTCCAGAAAGATGACTGAGAACTCGAACAAGTGATAGAGCCTGACACTTGGTGGGGCCCGATAAGAATCAGTATGAAGACGATTATCAGCAGCGTCGCGTTGGTAACATTTCTCGGCAAAGCCACAAGCCTACCCTAGTCGCATTGTTTCTTGGCCGCAGCTTACGGGATCCGGCCATACTCTGTAAAGCTTCATGCGTATGTAATATAAGACTTGCCGGATTAGAAGCTGGTTTAGGATAGAGTCGTACCTCTTCAGCCGCCTTCCTGAACCCCAAGATTGAGCCAGCGATACCAACATAGCGACCGCTAGAGCAGCGAAATAAAAGAGAGGAAGGGGGTTTGGACTTCGGAAATTCTTATGGCACTACAGTGAAGGTTGCACTGACCGATTGCAAAGTGCTTGCGCCGGTAAGGCCAGTCGATGAAGTACCCACAGCAATGAACGACGTGAAAGTGAAAGTTTCGCCGATCTCAGCGCTGGTGAGTGTCACGAACAGCGCGATTGTATTGGAGAGCGTGTTTGGCGCAATCTTGATCACTTTTGACTGCAGGAGGAATGAGTCGCCAGAGCTGCCAGTTCCGGTTACAGTGACTTGAGCGAATATGGTAGTGGTTGGGCTTACGTTGGAGACTACCACGTTGAAGTGTCCTCCCTTAGAGACTGAGAAGCCAGCGATGTGCGTGTAAAGGAACTGACTGACAACAGGAGCCTGGACTACTACCAGAGTTAGTCGCTGGCAGTTGAAGAGGGCTCCGGAGAGAGCGCAGATGTTGAAGAAGTAAGTGCCCGGTAGAGTGGTGGATAGAGACTGTGCGGTGACTGCTAGGAAGTCTGGGTTATTGAAGACCCCGTCGGGGTTTGCAATGTCGTGTGGATAAGCGCTTCCATCGAATCTGCAGCCCTGGTTGAAGCCAATATCTACGTAGAGTCCTGCGCCGGGGGCGATGATGGGTCCATGAGCTTGGAGGTAGGAGTAGGGTATCTGTGTTCCGTTAGCCCAGAAAGTCTGAGCGAGGCATACGTTGTAGCCGAGTTCGGGTACAGAGACTCCCGATGATGCTCCTCTTCCCGGAAGCTGTGGATTCAATGCTGCTACGCCGTTGGCGTTGAGCCCATTGCTGGCGAAGCCGCCGAGCGCGTTGACCTGCATCCACAATGTGCCGCCTTCACGACCTACGCCTTCTGGCAGGCCGTCACTGCCGCCATCGGCAACAGTCTGTGTTGTAATGGTTAATGTGGTGCAATGTGCACCCACAAAGACTGGGTCGTAGTTGACAACACCCGCCCCACTGAAGAGGTTGGGCGATGTAAAGATTGGAGTGTCGCCTGGACAGAAGGTTGGGCCGAGACTGAAGTCGAAGACCGTGAAAGTGATGATGACCTGGTGGCTGACGCTTCCACTGGTAGCGGTTATCGTTGCCGTGTAGTTGCCTGTAGCGGTGTCAGTGGAGCTCGGGAAAACTCCTGCCTTGACTGTTGTGGCGAAGAAGTTGGCTGCGACTGAGCCGCCTGCAGACACTGATAGTGTCGCGGGGGAGAAGTTGGGAGTAATGTTTGTGGTCAGACCGGCCGAATCGGTTCCCTGGTTGGTAATAGCCCCCGTCAAAGTGATAGTGCCAGCGAAGTTGTTTACGCTGACAAGGTTGATCACCGAGACCACGGAGCTGCCTCTAGGTACTGAGACCGCGCCCGGGACTGCCCCGACGGTGAAGGCAGGAGTACTCACTATCAGCGAGACAGCTGCGGAGTGAGGACCAGCACCGGCTGAGCCTTGGTCGGTTCCAGTCACCGTTATAGTGCCTGAAACGCCCGAGCTCGATACGGAGATCAGCATCATCGACGTTCCTGAGCCGCTTGTGACTGGGTTCGTGCCGAAGCTAACGGAGACGCCAGGGGGTGTCATCGCTGACAATCCGACGCTGTCCGAAAAGCCCGTAATGGAAACGATGGTGATGACGGACGAGTCTGAGCCGCCTGGAGGAATTGTAAGAGAGGTTGGTGCAGCAGCAATAGTGAAGTCTGGTCTCGAGACGATTACTGTTGCAGATTTCATGTGGCTGACCGGGCTACTTACGCCAGACGCATCTACTGTGACCGAGTAGGTTCCCGAGACAGCAGGCCCAACGCTAAGGGATCCAGTGCAAGTCGGGACTGTCAGATCGCACGTGCCACCAGACGGCGAGGTGATACTTGCCGGGATGGTGGACGATGGGTCTATTGATAGCTGGACGAGATCGCTGAAGGTTCCCCTTGCGGTCAAGGTGATAGTTGCTGTTCCTGCTACTCCGGGAAGCGTCTCAATAGGGTCAGGGCTGATAGCAATGTCGAAGTCAGAGACGTTGGCAAACGTGGCGTTCTGTATCATCTCACTGTCAACTGTCGTTGTGCCGTTGGTTACTGTTACGCATGTGTTCGCGACGCTGGTGCCCGAGCAGCCGGTATTGAAGGTGATCGGGGTGTTGGTGCTGCTCGCTTGGACATTGTAGGTGATCGAGAAGAGTACGCCTGACGTGGCGCCGGGACTGCCGATAACGCTGCCGGTTATGCCGGCGGCGAGGTGGGCTACACCAACGGTGTCCTGTGGAGTGCAGGAGGGTCCGACAACGAGCGCGCCGTCAAGACATTCTACGACCACACTTGCACTCGAGCCTAGGATCGAGCCCGTGAGGCTCATTCCAGTGGCCGCAAGTACTGAGTGGTCAGCTAGGACTTGAACGTCAAATCCGTTGAGGGGATCAGAGTTCTGGAGCAGAACGTAAACAGTAAGGGTCGATCCCACAGGATTGCTCGCGCCGAAGCCAGTCATGCAGGTGGTAGTGTTTGTGCTGAGACAGACTGTGCCGGTTGCAGGTGATGCGTGTGCAGATGGGAGAAATGCAACTGCAGCTATTGGAAGGAGAAGAATCAATGGTATCATTAATAGGGTTCTAGTATTTTTCAAATTGTTAGCACCCGTTTTTCCGAAGTGGGTATTTCCGACCAGTGAATATAAGAGTTTTCGGCGCTCTGAGGCTTACTTATAGCCCTGTGACACTTCGGATTGAGAAAGACAACTGCAGTATTCTACAAATATATGGCACACACATGTATACAAAGATAATTTAGTGCCGTCGGGCGGGGGGTTGAAGATTCGAGCATTTCGCTCAGGCCGTGGAATGATCGGACTCTCCCATTCGACTATGTAACGGTGCCATAGTGAAAGGCGATATAGTTTATGTCCACGATGTTGATGATGCCGTTGTTGTCAACATCAGCGTAGGGATTCCAGCGGCTATTACCCGGCTGCGAATAGTACCCGAGATCGGCGATTGAAATATCGACTATGGTTATGGCACCGTCCTGGTTAACATCGCCGCGAGGAAATACTCGCGTCGCATGTGTCAGGGCGAGGGCGATGTTGCTAGTGTTGATCTGGCCAGGGACAGGGCTAACGCTGGCGTTCATGTTATACCATGTAGGATTGATCCCGGTGGTGTTCCAGCTGAAGGTGAAGATTGTTGATTGCCCCGCCAGCACCGTACCCGATATCGGGGGAAGGTTGACGAAGGTTGTATTGGAGACAGTGAGCCTGACCTGAACATTCTCGTCGTAGCCTCCATTGTTTGTAACTGTGACGTTTATCTTGGCTAGGGGATTCTCGCCCGCGTATTTGATTCCACCAGGATACCAGAAGTGGGGAGCCTGAATCTTGGTCAGCGCCACATCATGATTAATGATAACGTTGGATTTGATGTAGTAGATATCAAAGTCATTGCCCAGCGGATAATCTGACGAGTAGAAGATCCAGAGAGTCTTGTCAACGCCCTGAACTACTGAGGGCCCAAGATCATCTAGTGGAGTGTCGACAGTTCCATAAAACGTAAGCTGGGTATCCGGCGACCAGGATACGCCAGAATTGTAGCTGTTCTTGTACCAGAGCTTCTGCTGATATAACGCGTTGGCGCCTGAGGAGAGCTGCATCTGCCTAGACCAGAACATCCAGATCGTTCCGTTCCGGTCCTGAACAAAACTAGGCTCGAGATCCCAAGTGTTGGCGTTTGTGAGAAGGGTCTCAGGAGACCACTGGACCCCGTTGAAGTAGCGGTAGAAAACATCATAGTTACCTGAGACAAGCCTTGACCACGTGACCCAGATCCTACCGTCATAAGTGGCTAGAGCACTGGGGGTGTCATCCTGATTTGCGCCCGTGCCGAGAAGAATATCACCGGACCAGCGATTTCCGGTGAGGGTCTTGTAGTAGATCTGGTAGGACGTTGAAGAGGTCGTCCTTTCCCAGAAGACCCAAGCGGTGGAGTTTGTGGCAACAGCCACAGTGGGGAAGAAGTCGTCAAAGGCACCGGACGTCAATTGAGCCCCGTTGCCCCAGACTCCCCCTGAGTAGAGCTTGTAGAAAATATTCCAGCGTCCAGTCTGGTTCGAGGACCAGAACAGAATAATGCTGCTATTTCGCAATTGGCCGAGCGACGGACTGATGCTGAACTGGCTGCCCGTTGGCAGCGTCTTCACGCTAGACCAGGTATTTGAATTCCAAGTCATGTAGTAGGGCTTGTCGAAGTAGTGCTGCCAGGCAACCCAGATGGTCCCGTCGCTAGTCTGGAGAGCTTGAGGATACTTGTCCTCACCAGGGACTATCTGAAGAACCTGAGGATTGGTGAAGGTATAGTTCGCAGCTGCAACATGACGCAGATCCGCCACAGGAATCGTCATTGAAAGAGCCGTTATCAAAACTAAGGTGACGAGTAATCTTCTCATGAACTAGACCTCGTCAGGGTTCAGCTCTCAAGATAGAAGGGGGGGTTCGGGGGATCAGTTTTTCCCCCGATGGTTTACGGTACTACTGCAAACGCGCCAGACTTTACCGTCGGACTCATCTGGTAGGTTGAACCGGTTGTCCACCAGAGCTGAGCTGTGAAGGTCACCTTCAGGTTCACGAAGCTGGCGAGATTCATCTGGTTGAAGCTGAAGGAGGTCTTTGCACCGGACGCTACCGAGACAGGTGTCAGTCCTAGTGTTGCGTTGACTCCTCCTGAAGCAGTGTTTACGCAGGTGACTCCGCAGGTGATGTCGAAGGTTTCGGTTGGGTTGTTAGCGGCCGAACCTATTATTCGAACCACCAAATTCGCACTTGTCGCCAATGGGTTGGAAACGACGGCTGTCCAAGACTGAGTGGAGCTCTTCGAGAGGCTGAGGTGGTGCGTCCAGTGGAGCTTACCATCAGTGAACGAGGGTACAGCCGGGGCGGTGATGGTTACGGTTATGGTGACGGTGTGGGTGAGCGTCATATTGGTGCCCGTGACGATGAGAGTGAACGTTTGAGGAGCAACGCTGGTGCTAACGGATATGGTGAGGTTGGACGTGTTTGAGGCGCCTGCAGAGTTTATTGACACAGGGTTGGGAACGAACATTGCAAAGACTCCTGTGGGTAGAGTGTTGGTAGAGAGCGTGATGCTGCCGGTGAAACCGCCGAGGCTGGTCATTGTTAGTAGATCCGGTGCCGAGGAGGAGCCTACGGATACAGTAATGGATGTGGTCGCTGCGGTTAGCGTGAAGTCGTTGACTGTGAACGGCTCGCAAGCACTTGTCACGCCGTTATTGTTGGCGTCACCGCTGTAGACGGCGTTGAAGCTATAGCTGCCTGCTGTTGCAGGTGTGGTGGGCGAGGACGCGGGTACCGAGTTGCCCGCGCCAATGTTGACGACTTGGCTCGTTGCCGGCGGTGTGCATGCCCCGTTGCTGAAGAAGTTGTAGGTGACAGTTCCGGTTACACCGGTCGACGGGAAGCCACCGGCGAGAGTGGCCTGGTCATTCACCGAGCCACCGATAGTAACGCTAGTCGAGGGGCTGACCGCTGTCGTGAGACCCGGTGTGGCCTTGTTGACCGTGAGAGGCTCACATGGCGAGGTTGCACCGTTGTTGTTAGCATCGCCGCTGTACACTGCGTTCCAGCTGAAGCTTCCAGCAGAGTTGAATGCTTGGGATGCGGAGTTCGGTACTACGCCGTTGGTTACTGTGACGGGGCTTCCGACGGTCGTCGCTGTTCCAACGCAGGTCGAGCCGGTGAAGAACTCGTAGGTGACGGTCCCACCAGCCTGGTAGAAGTTGGAGAGAGTCGACGAGTCAGTTACAGACCCACCCACGGTGATAGTGGTTGCTGAAAGTGTGGTTGCGATCGTAGGGCTGGCCTTGTTGACTGTCAGGGGCTCGCATGCGCTCTTAGCACCTGAGTTGTTTGCGTCTCCACTGTATGTTGCATTGTAGCTGAAGGCGCCCGCGGGTGCGGGTGTTGCCGGTGAAGAGTTCGGAACTAGGCCATTGGTTACTGGAACGGTCTGACTTGCAGCGGTTCCAGTGCACGTGCCGGTAGTGAAGAAGTTGTACGTGACAGTTCCACCCGCCGTAGCAGTAGCACCGCTCAGCGTAGCGGTATCGTGAACAGTAGTCCCAACCACGACTGAGGTGACCGCTGCATTCGTAGAATCTCTAATGGTCGTAGTGATCGAAACGCCTGAAACTGGATTAACAGTCTGGGTTAGAGCAGCACTAGTACTGCCGCTGAAGTTAGTGTCACCACCGTACGATGCGGTGATAGAGTGAGAACCAACAGCCAACGTGCTAGTTGTGAAGGTTGCAGTGCCACCAGATAGAGTACCAGTACCCAAGATAGTTGCTCCATCGAGGAATGTGACAGTGCCGGATGGACTGCCAGCACCAGGAGCAACAACGGTGACTGTAGCTGTGAAGGTTACGCTCTGGCCGAAGGTTGATGGGTTTGCAGACGAAGCGACAGTCGTGGTTGTGTTTGCCTTGTTGACAGTCTGAGTAAGCACGGCACTGGTACTAGCTGTGAAGTTTGTATCACCGCTATACGTTGCGGTGATGGAATGACCGCCAACGGCTAGGGTGCTGGTCGTGAAAGTGGCTGTAGTAACCCCGGCGGTCGTTGTGACGCCAACGCTAGCCAGAACAGTAGCGCCATCCTTGAACTGCACGGTACCAGTTGGTGTCGCAACTGTAGTGCTGCCTGTAACAGTAGCCGTGAAGGTCACACTCTGTCCAAAGACTGATGGATTAACAGACGAAGCGACACTAGTTGTAGTACTAGCTTGCGTGACTGTCAATGGCTCACAAGCACTCGTGGCGCGATTATTGTTAGCATCTCCACTGTATGTGGCGTTGAAACTGTAGGAGCCAACAGTAGTTGGAGTAATAGTGTTCGAATTAGGTACAACACCGTTCGTGACTGTTACGGTTCCCGTTGCAGTCCGTGTGCCAGTGCAAGTACCAGTATTCCAGAACGTGTAGGATACAGTGCCGCTGGCGGTCGCAGTCTGACCGCTCAGTGTTGCAGTATCATGAACCGTCGTACCGAGGACCACTGAAGTCACAGCGACGTTCGCAGAGTTCTGAATGGTCGTGCTTATTGAGACGCCTGTAACCGGATTAACAGTCTGAGTCAACACAGCACTGGTACTAGTGTTGAAGTTGGTGTCACCACCGTAGGTTGCAGTAATCGAGTGAGATCCAACTGCTAATGCGCTGGTGCTGAAGGTGCAACTGAACGGAGCAGCCGCCGGCAATGTGCAGCTCCCAATGTTTGTTGCTCCATCAAGGAAGTTGACTGCACCGGTTGGTGTCCCTGCGCCTGGAGCAGTGACTGTGACAGTTGCTGTGAAGGTTACCGACTGTCCGAATACTGACGGATTCGCGGAAGATGTCAGACTTGTGCTTGTGTTCGCCTTGTTAACGACTTGTGAGACTGCTGTGCTCGTGCTCGCGTTGAAGTTAGCATTGCCAGCATAGGCTGCAGTGATCGAGTGAGTAGCAACAGACAATGCAGCAGTACTGAACGTGCAACTGAACGGTGCAGCAGCCGGCAATGTGCAGCTGCCAATAACGGTTGCTCCATCGAGGAAGTTGACAGTACCAGCAGGACT